>ENA-ORXU01000865-ORXU01000865.1-marine-metagenome-genome-assembly--contig:-NODE-865-length-29698-cov-7.335843_pt1 | contig 29698 bp, 24 predicted proteins | sample MGYA00237869_ERZ511484 | MGnify/ENA metagenome assembly ERZ511484 | reverse complement strand
GCTGGTAGTCGGTTCCGGAACGCACCACCCGAGCACCGCGAGCGCGCAACCGGGCCGCGAAGTCTTCCGGCACATCGTCCGACAGGTGCACGCGTGCCCGTGCGCCCAGCAGGGCCGCCCCGGTGGCGACCGCGATGCCGTGGTTGCCGGCGCTGGCGCAGACGAAGTCCACCTTCGCGTGCGCAGCGCGTTGCGGATCCTCGAACAGCGCCTCGATCGACGGGCGTGCACCGGTGCGCGACTCGTGCAGGTCGCACAGCGAACGCATGATCGCGTACACACCACCCAATGCCTTGAACGAGCCGATGCCGAAGCGTGCGCCCTCGTCCTTGAAGCGGACCGCGACACCATCGATGTGGATGGTGCGCAAGGGGGTCACCGCATGCCGGGGACAGCGTTCGACCTCCATCCGTGCGCGCGACGGATCGGGCGCGAAGACAGCTTCCTTCATCGGATCTTCTCTCCTTGGGCTTTTCTCAACGAGCGAGCAATGCCTGGATGTGCCAGGCGAGGGCTGCGTTGCTGGTGAACACCGGCTTGCCGATCAGACCCTGCGCCTCGTCGAGCAGGTCGAACGCACGCAGGTTCGTGCACGAGCCGAACACCGCGTCGCAGTCGTTTCGCCGCCCGAGCCAGACCAGCGCCTCCAGCACCGCCTCGCGCGACAGGCGTGCCACGCGAGCATCGTCCGGTTCATCGAACGTCAGCGCGTGCGCCACGTGAATGCCGCTATCCTCGAAGTGATCGACAATCGCCTGCGAGATGCTCGGCACGTACGGGGCCAGCAGGCCGATGCGGCTGACGCCCAGTTCGCCGAGCCGGGCCTTGGCGGCGCTCAGCGGGTTGGTGACGGCCACCCCCGGCAGCACGCCGTGCACCAGTGCCTCCACCCGTGCCTCGCCGATCAGCGTGCTGGCCGAGGTGCAGCCGTAGGCGATGACGCCGTAGTCGATGCCGGACGGCAGCATGCGCACCGCGCCCGGCAGGCGTGCCTGCATGGCGCCGAGCGTCTCTGTCGACACGGTCGTCTCGTTGGCGATGCGACTGTGCAGCAACGGGACCGACGACGGCAGCCAGCGACGCAGCTCGTGTTCCATGACCACGTCCGACTGCAGCACCACCAGCCCGACGGCAGGGCCGTCATGTGGAGCGTCGTCGTAGCGTCCTTCAAGCGTGCGCATCACGTGATTCTCGGCAGTTCTTCGGGGGCACGCACGCCGAGCAGCTCGCAGCCGGTCCCGGTGATCACGATGTTCTCCTCGTGCACCATCCAGCACCCCGGCGCGTAGGCGAACCCCGGCTCCAGCGTCATGACCATGCCCGGCACCAGCTCGGTTCGCTCACCGGCCATGATCGAGGGCGGTTCGGTCAGTTGCGCACCCAGGCCATGGCCGAGCCTGCCGACATCGCCGGAACCGGGTCCGGTGCCCGCGGCCGGTGCCGCGTGCGGTGCCATGACCGCCCGCATCGTCTCGAACAGCTCGTGGCAGCTTGCTCCCGGCCGCGCGGCAGCCAGTCCGGCCTCGGTGGCCTGCCACGCCAGCCGATAGGCATCGTCCACCTCGGCACCGACCTTGCCGATGGCCCAGTTCCTGTCGAAATCGCAGAAGTACCCGTCGTAACTGCAGCCGGTGTCCAGGATCAGCACATCGCCGATCGCCAACGCGCGCCCTGACGGCGGCGAGATGATGTCGCCGTAGCCGCCCTCGCCCGCCGCACCGACCAGGTAGTCGACCTCATCGACCCCCGCCTGCAGGCAGGCGATGCGGAAGGCACGGAACGCCTCCACGTCGCTCATGCCGGCGTGCAGCAGATCGGGCACCCGTGCAAAGGCCCGGCTGGCCGCCTGGCAGGTGTACCGGATCCTGGCCTGCTCGGCTTGCGACTTGATCGCGCGCAGCCCGGACAACGCCTGCGTGGCATCGACCCAGTCGACGGCGGGGAGCGCTGTGCGCAGACGGGCATGGTCGGACAGCGGCATCCGCAGGTGGGTACCGGCGCCCATCGGCACGCCGATGCGCGCCGAGCGACCGGCAAGCTCCCCCAGCGTGTCGGCCAGCAGCGTCACGCCGTCGTCGAGCGGTGCCGGCGATGACCAGACGCGCACATCCTCGATCCAGGTGCGTCGCATGCACGGCTCGCCGATCGTCGGGATCACCGCGACCGGCTTGCCGTCGGCCGGCACCAGCAGGTACCAGGGCCGCGTCGGACTTTGCCAGAAGGCGGTCAGGAAGCCGGTGAACCAGCGAATGTCCGCCTCGGTGGTGAGCAGCAGCGCATCCAGGTCGTCCGCGCGCATCGCTCGATGCGCACGAGCCAGTCGTGCCTTGAACTCGCTGTCGGGAAAACCGCGCGCCGGCGCGCCGTTCAACGGCTCGAACGGCTTGCCCGCCTGCGTCGAAAGGCGCTCAGGACGCACTCAGCCCGCGCAGCCGTTCGGAACGCCGTCGCAGCAGCTCCAGCACGGTCAGCAGACAGATCGACAACGCCACCATGATCGTCGCCACCGCCAGGATGGTGGGCGAGATCTGTTCGCGAAGCCCGGTGTACATCTGCCACGGCAGCGTCTTCTGGCCGGCCGAGCCGAGAAACAGCACCACCACCACCTCGTCGAACGAGGTGATGAACGCGAACAGCGCACCGGACACCACGCCGGGGATGATCAGCGGCATCTGCACCTTGAAGAAGGTGGTCACCGGGTTCGCGCCCAGGTTGGCGGCCGCGCGCGTCAGCGACCGGTCGAAGCCGACCAGCGTGGCGGTCACGGTGATGATCACGAACGGCGTGCCGAGCACCGCGTGCGCCAGCACCACGCCCAGCCAGGTGCCCTGCAGCCCGATGCGCGAGTAGAAGAAGTACATGCCGGCGGCCGAGATGATCAGCGGCACGATCATCGGCGAGATCAGGATCGCCATGATCAGCCGCCTGCCCGGCACGTGGCTCTGCGACAGGCCGATCGCCGCCAGCGTGCCGACCGAGGTGGCGATGACGGTGGCAGCCGGCGCGATCAGGAAACTGTTCTTGAGCGCGTTCTGCCAGTCGTTGGAGGTCAGGAAGTCCTGGTAGTGCTTGAGCGAGTAACCGGCCGGATCCAGCGCCAGCATCTCGGGGGTGAACGTGAAGAAGTCCTCCGCGTTGAACGACAACGGGATGATGGTCAGGATCGGCGCGATCAGGAAGAAGAAGATCGATGCGCAGATCACGTAGCGGAACGTGTAGTGCCAGATCTTCTGGCCGGTGCTGGCGTAGGCGGGAAGCGCGCTCATCGGTGGTCGATCACCCCAGTTTCACGTTGTCGATGCCGACGATGCGGTCATAGGTCCAGTACAGCGCCATGACCGCGATCAGCAGGAGAGTGCCGAGCGCTGCCGCCAGGCCCCAGTTCAGCGACGAGCTGATGTGATAGGCGATCCGGTTGGAGATGAACACGCCGGTGGTGCCACCGACCAGTTCGGGGGTGATGTAGTAGCCGATCGACAGGATGAACACCAGGATGGAACCGGCACCGATGCCGGGAATCGTGTTCGGGAAGTAGACGCGCCGGAAGGCGGTCCAGTCGGTGGCACCCATCGACTTGGCAGCGCGCACCCAGGAGGGCTGCACCGTCTTCATGACCGAGAACAGCGGCAGGATCATGAACGGCAGCAGGATGTGCGTCATCGCGATGATGGTGCCGGTCATGTTGTTGATCATCACCAGCCGGCCGGTCTCGTCGATGATGCGCAGCCACACCAGCACATCGTTGATGACGCCTTGCTGCTGCAGCAGCACCTTCCAGGCGCTGGTGCGCACCAGCAGGGAAGTCCAGAACGGCAGCAGCACCAGGATCAGCAGCAGGTTGGAACTGCGCACCGACAGGTTGGCCAGCAGATAGGCGATCGGGTAGCCGAGCAGGATGCAGCTGAACGTGATGACCAGCGACAGGAACAGCGTGCGCGCGAACAGCAGCAGGTAGATGCGCGAGTTCTCGGCCTTGCGCGCGATGCCGTCGGCGGTGCGCTCGGCGTCGACGGCCGCCAGGAAATAGCCATCGGTCAGGCGTGGCGACAAGCGCTGGATCGCCTGCCAGTTGCCCGGCTCGCCCCAGCCCTTGTCGATATCGAGAAACTGCTGACGGTAGTCTGCGGACGGCAGGTTATCGATGGAGCCGCGCAGCGGTTCGAACAGGCCGGCCAGGAAGGTGTCGTCGCTGGCCGCCAGCGCATCGAGGGTCTCGGGCGGCATGGCCCTCAGATCGCTGGTCAGCGCCGAATAGGTAAACCCGTAGGGGACCATCGACGCCGGATCCGCATCCTCGCCCTCGTCGCTGGCGACGAAGCGTTGCCAGTTGTCCCAGGCGATGGCGGTGGCCGGGAAGGCCGCCGGCCAGGAGCCGCTGTCGCGCAGCGTCGTCCAGGCGGCAGGCTCTGCCCAGTCGGGTGCCAGCGCGACCAGCGCATCGCGCTGGACCTCGCTGTCGAGGCGCTCGATGCGGCGACCCGACTTGCGGAACATGCTGGAGATGCCGGGCTGGTCGTAGTTGAGCCGACTGCCGAGGCGTGTGTGAATCTTGAGTTCCTGTCCGAGCATCAGGTCGTCGGCGAGCGCGGCGTACACCGGTTCGCCGGGCAGCTTGTCGCCGCTCGCGTCCCAGTCGGCCAGCGCGCGCACCGTGCCGGGCAGCGTTTCCTCGACGATGCTGTTTTCCACCGAGCGGAACAGCATGTCGCCGATCGGCAGGATGAACGAGACGAGCACGAACAGCAGCAGCGGTGCGATCAGGGCCAGCGCGCGCAGCTTCTCGCGACGCAGTGCCCGGCCCAGGCTCTTCTTCAGCGGCTGGCCATCGTGCGTGACCAGCGGTGCGGCGGTCGCTTCCGCCTCGCCCGCATGGGCGATGCCCGGCAGCGGACCGCGGGCCACCGAATCCTGCGCCGTCGCGTTCATCGCCGCTTGCCTGTGATGTTCAAGGTGTTCGAGAGGACGACACGAGGGGTTGCGCCCCCGTGCCGTCCTGCAGGATCAGACCCGAGGGTCGATCAGCCCGCCAGCCAGGACTGGAACTTCTGGTCGAGATCGTCGCGGTTGTCGGCCCACCACTCGTAGTTCTGCAGGAAACCGGTCGCCGAGTTGGCCGGATCGGTCGGCATGTGCGGTGCCATGTCGATGCCCAGTTCGGCGTGCTGGCCCACCAGCGGCGCCGAGGAGGTACGAGCCGGGCCATAGCTGATGTACTTCGCCTGATCGGCCAGACGCTGGGTGTCGGTCGCGAACATGATGAAGTGCAGCGCACGGTTCTTGCGCTCTTCGGACAGGCCGGCCGGAATGACCCAACCGTCCAGATCGAACACCTGGGCATCCCACAGCATGGCCACCGGCTGGTCCTGCTCCTCGATCACCGAGAACAGGCGACCGTTGTAGGTCGAGCCCATGACCACTTCGCCGTCGGCGAGCAGCTGCGGCGTCTCGGCACCGGCCGACCACCAGATGACTTCGTCCTTGATGGTGTCGAGCTTGGCCAGCGCCTGCGCCACCCCCTCGTCGGTCTCGAGCGTGTCGTAGATGTCCTCGGCGGCGACGCCATCGCACATCAACGCCCATTCCACGTTGTCGAGCGGACGCTTCTGCAACGCACGCTTGCCGGGGAACGCCTCGAGATCGAACACCGAGCAGACATCTTCGGGCACCGCGCCGTTCCACTCGGCCACATCGGTACGGTAGCCGAACGTGGTGGAGTAGACGATCTGCGGGATGAAGCAGTCGGAGACCAGGAATTCGCCGAAATCTTCCGATGCGGGCGTGCCGTCCGGAGCGTCCGCCAGCTGCGTGTCGGGATCGATCTCCATCGCCAGGCCTTCGTCGCACAGGCGCATGGCGTCGGCCGCCACCACGTCGACCACATCCCAGGTGACGTTGCCGGCCTCGTCCATGGCGCGCATCTTCGCCACCGCCTCCGGAGAGGACTCGTCGTTGATGATGCTGACACCGGTCAGCTCGATGTAGGGCTCGCTGTACGCCTTGAGCTGCGAGTTCGAGTATGCGCCGCCCCAGGAGACGACGGTCATCTCGTCGGCGCAGTTCTCGCACGCCGGCAGTTCGTCGGCGGCAAGGGCGGAACCTGCCACGAGCGTGCCGCCCGCGGTCAGGATGGAGGCGATGGCGCTCGCCAGAACGATCGGTCGATGTCTCATTCTCATTGTCGGTTCGGTTGAAGGAATCGGATCAGTGATGAAGGGAATGCACCCCGGACACGCTCATGCCACCGCGTCCAGGGCCTTGCAATCGCCGGCGGCCCAGCCGACGCGATGCGTCTGCCCGGCTGCCAGCGGACGTTTCTCGCCGCGGTTACGCACCTTGACGACGAATTCCTCGTTGCCGGCGACCGACATCAGGATGCGCAGGTGATCGCCCAGGTAGATGATCTCCTTGATGCGCCCTTCGACGATGTTGTCCATCGCGTCGAGCGGATCGAACTCGATGCGCTCGGGGCGCAGCGACAGCGTGGTGCGCTCGCCGATCGAGGCGACGTTGACCGCCTCGGACACCAGCCGCGTACCGTCGTCGACCAGCACGTCGCAGCGCGTGCCGTCGATCGACACGACCTTGCCGTGCAACTTGTTGTTCTCGCCGATGAACTGCGCCACGAACGAGTTGCGCGGGCTCTCGTACAGCTCGTCGGGCTTCGACAGCTGCTGGATCCTGCCGTCCTCGAACACCGCGACGCGATCCGACATGGTCAGCGCCTCGCTCTGGTCGTGGGTCACGTAGACCACGGTGACGCCCAGGTTCTCGTGGATGTGCTTGATCTCGTACTGCATCTGCTCGCGCAGCTGCTTGTCCAGCGCACCGAGGGGCTCGTCCATCAGCACCAGCTCCGGGTCGAACACCAGGGCGCGTGCCACCGCGACCCGCTGCTGCTGCCCACCGGACAGCTGGGCGGGCCGGCGATTGCCGAGCGCGCCGAGTTCGACCATGTCCAGCGCACGCTGCACCTTGTCGCGCTGCTCGGCCTTGCCCATCTTGCGCAGCTCCAGCGGGAAGGCCAGGTTCTCGGCCACGCTCATGTGCGGAAACAGCGCGTAGTTCTGGAACACCATGCCGATGCCGCGCTTGTAGGGGGGCACATCGTTGATCGGCCGATCGTTCAGGAAGATCTCGCCGTGGGTGGCCGGCTCGAACCCCGCCAGCATCATCAGGCAGGTGGTCTTGCCCGAACCCGACGGCCCGAGCATGGTCAGGAACTCGCCCGGCGCGATGTCCAGGTTCAGGTCCTTGACCACGAGCGAGTCGCCGTCGTAGCTCTTCTGGACCTTCTCGAAGCGGACCGCCGCACCGTTGCTTTCGCTGATGCCGAGATTCATGTTGAGAAGGTATCGATGGGGTGATTCCTGTGCGGCATCGCAAAGATGACGCGCAGTATAAGGAAGCCTTGCCCGATGGTGAGGTTTAAGTTACCCGATCACGAGTTCATCGGGCCCGTATGCGAACCCGGTCAGGTTGCGATTGCCGTCCTCCTCGATCACCAGGATGTCGTGCTCGCGGTAGCCACCCGCACCGGGCGTGCCCTCGGGCAAGGCGATCATCGGCTCCATCGACACCACCATGCCGGGCTCCAGCACGGTGTCGCAGTCTTCGCGCAGTTCCAGCCCCGCCTCGCGCCCGTAGTAATGACACAGCACACCGAACGAGTGGCCGTAACCGAACGATCGGTACTGCAGCAGATCGCGTTCGGCATACATCGCGTTCAGTTCGGCGGCGATGTCGGAGCATCGTGCGCCCGGCACCAGCAGCTGCTTGCCGCGATCGTGCACCGCGCAGTTGATCTCCCACAGCCGGCGCGATGCATCGTCCACGGCATCGGCGAACAGCGTGCGCTCCAGCGCCACGTAGTAGCCTGCCACCATAGGAAAGCAGTTCAGGCTGAGGATGTCGCCGTGTTCGATCTTCCGGCTGGTGACCGGATTGTGGGCACCGTCGGTGTTGACCCCCGACTGGAACCAGGTCCAGGTGTCCAGCAGCTCGCCATCGGGCCAGGTCTTCGCGATCTGGCGAACCATCGCCTGCGTGGCGGCCAGCGCCACCTCGTATTCCGGCACGCCGATGCCGATCGCCTCGACCACCGCCTCCCCGCCCAGGTCGGCGATGCGCGTCATCTGCGCGATGTGCTCGATCTCCTCGGCCGACTTGATCATGCGATGGCGCATGGCGAGCGCGGCGATGTCGACGAACTCGACATCCGGGAAGAACGCCTTCAGCAGTGCCTTGAAGTCCAGGTCGACCTCGTCGAACTCGATGCCGACGCGCCTTGCGCGACCGATCAGCGGCTTGATCGCCTGGAAATAGTTGTCGCGCTGCCAGTCGGTGTAGATCACGTTGTCGCCGCGCGTGCGGCGCCACGGCTGGCCGCCGTCGATGCCGGCGCCGATGCTGGTGACCCGGTCCTGGTCGATGACCAGGCCGTAGCGCCTTCCGAAGCGGCAGTACAGGAAGTCCGAGAAGTAGCAGATGTTCTGGTACGAACTGAACAGGGCGACGTCGATGTCGTGCTCGCCCATGATCGTGCGGATCATCGTGTGGCGACGTGCGTACTCGGCGTCGGAGAACGTGCCCGGTGCCTTGGCGCCGTTGCCGGTCCAGTCGACCGTGCGGGGCATGGTGGATGGGGTTGTCATGGCGGGATTCCGTCCTGACCGGGCCGCCGCCGGACATCTTCCGCCCGCGAGCCGGTCGTGATCCGGGCGTGCAGGAGGATCACGCACCGGCCGGTGCGCACGCTGCCCGGTCACCCGGTGCGACGACGCCATCGTCGCGTGCAGTGCCTGCGAATGTAGCGAGGGTTCGTGGCGTCGGTCAAGGGAGCGGGCCCCGATGGATGGCCGCGGTGAAGCACGACGCCGCTGCCTGGGCTTTACCACGCGCTGTTCGCGAACACCCTGGGTCTGGTAGCGTTGAAGGCAGTCGACCGCGGCGATGGGTCCCTCGCCGAATCCACCCGATGATGACCGCCATGCCGTCACCCACGCCCGCCCCGCACGTCGGCCTGTTCGCCACCTGTCTGGTCGACCTGATACGCCCGCAGGTCGGCTTCGCCGCCATCACGCTGCTCGAAAGAGCGGGCTGCAAGGTCACCGTTCCAGAAGCCCAGACCTGCTGCGGCCAGCCTGGCATGAATGCCGGGGCCACCGACGCGGCCGTGCCGCTGGCCCGCCAGCTGATCGAGCAGTTCGAGCGCTTCGACTACCTCGTGGTCCCGTCCGGTTCCTGTGCCGGCACCATCAAGCGACACTATCCGGAACTGCTGGAGGCGGACGAGCCCTGGCGGGACCGGGCGCTCGCGCTGGCCGACAGGACCTGGGAGCTGATGAGCTTCCTGGTCGAGGTCATGCACTTTCGGCCCACGGACATCGAGCTGTCGAGCAGCGCCACCTATCACGACAGCTGCGGGGGCCTGCGGGAGATGGGCGTCAAGCAGCAACCGCGGACCCTGCTGGCGGCGGTGAAGGGGCTGACGCTCGAGCCGCTCGAGGGCAACGAGGTGTGCTGCGGCTTCGGCGGAACGTTCTGCGTGAAGTACCCGGCGGTCTCGAACGCGATCGTTGCCGAGAAGACCCGGCAGATCGAACGGACGAAGGCCGAGCTGCTGCTGGGTGGCGACCTGGGCTGCCTGATGAACATGGGCGGCAAGCTGTCGCGGCAGGGCTCGTCGATACGCGTCATGCACGCCGCCGAGGTGCTCGCCGGCATGGGCCGGGACACCGCGCTCGGGGAGGGTGACGCGTGAGCCGGCAGGTCGCACCGTCGTTCAAGGCGCGCGCGGACGGCGCGCTGGCCGACGCGACGCTGAAGCTTGCCATCGATCGCACGGCGGGCACCGCCGAAAGCAAGCGGGCGAGCGCGGTCGGCGAGTTCGCCGAGTATGCCGCCGCACGAGCGCGCGGCGCACGCATCAAGGACCACGTCATCGCCAACCTGGCCCACTACCTGGAGACCTTCGAGCGCAACGCCACCGCGGCGGGTGCCACGGTGCACTGGGCACGAACGGCGGACGAGGCCTGCCGCATCGTGGTGGACCTGTGCAAGGCGGCCGACGCTCGACGCGTGACCCGTGCCAAGTCGATGCTGGGCGAGGAGATCGGGCTGCCGCACGCGCTCTCGGCGGCCGGCATCGAGCGCATCGAGACCGACCTTGCCGAGCACATCGTGCAGCTCGCCGACGAGGCGCCCTCGCACATCGTGTGGCCGGCCATGCACAAGACGCGCGAACAGGTCGACGTGCTGTTCAGGGACAGGCATCGCGAACCGCCCACCGACAGCGGCGTGCCGGCCCTGGTCGCCAGCGCCCGGCGGGAACTGCGTGCCGGGTTCCTGTCCGCCGACGTGGGCATCTCGGGCGCCAACTTCCTGATCGCCGACACCGGCGCGACGTGCACGGTGACCAACGAGGGCAATGCGGAACTCTCCACCACGCCGCCGCGCATGCACATCGTCACCGCCGGCATCGAGAAGCTGGTCCCCTCGAACGAGCATGCGGCCGTGCTGCTGCGCCTGCTGGTGCGCTCTGCCACCGGCGGCGACTTCACGCAGTACACGACCTTCCACTGCGGGCCGAAGCGTGCAGGCGATGCCGATGGTCCGGAGGAGCTGCACATCGTGCTGGTCGACAACGGTCGCACCCGCATGCTGCACGAGGGCATGGAGAAGATGCTTCGCTGCATCCGCTGCGGTGCCTGCATGAACCATTGCGTCGTCTATCGGCACATCGGCGGTCACGCGTACGGCGGTACCTATCCGGGTCCGATGGGCGCGGTGCTCACGCCGGTGTTCGACGGCCTGGCGAAGTCGCGCGATCTGCCGCAGGCCTGCACGCTCAACGGCAAGTGCCGAGAGGTGTGCCCGGTGGACATTCCCCTGCCCACGCTGCTCAAGGGCTGGCGCGACAGGAGCTGGCGCGAAGGGCTCGAACCGGGCACCGTGCGCCTGGGCATCAACACCTGGGCGTGGCTGGCCCGACGCCCGTCGTTCTATCGGCCGATGGCCCGGCTGGGCGTCGCGTGGCTGCGCCTGTTCGGACGCGGCGGGCGGATTCGCCGGATGCCGCTGGCCGGAGGCTGGACGGGCGAGCGGGACTTTCCCGCACCGTCCCGCACCACCTTCATGAACAGCCCGCAGGCCAGGCAGCGTCGATCGTGAGCGTCGGCGATGCGCGCGAGGCGATCCTGGCGGCCGTCAGGGGCGGTGACGGCGCGCGGCCGGGCGGTGCCGGGAGGGCGGAGATGGAGCGCATCGAGGCCGAGGCACGATCGCTGCTGGCCGACGCCGGCGAGATACGTCCGCCCGGGCACGGCCACGATGTCGTCGAGAGCTTCATCGCGCGCATCAACGGAGTGAAGGTGGCGGCGAGCGCCGAACGCATCGGCTGCGCGTCCGCCCTGCCCGAGTACCTTGCGCGCTGGCTGGCACGGCGAGCGCTGCCGCCACGCCTGCGGGTGCAGCCGATCGCGGCGCTGGAATCGCTCGACTGGGCGGGTGCGCAGTTGAGTACCGACGGGGAACTGGACGACGGGGTGGTCGTGACGATGGCGCGCTGGGGCATCGCCGAGACCGGTTCGCTGGTGGCGCATTCGGGGCGGGACACGCCCGTCCTGTACCACTTCCTGCCCGCGGTCGACATCATCGCGGTGCCCGCCGAGGCGCTCGTGTGGCATCTGGAGGACTACTTCCGGGCGGCGCGGCAGGTCGGCGATCCGGCTCCGCGCAACGCCTGCCTGATCACCGGGGCCAGCGGCACCACCGACATCGAGGGCCATCTCGTCACCGGTGCCCACGGACCACGCCTGCTGCACATCGTCGTGATCGACGCCCGGACGGATCGAGCGCCGCCCGCGTAACGGCGTGCGCAACCCGACCGGCGGACACCGGCGCGCAGGCTACCTGATCGGGCACTGGCGCGGCGAGCACGGGCTGGCCTGGTCGTTCTGGGTCAACCTGGTGTCGCTTCGCGTGGCCCTGTTCCTGCTGCAGGGCAGCGGATTGCCGGATGGCGATACCGGTATCGCCACCCCGCCGCTGGCGCTGATCGGACTTGCCTTGTTCGCGCACGGGGTGGTGTTCGCCTGGCAAATCGTGGGCGTGCTGCGCGCCTGCGACCGGCACGTCACCGCGCTCGGATCGATGGCCAACGTCTGGGGGGCGCAACTGGGCATGGTGGTGATCTCGCTGCTCACGGCGGTCCACGTCCTGGGCGCCTGGCAGGCTGCCTTCCCGGCCGACGACGACCCGGGGGCCCACCGGCGAATGCTGGCCGACCGGACATCGCGCTATCGTCTGGAACCGGTTGCGCAGGGCAGCGTGATGCGATTGTCCGGCACCTTCGAGCTCGGTATCACCGATGACGTGCGCGATCATCTCGAACGTCATCCCGCCACCCGCACCGTGGTGCTCGACAGTCCCGGCGGGAACATCTTCGAGGCGCGCGGCCTGGCACGCCTGTTTCGCGACGACGGGCTGGACACGCTGGTCACCGATCGCTGCTCCTCGGCCTGCACGATCGCTTTCATCGGCGGCAGGCAACGATCGCTGGCGCGCGATGCCCGGCTCGGGTTCCATCGCTATCGCATCGATGCGAACTATCCGGCGCTGGGCAGCGATCCCGAGGCGGCGCAACGCAGGGATCGCGAACTCTACACCGAGGCAGGGGTGTCGGCCGGCTTCGTCGAGCGCATGTTCGATGCCGATGCGAACGGGCTGTGGATGCCGTCGCCGCAGGCGTTGAGGCGGGCGGGCGTGGTGACGCGGATCGTCGATTGACCGGACCGTCAAGCGCCTGCCACCACGCCGGGGCCACCACGAGTCCCTGAAGGTGCAAGGATGTGCGAAATGACCGTTCACCCGAAGACATCCGCATGACCCGCATTCAGTCGTCACCGCCGAGCCCCGACGCGCCCAGCGACGAGGACACCGCCTGCCGGACGGACAAGGCCTGTCAGACCGACCGGGGGCGCCGGGCGAGCACGCCCGGCGCCATCCCGCCGAAGGGCTGGTGGGACATCCTGCGACGGGTGTTCGCCCAGGTGGTCGATCAGAACGTGGTCATCCTGTCGGCCGGCATCGCCTTCTTCGCGATGCTGGCGCTGTTCCCCGCGCTGGCGGCGATCGTCACCACCTACGCGCTGATCGCCGACCCGGCCGACGTGGCCGAGCATTTCGGCACGCTGTCCCGGGTGCTGCCGACCGATGTCGCCTCGATCATCGATCGCCAGTTGCAGACGCTGGCCGGGCAGGAGCGGGGGCTGGGCCTTCGGCTGGTGGCGGGCGTGCTGTTCGCGATCTGGTCAGCGCGGCGCGGAGTCGATGCGCTGGTGCGTGCCGTGACCGTCGCCTACGACGAACCCGAGACGCGCGGGCTGATCCGCCTGACGGTCACCACCTACCTGATGACGTTCGGCGCCACCATGCTGCTGGTCACGACGGTTGCGCTGCTGGTGGCGCTACCGGTGGTGCTGTCCTGGCTGCCGCTGCACGGCGGCCTCTCGTTCGCCGTACGCACCAGCGGCTGGCTGCTGTTCCTGGCGGTGATCATGTTCGCGCTGGGCATGCTGTATCGCCACGGGCCGCCGCGGCGCTCGGCACGCGTTCGCTGGCTGTCGCCGGGGGCGGTCGTGGCGACCGTGCTCGGGCTGCTCGGTTCGGCAGGCTTTTCCTCCTACGTCAGCAACTTCGGCAACTTCAACGAGACCTACGGCACGCTGGGTGCGATCATCGTGCTGCTGCTGTGGTTCTTCCTGTCGGCGTTCTCGATCGTGCTGGGCGCGCTGCTGAACGCCGAGATGGAGCACCAGACCACCGAGGACACGACCGTCGGCGCTCCGCGGCCGATGGGCGAGCGCGGTGCCTTCGTGGCGGACACGGTCGGCGAGACGCCGTAGCCGGCCGATCGGGAGACGGCTGGCGAATCGATCGACGAACGATCAGCATTCACCCGGTCGATCAGCCATCATCGGCCCGCATGCGCTCGCGCTTCTCCATCTCCTCGTTGAACGCCTCCTCGATCTGCTGCAGCACCGACCCCACGTCCACGCTGCTCTCGTCACGCTCGAACCTGCCGGTCAGCGGCATGTCCGGGTGCAGGTCGCCGGCCTCGTAGGCCGCCCACAGCTCTTCCGCGTAGCGCGTCTCGGCAAGTTCCGGAACGTACTGCGCGTAATAGCGGGTGATGTTGGCCACATCCCGCGCCAGCATCGTCGGCGCGCTGTTGTTGCCGGCCGCGTTGACCGCCTGCGGCAGATCGATCACCACCGGCCCGTCGGCCGACATCAGCACGTTGAATTCGGACAGGTCGCCGTGCACCAATCCCACGCACAGCATGCGCAGCACGTAGCGCATCATCGTGGCGTGATCGTCCGCCGCACGCTCGGTCGGAATCCTCACATCGTTCAGCCGCGGCGCCACCTCGCCCGTCCCGTCGGTGATCAGCTCCATCAGCAGCACGCCGTCGAAGCAGCCGAACGCCTCCGGCACGCGCACGCCGGCATCTTTCAGGCGGTACAGCGCCTCCGCCTCGGCGTTCTGCCAGACCTTCTCCTGCTCGTCGCGGCCGAAGCGCGATCCCTTCTCCATGGCGCGCTGGCGGCGCGTGTTGCGCACCTTGCGCCCCTCCTGGTACTGCACCGCCTTCTTGAAGCTGCGCACCGCCACGTTCTTGTAGACCTTGGCGCAGCGGATGTCGTCACCGCACCGCACCAGGTAGACGGTGGCCTCCTTGCCGCTCATCAGGGGCCGCAGCACCTCGTCGACCAGGCCGTCCTGGATCAGCGGCTCGATGGCCTTGGGAGTCTTCATGATGGTGTCGGGTTCGGGCTGATCTGGTACGGGTTGCCGGGCCGGGTGCCGAATGGTCTGGAAGAAATCATTCGGGTCTCGGGCCATGGCGACGCTGGAGGGTACAGGTGTTCCCAGGCTTCCTCGACGTGGCGCAGCAGCGCGGCCCTGCCGAAGGCGCGCCTTGCAAGCCGGTCAGCGCCATCGGGTGACGTGGCGAAAGCTCGGCGAAGAGAGTCTGCGCCGTTGCTTCACTTTGCTATTGGTGGATCTAGTTTGCCATTATCCATGCCCAGGCCTCATCGGGACACGGAGCAATGACGGAGCGCCATGAAGAGGGCTGGACAGCATTGGCCGACGAGATCACCGCTACGTTCTCCCCCTGTGCGCCCATTCAGGAGCGTGAGGCCTTCGCGGGCAGGTCGGAGCACCTGGACTTGCTCTTTCGTGCCGTCCAGCAACGAGGACGACATGCGATCGTCTTCGGGGAACGGGGGGTCGGCAAGACCTCGCTCGCGAACGTCGCCCGCACGCTGCTTCACCGACCGAACCGTGAGCTCGTGGCGGTTCGAGTCAACGCAAACGCTTCGGATACCTTCGATTCGCTGTTTCGAAAGGTGTTCAAGCGGCTCACCCATGCAGGCTCGGGTGGAGCGCGGCGCCGCATCGAGGATGACTACCGGGGCATCATGCTGACCCCCGACGATGTCCAGCTCGAGCTGGAACAGTTCGCCACGGAGCAGAACACGGTCATCGTGCTGGACGAATTCGATCGTCTGCAGGATGACGAGACGAAGAACGCCGTCGCCGAACTCCTGAAAGCGCTATCGGATTTCTCGATCAACGCGACCCTCATCATCGTCGGCATAGCCGAAAGCGTCGCGAACCTGATTCTCGAGCACAACTCGAACATTCGCTCGCTGCTGCACGTACAGATGCCGCGCATGTCGCAGGAGGAACTGGGCGAGATCATCCAGAAGCGCTACACCCTCTGCGGCATGTCGGCAACGCAGGATTCCTTATGGAAGATGACGTTTCTTGCCAGAGGGCTTCCCTACTACGCGCAGTTGATCGGTATGCATGCCGCCCTGTCCGCCGTCGGCCGACCCTCGAACGAGGTGGACGATACCGATGTCCATACCGCCCTGGAGTCGGCCATATCGGAGATCGACATGACGATACGAGAGCACTATGTCAGGGCAATCATCAGCCAGAAGGGCAAGAACACGCTCTACGAGCCGGTTCTCCTGGGATGTGCCCTGGCCGCAACCGATGAACTCGGACGTTTCCAGCAATCAGCCGTCTCGGAACCGCTCTCCAGGATCAAGGGCAAACGCTACAGCGCGACCACCTATGCGTTTCACATGAACGAATTCTGCAGCGAGGAGCGGGGACGAATCCTGGAGAAGATCGGAGAACCCAGGAACTTTCGCTATCGCTTCAGCCAGGCGATGATGCAACCGTTCGTCGTCTTGAAGGGCCTGCAGACCGGGGTGATCGATGACGCCACTGCCGAGATCCATGCCAACCAACGGCAGCTTCAGCTCCTTCCCGAATAGCACCGCCTGGTGGGACGAGAACACCGAGGACTCGGCTCCGAACTCCGGTCCACGCACGCGGCGTACGGTGCCGCATGCTGGCGAGCGCGTCGCCGACACGGACGGGCGGTCAGTCCGGACATTATCCGAACACGAATCGAATGGACACACGATGATGAAGAAGCGCTTTCTCGCCCTGCCCCTGGCACTCGGCGTGGCGGGTGCCTCCTGGGCCGGTGGCACGCTCTACGGCGGCAACGAGGCGCGCCAGGCCTACGATCGGTTGCTGGCCGATGTCGGTGATGCGTACGGCCTGACGCTCGTGCCGAGTTCCTACCAGGCCGGCTTCCTGAGCAGCGAAGCGGTGACCGAACTGCGTCTCGGCGGTGGCGACGAGGCACCGACGCTGATGCGTTTCCGGCACCTGATCGAGCATTCGCCGGTCGGCGACTCCGGTCTGCGTGCCGCGCGCATCGTGACCACGGCCGATATCTCGGGTCTCGATCCGGAGATCGCCGGCAGGCTTGCGACCCTGTTCGGCGATGCGGTGCCGCTCACCGTGGAGACGGTCATCGGCCTGGGTGGCGATGCCGAGCATGCGGTGACGGTGGCGGCGTGGGGGCGAGACGACACAACGGCTCGCCTTGCCGTCGCCCCGATGCAGTGGACGGTGAACCAGTCGGGAACCGGAGTGGTGTCCGGTACCGGCTCGTGGCCAGGGTTGAGCTTCCGATCGAAGACAGACCCCGACGTCGAGATCAACCTGGGTGCCAGTCACGACCGCTTCGATTATCGCCAGGTCGACGGCATGCTGTACGTCGGCGACTACCTGGCCGAACTGGGCGACCTGACGGCAAGCTCGATCGGCACCGGCACGGGCGGTGCGTTGTCGGACATGCGCCTGTCCTCGGTCGCCGACGTCGTGGGCGGCGTCTATCAGGGGAACGCGATGATCGAGATCGCCTCGATGGAGCTGCCGATCGCGCTCGATTCCCTACGATTTCAGGTCGACCTCGACGGCCTGCCATCGGCGAGCATGATGAAGATGACACGGGCCGCCAACGCGTTGAGCTTCGCAACCTTCGGCGCGGACGAGGTGGCTACCGAGAAGGCCATGGAATCGTACCTGGCAGCCCTCGCCTCGATGCTGCGACCCGGCCTGTCGATGGGCTACACGATGGAACTTTCCAACGCCGGCGGACGGGCGGTCGCCGACTACGACATGAGCTGGGCCGGTCAGGACGGACTCGCCGGCCTGGAGACGCTGGGCGATCTGGTTCGAGCGCTGCGCGTGACGGCCACGCTCGACGTGGATGCCGAGGCGATCGCGCTGACACCGGCGGCGATGTTCGTGAACCCGGCCGCGCTGGTCCCCTGGATAGTCGGCGATGCGGACGGCTACCGTGCCGACATCGTGATCGACGATCTGATCATGAACGTCAACGGGCAGCCGATGCCGCTGGAGGCGATGGCGGGGCCCGTGCTGAATCGGCCCCTGCGCGAGCTGTTCGATGAAGCGATCTGACTGACCGAGTCGTGCAAGGCGGTGCAAGTCCTCGTTCGCGACGGGGCGTGCAAGATCGTCCAGCGACAGGATGTACCCCTTATTCCTTCACAGGCCCTTAGCGTCCCGAAGGCCTGCGACGCGTCGCCCGGCGGGGCGTTCCGCGCCGAGCAGACTCACACGCCCGACACTTCCATCTCGATCGGGGTGCCGTCGTGGAACCGCGACCAGCGGAACGCGTGCGGATCGACCACCGGAGCCGTGCCGGTGACCAGGTCCGCCATCAACCGCCCCGCACCGGGTCCGGTCCCGAAACCGTGGCCGGAGAACCCCGTGGCGACGTGGAACCCGGGCAGTTCGTCGATGGCCGAGATCACCGGCAGCGCATCCGGCGTCACGTCGATCAGGCCGGCCCAGGTCTGCTCGACGCGCGCCGCCTCGAACGCGGGGCAATCCCTGCGCAACGCGTCCAGGGCTGCGCGAGTGAAGTCGTAGCGCGGCGTCGGGTCCAGCGTGCGCGTGCGCTCGAACGGCGATTCGGCATCCAGCGCCCAACGCCTCGGCGTGGTGAACTCCATCAGCGACTGGCGCCCGATGCGCAGCGACAACGTCTTCCACTCGGCCCGCAGCGCCGGCGTGAAGCGGCGCAGCTGACGAAACGAATCGGGCACGATGTCGGCCACGTTACGGTGGCCGGTGGCGACCGTGTAGCCGCCGTCCTCGCGCCGGCGCAGCGAGTAGCGATCGGTCCACAGCGCCGAGCCCGGCCCGCCCGCCAGCGGAGCGGTGCGCAGCGCCGTGCTCAGCAGCTTCAACTGCGGCAGATCCAGTCCGAGGCTGCCGGCGAACAGGCTGGACCAGGCGCCGCCCGCGAGCACGGCCGCATCGCAGCCGATGGCCCCGTGCTCGGTCACCACGCCCGACACCCGGCCCGCGCTCGTCTGGATGCCGCGCACCGCGCAGCGCGTGGCCACGTGCACGCCCCTCGAACGCGCCGCGTTCACGATCGCGTGCGTGGCCAGCTGAGGTTCGGCACGCCCGTCGTCCCGGGCGCAGAGCGCTCCCACGCCGTGCAGCTTCACGCCCGGAAACACCTTAGCGAAGCCTGCCCGATCGAGCAGGCGCGCGTTCACCTGGTAGGGGGCGGCGTGCTCCAGCCAGCGCGCCTGGCTGGCCAGCTCGGCCTCGGTGTGCGCTGCGAACGCGATACCCGCCTGGCGGTAGCCGACATCCGTTCCGAGGCGGGCGGGCAAGGCCTGCCACAACCTCTGCGACTCCAGGGTGAGTTCGATCTCGCGCGGATCGCGGCGCGACACGCGCACCCAGCCCCAGTTGCGGCTGGACTGTTCGGCGGCCACCTCGCCCTTCTCGCACAGCGCGACGTGGAGGCCACGCTCGGCCAGCTCCAGCGCGGCGCAGGCGCCCACGATCCCGGCACCGATGATCACGACATCGACGCGTTCGGGCAACGCGGAGGATCCCTCGAAGGGCGTCAGCGGAGGACCGGGCATGGCGGGACGAGACTCCACGGCGACAAGGCGGCGAAGCGCGGCATCATACTGCACCGACCTGGAACTGCACCGATCCGCGCCGAACGCCCGATGACCGACTCCGCCTTTCGCTTCACCCGAGCGCTCGTGCGCCGGCCAGCCGACGCCAGCGTGGACGGGCTACGTGCCGTGGATGTCGGTGCGCCGGACGTCGATGCGTTCCGCGCCCATCACGCCGACTACGTGCTGGCACTCGAGCGGGCCGGCGTGACGGTGACGGTGCTACCGGCGGCGGAGGCGTTTCCCGACTCCGTCTTCGTGGAGGATGCCGCGCTGTGCCTGCCCGAATGCGCGGTGCTGCTACGTCCCGGTGCGCCGTCCCGCCGCGGCGAGGTCGCCTTGCTGCGTCCGGTGCTCGAGGCGCTGTACCGACGGGTGCTGGTGCTCGACGGACCGGGATCGGTCGAGGGCGGCGACGTGCTGGCGACCGGCCGCGAGATCCTGGTCGGGCTCTCGGCACGCACCGATGCGGCAGGCGTCGAACGGCTGGCCGCCCTGCTGTCCCCGTTCGGGCACGTCGTGCGCAGCGTGCGCACCCCGCCGGACGTCCTTCACTTCAAGACCGACTGCTCGCTGCTGGGCGCCGGCATCGTGCTGGCCACCGAGCGCCTGGCGGCCGGGGGCCTGTTCGACGACTACCGGGTCGTTCCGGTCGCGCCGGGCGAGCAAGCCTGCGCGAACGCCATCCGGGTGAACGATCGGGTGCTCTTCCCGGCAGGCTTTCCCGTGACCGCCAGGCGTCTTCGCGATGCCGGCTTCGCGCTGTCGGAAATCGACAACAGCGAGGCGGCCAGGCTCGACGGCGGCATGTCCTGCCTGAGCCTGCGTTTCTCGATCGACCCGCACGCACGTGCCGCCACCCTGCCCGGCGCGCACGAGGACTCGAACACGTCGGACACGGGTGCTGGCGGGCCGCGATGACGCTTCACGATCGCCGCGTCACCGACACCGCCAGGCTGTTTTCCGCATCAATAAAGATGGACCGCACCGTCACCGATGATGAACTGCAGGTCCATGGTCCGCTTCACCAGTGCCTCCGCACCGTCCGCCCGCACATGGCAGACCGTCAGTACGCCCGGTCCATATCGGACACGGTGAGCGACACTTTGTGGATGGTGGCGCCGATGGCCATGGGCGGTGGTCCGATCGCTGGGTCGAAAGCAGTGTAGCGCCATCGAGATCGAGCCCCGGGCACGACAGCGTATCGGTGCGTTTCGTGACACGCGCCCCTGCCATCCGGCCGCGGTGGCAGGTAGCATCCAGGTCGGCGTCGCCGTCTGCGGCACACGGTCCCCGTGACCCGGTTCTCGGAATACGGACGTCCACGACTTCTCACCGAATCAAGCAGACACGACCATGAACGACCTGGACGTCAGGACCGACGATGAAGGCATCACCCGCGTCACGCTGTCGCGGCCGGAGCGGCACAACGCGCTCGATCGCTCGCTGATCGATCACCTGCACGACACGCTCGCGCGGCTGGACAGCAACACCCGCGTGCTGGTGCTCGCCGGGCGTGGCAAGAGCTTCTGCGCGGGTGCCGACATCGACTGGATGCTCGATTCCGCCGCGCTGTCCGCCGAGGAGAACGCTGCCGACGCGCTGGCGTTGTCTGCGCTGCTCGAGACGCTCGACACCCTGCCCTGCCCGACCATCGCACGCGTGCACGGGGCGGCGATCGGCGGGGGCGCCGGACTGGTCGCCTGCTGCGACATCGCCGTCGCCGACGAGGACACCCGGTTCGCATTCTCCGAGGTGCGCGTGGGTGTCATTCCGGCGATGATCTCGCCGTACGTGATCAGGGCGGTCGGCCCGAGCACCGCCCGGCGCTGGTTCCTGTCCGGCGAGCCCTTCAGCGCCCTGGAGGCGTACCACACCGGCCTCGTCCACGACTTCTGCTCCCCACAGGATCTTGATCGCAACGTGCACGGCCGGCTGAAGGCGCTGCTCGCCGGCGGCACGGCCGCGCAATGCGCGATCAAGAAGCTGGTCCAGGATGTCACCGGAAGACCCGTCGACACCACCCTGCAGCGCGATCTTGCGCAGCGTCTGGCCGAGGTGCGCGCCGGTCGCGAGGCCCGAGAAGGACTGGCCGCGTTCCAGGAGCGGCGCAAGCCGCGCTGGTGAGCGACGCGTGAGAACGCGTCGCACCCTGCTGGGCGAGGCGCCGATACCCGGCAGCGAACAGATCCTCAAGCTGTACGCGGTGGGCGGCGAGTTCATCATCGCCGTCTCCGGACGCGGCGAGCTGATGTCCACGCGCAAGCATGCCTCCGAGGATGCGCTCGGCCGGTTGCCGTGCGAACGGCTGGCGCGGCCGGACACGGCCAGCGTGCTGATCGGTGGCCTGGGCATGGGCTTCACGCTGGCGGCGGCATTGGCCGCGACCGGTCCGCGGGCGCGCGTCATCGTCGCCGAATGGGTACCCGAGATCGTCGCGTGGAACGAGGGTGCGCTCGGCACCGCCTCGGCTCACCCGTTGTCCGACCCCCGGACCACCGTCCACCCGGGCGATGTCGGCGATCTGCTGCGCGATGCCGGGCAGCGCTTCGACGTCATCGCGCTGGATGTGGACAACGGTCCCGAGGGGCTGGCATCCGATGGCAACGACTGGCTGTACTCGCCCGAAGGCATCGCGTGCGCCCGCGACCGTCTCGCTCCCGGCGGTGTCCTCGCGTACTGGTCCGCGACACCCGAGCCCCGCTTTGCCAGGCGTTTGCGAAGCTGCGCCCTGCGGGTGGACGAACGGTCGGTCTTCGCGCACGGCAGCAAGGGCACGCGGCATACCATCTGGCTGGCCTCGACGCGATGAGCTGATCGGCAGGCCTGCCGGATCGGCGCGCCTCGTCCATCCGGTTCGAGCTGCCCTCGCCCGCCGGGCGAACCGGCTTCGCGGCGCCGGCGAACGGCTGTTATCCTCACGCTCCCGGTCACAGGAGGGCCGTGTCAAAGGGTCGGTGCCGTGCGACAAGTTCCAGCCTCTACCGTCGTGCTCGCGCTGCTGTGCGGCGTCCTGACGGCGCAGACGGTCCACGCGCAGGACGCCTCCACCGACATGCCGTCCATAGCGGTGCCCTACGGCGCGCCGTCACCGGTGGTGTTGAGCACCGCCCGGCTACGGCAGCCGGTCGCCGACTCGCCGGTGCCGATGAGCGTCATCACCCGGTCCATGATCGAGGCATCCGGTGCCCGGCACATCGTCGATCTGCTGCGCCTGGTTCCCGGCTTCCAGGTCGGCAGGCGCACCAACGGCAATCCGGTCGCCACCTATCACGGCATTGCCGATCGCTACAACCCGCGGCTTCAGGTGCTGATCGACGACAGACCGACCTACGTGCCCATCTACGGCGGCGTCCCGTGGGGTGAACTGCCCCTGGTGCTGGAGGACATCGAACGGATAGAGATGGTGCGGGCGCCCGATGGCGCAAGCTTCGGACCGAACGCGTTCCAGGCGATCGTCTCGATCACCACGCGGGCCGCGGGCACCGACCGGGCCCCGTCCATGGCCTTCACCGCGGGGGGCAACCGGTTCCGCCGCGCAACGTTCGGCGACAGCGGCAGCCTGAACGGGGTCGATTATCGGATCTCCCTGCAGGCGGACGCCGACGAAGGCTACGCCAACCTGCCCGACCGCGAGCGCGGCCGCCTGGCATCGTTGCGGATCGGCAGGCAGCTCGGTTTGCGTGACCGGGTCTGGCTGGACCTTGCCGTGCACGATGGCGAACGGATCGAACTGGAACCGGTCGAGGTGCCGGAGGACTTCGCGCCGGTCCAGCACACCGGCAACGCGAACGCCCAGGTGCAGTGGGAGCGCAACGATGCGGTCGGCCAGGGTTGGCGAGCCCTGTACTTCTACAACCGCTACACCATCGACGAGCGCGAGGAGCACCGGCTCGATCGGGTGGAGGTGTCGGTGGACGAAATCGTGTCGATACCGCCCTTCAGCGTGGTGCTCGACCGGACGGTGCGGGCCGATCGGCACGAGATCGAGGTACAGCGCAATCAGCAGGCGGGCAGGCTCGGCATCGCCTGGGGCGGCGGCCTGCGACGCGACATCGTCGAGGGGGGCTACCTGTTCGGAGACGATCGGCGACGGATCATCGATACCCAGCGATTGTTCGGGCACCTGCAGTGGCGCGCCGGCCAGCGCGTGCTGTTGCACGCCGGCGCGCTGGCCGAGCACAACAGCCTGTCGGGGACCAGCATCGCTCCTCGCGCAAGCCTGTTGTTCACGCCGTATCCGGAACCCGGGCGCGACAGCGCCGGCGTGTTTCGCATCGGTGCCTACCGAGGGGTTCGCAATCCGCTGCTGCTCGAGGAGGAGGGGGACATCTCGCTGGAGTACGACTTCGGCGAGCGAACCGCACTCGATCGCTTCATCGTGCGCCGCGGCGGTGTCGAACCGGAGACCATCGACGTGTTCGACATCGGCTGGCGCCGGGCTGCATCCGGTCGCGTTCCGGGAATCGATCTGTCGCTGTCGCACGAGCGCATGCGCGACCTGGTCAAGACCGAACTGGGCCCGGATGCGCTCGACACCTTCGACGGCGAGTCCCGGGTCTTCCTGAACAAGCGGGACTACCATTTCAACGTGCTCGAGCTGCAGCTCGACGCCCGCCCCTTTCGCGGTGCCGACCTGCGCTTCGCCTGGAGCCGTGCTTTCGGCGAGGATCGCAAGCTGTCCGACCAAATGCTCCTGCCACGCGATACTCTTACCCTGTTCGCGTCGGTTCCGGTCGGCGATGCGACCCGGCTGTCGGCCACCTGGCTCTACGTCAGCGACTGGATCTGGGACGACGTGCGCGATGTCTCGCGCCTGCACCGGATCGACCTGGGCGCATCGCGGCGGCTGCGAATCGGAAGCCTGGCGGCGCGCGGAACGGTGCGGGCGGAACTGCCGATAGGCCGGAACGTCGATTACCTGGAGCGAAACGATGTCGAGAAGGCGTTCTTCGCAAGCGTGTCGATCGAGTTTCCCTGAGTGGCGACGGTACCCGTGATCGGTCCCGCATCCCGTACTCGCTGACCTGCGGGACCGGAATGCGAGTCTGCCTGCCCGTCTGCCTGTTCTTCGTCGCCCTGCAGGTGCAGGCGTCGGCCTGGCAGCCGGCGCACGCGATCGAGGATGCGGGGCTCGAGCGGGACGCCGTGCAGCAGCCGTTGTTCGTGATCGGTCTGCCCACGCCCATGCTGGACAGTGCGCACCGGGCGATCCTGGCGCGATTCGGTTCCGCAACCCTGGATTCCGCCGTACCGGTGCACGACCGCGAATCGCTCGATGGCGCGGCCGTGCAGGAGGCGAGAACGGTCATCGCGCTCGGGCGCGATGCCTGCGCCGCGATGATCGTCGTGCGAACCGGTCGATCGACCCTGTGCGCGCTGATCTACGCGGACGCGTTCGACGCCCTGGACTGCGGTCAGGCCTGCGAGCATCTCGAAGCGATCGTGCTCGATCAACCGCCCGAGCGACAGGCGGCCGTGGCGTCCCACCTGTTCCCGGCGCTGGGGCGTTTCGGCGTGCTGCGGCAGACACCGCTGGCCACCGCGGCCCCCGGCCTGGAGGCGCGCCCGTTCGATTCGTCGCGGCGCCTGAGCACGCAGCTGACCGACCTGCTGGCCATCGTGGATGCGATCATCGTCGAGCCGCGGGCCAGCATCTATCCGCCGCAGAGCCTGCGGACCGTGTTGCTCACGGCCTACGGACGGGACCGGCCGATCGTCGGCTACGGACCCGACTGGGTGCGGGCCGGCGCCCTGGTGTCGGCGTGGTCGAGCGCGGACGATGTGCTGGGAGACGTCGAGGACATCCTGCGAGGCGACGGTGCCGCCGGTAGCCGGGCGATGCCGCGCGTCCACCCGCCGCGACGCTTCCACGTGAGCGAGAATCCCGTGGTGGCTCGCTCGCTCGGGCTGCGGCGCCGGCTCTTCGACGTTCTCGGGCGCCAGTTCCTGGACGAGGACTTCCTGCCGTGAAGGCGCCGTCGATCACGACCCGGATCCTGATCTCGGCAGCCTTGCCCGCCGTGCTCGTGACGCTGCTGCTGAGCGGGTACCTGACGGTGCAGAGGGTGGGCGAGATCCGCGCCGTCGAGATCGAGCGTGCCGCGGCACTGCTCGAGGGCCTGGCCCGTGCCGGCGAGTTCGGCATCGCGACCGGCAACACCGCGCTGCTGGAGAGTATCGGTCGAAGCGCGCTCGGCAGCGAGGCCATTCGCCGGGTTCGCTTCGACGATGCGAACGGTGACACGCTGGCCACCGTGATGCGCGATCTGCACGGCGTGCCGCCTGCCGATGCGCCCGGAAGTCTCGGGTGGTGGTGGCCTGACGTGGAAACGGACCGTCGCCTGGCCGAACCGGTGATGCTGACCGATCTGAGCGAGTTCGATGACCCGCTGCTGGAACCCGAACAGGACACCGCCGGCGGCCGGCGCATCGGCGAGGTATCGCTGGAACTCGACCTGTCGACCGCCTTCGCCCGTCAGACACGAGCGCTGTGGCGAGGCCTGTGGATCGCGCTGCTGGTCCTGCTGTTCGCCCTGCTGGCCGCGTGGCGGCTCGCTCGTTCGGTCAGCGAGCCGATTCACCGCCTGCACGACGCCATCGGCGAGCTGGCGCAACGCCGTTACGTGAGTCGCCTGCCGGTGAGCGCCGGGGGCGAGATCGGCGACCTGTCGCGCGCGGTGCTGCACCTGTCCAACGAATCACGCGCGTTCCACGGCGGACTCGAGGCGGCGACCCGCGCCGCCACCAGCGATCTGCGCGCCGCGCTCGCCACGCTGGAAGCGCGCAACCGGGAGCTGTCCGATGCCCGTGCGCAGGCCGAGCGGGCGAACCTGGCGAAATCGCAGTTCCTGGCGAGCATGAGTCACGAGATCCGCACGCCGATGCACGCCATCGTCGGCACGCTGTCCACGCTGCGTCATTCGACCCTGGATGCGGACCAGCGAGCGCAACTGGATCTGGTGGAACGCTCCTCCACCACACTGCTCACCATGCTCGACGATGTGCTGGACCTGTCCCGGATCGAGGCGGGGCACCTGCAGCTGGACGACACGCCGTTCGATCTGGGAGATCTGCTGCAGGAGGTCGAATGGACGCACGCCGGTGCGGCGCGCTCGCGCGGCCTGCGACTGGACATCGGACCGATCCCAGGCCGGGACCGGGTCAGCGTGGTCGCCGACCCGTTGCGCCTCAAGCAGGTCCTGTTCAACCTGCTCGGCAACGCGATCAAGTTCACCGACGAAGGCAGCGTCACGCTGACCGTCGCCCGACACGCGCCGGCATCGGGCACCGCCGCCACGCCCTGGTGGCGCTTCTCGGTGATCGATACCGGAATGGGCATTGCACACCATCGACTGGCGAGCGTGTGCGAACCGTTCCAGCAGGCGGACATGTCGATGACACGCCGCTTCGGCGGCGCGGGACTGGGCTTGCACATCTGCCGCGAGATCGTGACGCGCATGGGCGGAACGCTGGAGCTGCGGAGCGTCGAAGGCGAAGGCACCCGCGTCGACGTCAATCTGCCGCTGCCCACGACCCGGACGACTCCCGCAGCCCGGAACCGGCTCACGGACCGGTCCCCGGCCGAGGGGGTCCGTCCTCCCGGACAGGGACGCGAAGCGGGGATCGGGCACGCGGCCGGCCCGCCCACGAGCGAGTCGCCGCACGTGCTCGCGGTCGACGACCAGGCGATCAACCTGGCCCTGCTGAAGCGCTACTTCGAACACCTGGAGGTTCGAGCAACGCTGGTACGCTCGGCGGAGGAGGCCTACGAGGCCTTGAATCACGATCGGTTCGAGCTGTTGCTGCTCGACCTGCACATGCCGGACTCGGACGGATTCGAGATCGCCGCCGCGGTACGCGAGGGCGGTGCGTGGAATGCCCGCGTGCCGATCCTGGCCCTGACCGCGGACGCCTTCCTGAGCACCCGCGAGCGCGCGCTCGCCGCAGGCTTCGACGATGTGCTGGTCAAGCCGGTCACGGTGGAGCGCGTCGGGGCAGCGCTGGCACGCTGGACCGGCCGACCCGGGCGGCCGACCGAGTGCAGCGTCAGCCTGGAGCGCACCGCGCAGGCCGCTGCCGGCGACATGGAATGGGCGCGAGGTGCACTCGACACCTTCGACAAGGAGGTGCCGGGGCACATCGGCGCGCTCGAGAAAGGCCTGCGCGACAAGGACCGGGATGCGCTGTTTCACGCCGCGCACGCCATCAAGGGCGTGAGCGCGGTGCTGCGGATCGAGCCGTCGGGAGGGCGGGCCGCACGGCTGTCGCTCAGTGCCAGGACCGCCGAATGGCACGAGATCCGGCACGACACCGAGCGGCTGATCGAGGCCATGATGGAGGCGAGCGCGGCCTGCCGCGCGGCGAGCACGAGCGAGAGCGCCTAGAAGAGCCCGACAAGCCCGAAGCGTCCGGCAAGCCCCGCCGGGCCGGAGCGGACCGGCACCGTGTCTCGCCCGGGCACGCCGAACGGGTGCAGGCTCACAGCAGCCGTGCCGTCGCCGCCACGCACCGGCGCACGGGTGGTGACATCATGCTCGGCTGTCGTTTCAACAGGTGCGCCCACGCACCCGTACCCGGGACCTTCTCGTGATCGCCGCCTCCAACGTCACCATCCAGTTCGGCTCGAAGCCGCTGTTCGAGAACATCTCGGTCAAGTTCGGCGGCGGCAACCGGTACGGGCTCATCGGTGCCAACGGCTGCGGCAAGTCCACCTTCATGAACATCCTGTCGGGCGTGCTGGAACCGAGTGCCGGCAACGTGTCCGTGGCGCCGGGCAACCGCATCGGCAAGCTGCACCAGGACCAGTTCGCGTTCGAGGACTTCACCGTCATCGATACCGTGATCATGGGGCATGCCGAACTGTGGCGGGTCAAGCAGGAGCGCGACAGGCTGTACGCGCTGCCGGACATGTCCGAGCAGGACGGCATGCGGGTGGCCGAACTGGAGGTGGAGTTCGCCGAGATGGACGGCTACACCGCCGAGAGCCGCGCCGGCGAGTTCCTGAGCGGTGCAGGCATCGAGGAGTCGTTGCACGTCGGCCCGATGAGCGATGTGGCGCCGGGCTGGAAGCTGCGCGTGCTGCTGGCCCAGGCCCTGTTCGCGGCCCCCGACATCCTGCTGCTGGACGAGCCCACCAACAACCTGGACATCAACGCGATCAGCTGGCTGGAGGGCGTGCTGAGCCGGCAGAAGAGCACCATCATCATCATCTCCCACGATCGTCACTTCCTGAACACGGTGTGCACGCACATCGCCGACATCGATTACGGCGAACTGCGCGTCTATCCGGGCAACTACGACGACTTCATGATCGCCTCCACCGCGGCGCGCGAACTGCTGCAGAACGAGAACGCCAAGAAGAAGGTGGTGATCGCCGATCTGCAGCAGTTCGTCAGCCGGTTTTCCGCCAACGCCTCCAAGGCCAAGCAGGCGAGCTCGCGCGCCAAGAAGCTGGAAAAGATCGAGCTGGCCGACATCAAGCGCTCCAGCCGCGTCAGCCCGTACCTGCGGTTCACGCAGGACAAGAAGCTGTTCAGGCAGGCGATCACCGTGGAGAGCATCAGCAAGGGGTTCGGTGACGAGCCGCTGTTCGAGAACGGCAACCTCATGCTGGAGGCGGGTGCACGGCTGGCGATCATCGGCGAGAACGGGGTGGGCAAGACCACGCTGCTGCGCTGCCTGCTCGACGACATCCAGCCGGACAGCGGCGACGTCAGACTGTCCGAGAACGCGCTGGTGGGCTACTGCCCGCAGGACAACACGGCCGACTTCGACAACCGGCTGAGCCTGTTCGACTGGATGAGCCAATGGCGGAAGGGCTCCCACAACGATCAGATCGTGCGCGCCACGCTGGGGCAGTTGCTGTTCACCGCGGACGATTTCGAGAAGCCGGTGAAGGTGTGCTCCGGTGGCGAGAAGAACCGGCTGCTGTTCGGCAAGCTGATGATGAGTTCCCCGAACGTGCTGGTGCTGGACGAGCCGACCAACCACATGGACATGGAGGCCATCGAGGCGCTGAACCTGGCGCTTGCGCACTACGAAGGCACCATCGTGTTCGTCAGCCACGATCGCGAGTTCGTCTCGTCGCTGGCCACCCAGATCATCGAGATCAAGGATCGCTCGCTGGTGAACTTCGACGGCACCTACGACGAGTACCTGGCCGATCAGCAGGGGGTACGGCGGGCGGCCAACTACTGAGCGGATCCGGCCGACGGGCGCCGGCGCTCGGGGCTAGGGAACCTCTGCACCATGCGCCACCCCCTGCATCGTCCAGAGCGGTTCCGGAACCAGGCGGAGCTCGCAGGCGG
>ENA-ORXU01000864-ORXU01000864.1-marine-metagenome-genome-assembly--contig:-NODE-864-length-29700-cov-4.206765_pt1 | contig 29700 bp, 25 predicted proteins | sample MGYA00237869_ERZ511484 | MGnify/ENA metagenome assembly ERZ511484 | reverse complement strand
TCGATATAGCATATTTACGTTATATTCCTAACCTAGTTATTTTTTGTCCCTTAAACGAAACGGAACTTCGTAATATCATGTACACCGCACAATTGGGTTTGCCACATCCTATTGCAATTCGGTATCCAAGAGGTCGGGGTGTTCAGAAAAACTGGAGAAATGCATTTGAAAAAATAGAAATCGGAAGTTCTAAAGTTTTGAATACCGGCTCAAAATTAGCAATACTCTCCATCGGCCATATCGGAAACGTAGTCTCGAAAACGCTAAATGAAATTGATGAACATGAAAAAATAGGCCATTACGACATGGGCTTCGTTAAACCGCTCGACAAAAAACAACTAATCACCATCTTTAAAAAGTATCGGCACATACTCACCGTTGAAGATGGCTGTAAAGCAGGCGGTTTCGGAAGCGCCGTACTTGAATTCGCAAACGAAATGGGCCATGCCCATAAACTGGTCATTCTGGGTATCGATGATGTATTTCTAGAACACGGTACTGTTGAAGAATTGCAAAGTTTGGCAAAAATCGACGCTTTGGCCATTAAAAATCAAATAAAAATACTTCTCGATGCATAACAACTTCCTTCGAACACACATTTTTGGCTTACTTTTTTGTTGTTGTATCTCTGCGCTATCGGCTCAAGATAAGGATTCGATACCGCCCGAACAGGAAATTGATTCTATGATTATCGATACTACGGTAGTGGATACGGTCGTTATCCGCAGGACTTTGAAAAAGATAAAGTTCGTACCAAGAAGTGTTGACCTTATGAACCCCGTGGTATCGTTTAAAAGAACCAAAGCACTTAACGACAAACCCCATCGGTTCAGAGTACCCTCTTTTTGGACGAACGTTAACAAACTTGGGGCCAACTTCAGTGAAGTAGCTTTTATAAACTGGAACGCCGGGGGAAATAATTCGATATCGGCTTTGGGCAATGCACGTTTTGAGCGCAATTACAAGTTTCGATATATACAATGGGACAACTTTATGGATTTACGGTATGGCCTAAACATTCAGGAAGAACAAAAATTACGAAAAACGGACGATGCCATTCGATTAAGTTCCACTTTTGGTTTTCAGCGAGATACGATAAGTAACTGGTATTATTCGGCGAGGGCGAATTTCAACACCCAGTTTTCAAATGGCTATAAATATCCCGATAGAACCACACCTATTTCAAGATTTATGGCTCCCGGCTATTCTTTTTTGGGTGCGGGTACTTCGTACATCACCAAAGATCAAAAATTGAATATCTACATTTCTCCAATTACACAAAAAACAACCTTTGTTCTTGATGAGAATCTTGCCAATAAAGGTGCTTTCGGGGTACGAAAAGCTGTTCTAGATGCCAATGGAAATATTATTGAGGAAGGCGAAAAAGTCTTTTTGGAATTCGGTTTTCTTTTGACCAGTCAATACGAAAAAGAGATTTGGAAGAATATGCTTTTAAAGCATAGACTAAGCTTGTATACAGACTATTTACGTAGGTTTGGCAATATCGATGTCGATTGGGAATTGAATATCGACCTTCAGGTCAATAAATACATCGTTACGACTATCGGCACACATCTCATCTATGACGATGACATTCTTTTCGATGAACAAACAAATGCAGCGGGACTGGTCATCGATCCCGGAGACACCCGAATACAGTTTAAACAGTTATTAGGTGTCGGGGTTTCGTATGCTTTCTAAAAAAGTTCAAGTTCAAATACAAGTATCAAACACAAAACACGAAGAGAACTCGTTTCGAGTTAATGTTTGGAACCAAGTCTGTCTGCCAGACGGGCAGGAATGAAAGCTTTTATGGTCTAATGAAGATTTTTTTAGTAGCATAACCGTAGCTACGATAAAAGAGAAAAAACAAAGTTAGGACGCATTTAACTTTTTTACTGTCTACTGGCACTGCCTACTGCCAACTATAATTGCTTCCCCATAATCTTATTATGAATATGGACAGCGGCACTATCGGAAAGACTGGCCACATAACAGCAGGTGTTCAATAGGATATCGTAAATGTTAGAACCCGTATTTCTATATATTTCGGGTAGGGTCTGTAGCATCAATGTATCGTAGTTGGTGGCGTTCCCATCACTATCTCGTATGAGGGCATCTGTATATACATCGAGAATATCTGAAATGATTCTATATCCCGCGATTTCTTTTTCCACAACTTCCTGGGAACGATATATTTTTTCCACACTTAACTTAATAATATCGGCAATTTGTGCCTTATAAGTACTCACATCTAACAATGAGCTATCGAAAGTACCGTTTAGTATTTTTTGTTCATTGGCAATAAATATTTCGATGGCATCCCTAATCAACGTATTGATAGCAAGCGCTCGTAGATAGCTTAACCGATCTTCTTTAAAAGTCAATGAATTATACTTTTTGATATTTATGCTGTCTTTAACCAATTTAATAAGATATTCCAAAGCAAAATCTTCAGAGATTAGTCCGAGGTTAATACCGTCTTCAAAATCGATTATGGTGTAACAAATATCATCTGCAGCCTCTACCAAAAAGGTTAAGGGATGCCTTGCATACGAGATATCCTTGCCATTTCGGGTCTGTAGCAATTCTAACTCATCGGCTACTGCCTCAAAGGCCTTTTTATCCGATTGAAAAAAACCGAATTTCTTATCGGCAATATGTTTTGTTGGTTTTTTCGGCAACGATTCTTTAGGGTATTTCATAAAAGCGCCCAAAGTAGCATAACTTAAACGCAACCCACCTGAAACACCCTCGCGCGATTTTGAAAGCAGTCGAAAACCGTTCGCATTGCCTTCAAAATCAATAATATCTTGATACTCTTTCTCAGAAAGAACCGTTTGGTATTTTTTTCCTTTACCATTTTTAAAATACTCGCCAATAGCTTTTTCACCGCTATGGCCAAATGGTGGATTTCCAATATCATGGGCTAAAGCGGCAGCGGCCACTATAGCCCCAAAATCATTAAAGTGGTAACCATGCACTTCTTGCAAATAGGGGTGCCTCTCCAATATTTTTTTCCCTGTAATTCGGCCTAGGCTCCGCCCCACAACAGAAACTTCGAGACTATGGGTCAAACGGGTGTGGACAAAATCGGTTTTTGAAAGGGGAATAACCTGCGTTTTATCCTGAAGGCTACGAAATGCCGCTGAAAATATGATACGGTCATAGTCTACTTCGAAGCCCAAACGAGTTTCGTCTTGTTCTTTTCGAAGTCTTTTATGGGTGTCGCCATAACGTTTTAAGGAGAGTAGATTTTCCCAGTTCATAACGGATTTTTGAATAAACTCGTTTTGAGCTGTTGTTTGGAACCGAGATTCATGGCTTCTACGTTTTAATGAAGGTTTTTTTAAGCAGCATAGTCATAGCTATGTGAGAGAAAAAGACAAAATTAGGGCGCAAAATATATGAGTCGCAAGTAAAGAAACAACTCAAAACGAATTCAAAGCCGCAAGATACATTTTTTGACCGGTAGTCTAGAGCACTTTCGAAATCTCGGTCGACCGTTATTTAACTTTAAAAACATGCAGTTTTAATCTTGTGCTAACCATAGCTTAACATTCGTGTATTTTCTTTGCAAAAGAAAATTAGACTTAGTAAATGAAAAAATTATTTTTGGTACTGGCTTTTCTTGCCTCCCTTAATAGCTATTCTCAAAACGATGGTATTGTAAAAGGTAATATTATCGATTTAGAAGCGAACAGCGAACCTCTTCTCTTCGCAAATGTTATCCTAAAGGGTACGGATTTAAAGACCCGTACGAATTTCAACGGCAACTTTGAAATTGCAGGTGTAATACCTGGAAAATACACTTTGGAAATTAGTTTTTTGGGGTACGAAACTTTGAAGACGCCAATAGAAGTTGCTGAAAATAAGGTGACCGAAATTCAAACAGGTCTTTCTGCCAAGTCAATATCGATAGATCCAATTACACTTGCGAATCTTGAAACAACGTCGGATGACAATGCTTTAGCTGGTTTGGAGGGCAGCACGGAAGATTAATCTTATTATATTTATTTTGGATGAATAAAAAAGCCCCTTGGTTCATGAACCAAGGGGCTTTTTTAAACTTTTTAGGTATCAGTCTTTGGTAACAACACCAGAAGCACTTTCTTTATTCACAACACTTGCAATAACGTTATTGTCAAATTCGACTTCTTTTACATTACCATCGGCCCAGAAAAACCATTTTCCAGTACGGATACCGTTAGTATACGAACCTTCGGAAACCTTTACTCCAGCTTCATCATAATTCATCCAATCACCGTGTAACTTTCCGGCAAGGTCAAAAGTTCCTTTTTGGCTTATCTCCCCGTTGTCGTGGTAATATGTGGCCTCGATTAAATTAGTTTCTTTATTTAGCTTAACTTCTTTCTCTTTTTGGGAAAATCCAATAGTTACCGTTAGCGTCAAGGCCAAAAATAGAATCTTATTTTTCATGCTATTATAATTATGAAAGTACGTGTGTGTATTACTTATGTTCAAAGATATTAAAATTTTACGTTAAAAACATAGTTAGTTAACATTAAATTTACATTGAAAACGTTTTTGACTCTACTTTATTGTGTGCGTAGAGAGAAAAAATCAATCATTGATGGGTATTAGTTTCCGCGTATTGTAATCCCCAAATAGCTGTGTTTACTTCATCCCCGTTCATTTCTAAGTTAAAATTTTATTTTTTGTTCTACGAATAATCGATTTAGAGATTGTATAATCCGAAAAAAATCCATGCCATTTAGAATTCGGGGCAAAGCTACTGCTTTGGGTACTTGATAACCTTATTTTAACCTAATTGACAAATTATAATGGCATTTTTGTGTTTATTTGATTTTTGATGGGCGAAAATATATACCTCTTCATGATTATCGCCTTGGCGATACTCGCCATTACCGATCTTGTGGTCGGTGTAAGTAACGATGCCGTAAATTTTTTGAATTCGGCGATAGGCTCCAAAGCCATATCGTTCCGTACGATAATGATTGTAGCCAGCGTCGGCATAGCTGTTGGTGCCATGTCTTCCAGTGGCATGATGGAAGTCGCGCGAAAAGGCATTTTTAATCCCTCTGAATTTGTCTTTGCCGAAATTATGATTGTCTTTATGGCGGTTATGATCACCGACATACTACTACTTGATTTTTTCAACACCCTTGGTATGCCTACCTCAACAACGGTATCGATTGTTTTTGAGCTTCTGGGTGCGGCCGTGGCCATTTCATTGGTAAAAATTGTAGCCAATGATGGTGGTTTCTCGGATTTAGGGTTGTACATAAATACGGATAAGGCAACCGAAATTATTATCGGCATCTTACTTTCTGTAGTCATCGCATTTACGGTAGGGGCTTTGGTACAATTCATATCCCGATTGTTAATTTCGTTCAAGTTTGAACAGAAACCTAAATGGGTCGGTGCCATTTTCGGCGGTTTTGCCATAACCTCAATCATATATTTTATTATTGTAAAGGGATTAAAAAGTGCTGCAATTTTTAGTCCTGAAGTACTTGAATTTATTAGTGGTAATCCAGAGTTGTTTCTTTTGATGAACTTTATACTTTGGACCCTTCTTTCATGGATAGTTTCCTCTTTTTTCAAACTCAATATTTACACTATAGTTATCGTACTTGGCACTTTCGCCCTGGCCATGGCTTTTGCCGGAAATGACTTGGTAAATTTTATCGGGGTACCCTTAGCCGCATTGGAATCTTATAATTCTTGGGCAGCTTCTAGTATTCCCGCAGAGCAATACACCATGGAGGGGCTTGCAGTGGCCGTACAAACAAATACCTATCTTTTACTTCTATCGGGTATAATTATGGTTATTACCCTTTGGTTTTCTTCAAAGGCGAAAAACGTCGTCAAAACAAGTGTAGACCTATCAAGACAAGATGAAGGTGATGAGCGTTTTCAGCCCAACTTTCTTTCTAGACAGATCGTAAAGTTTTCGATCAAGGCATCTGAAAATATCACGGGCTCAATTCCGAGGAAATTAGTAAAGAAAATCGATGCCCAGTTCGAAAAGCCTTATGTGTACATTCCCAAAAGCCAGGTGCAAGATCTTCCGGCATTTGATCTGGTACGGGCGGCGGTCAATCTTATGGTGGCAAGCGTACTCATTTCATTGGCGACATCTATGAAACTTCCGTTGTCTACTACTTACGTAACCTTTATGGTTGCTATGGGCAGTTCGCTGGCGGATAGAGCCTGGGGGCCTGAAAGCGCCGTGTATCGTGTGGCGGGAGTACTCAATGTTATCGGCGGATGGTTCTTTACCGCTTTTAGCGCATTTACCGCAGCGGCATTGATTGCCTATATCATACATTTAGGAGGTATCTGGGCCATAGGCGCTTTATTGATCTTAGCCTTCTTGCTCATAGGCAAAAACTATCTCTCGCATACCAAGAAAATGAAAGAGACCAAGCTCGAAGAGAAACTGGAGAAGGCGGAAAGCAACTCGATAATCGGCGTGATAGAAGAAAGTGCGGCCAACATTTCATTGGCCATAAAAAGAGCCAATAAAATCTATACCCAAAGTATCGACGGTCTCGCCAAGCACGACATCGATACCCTTAAAAAAAGTAAAAAGGGAATCACAAAACTCGACAAAGAGGTCGAGGGGTTGAGAGATAATATCTTTTACTTTATTAAAAATCTTGATGAATCGAGTGTGGGCACCAGTAATTTTTACATAACAATACTTAGTTACCTGCAAGATATGACCCAATCTCTGGAATACATTGCAAAGGCAGGCTACAAACATGTAAATAATAACCACAAAAAACTGAGATTTAACCAAATTAAAGATCTTAAAGAGACCGATGGCTACATCGATCAGCTCTTTACCGATATCAGGGCAATATTCGAAACACAAGATTTTTTACGTTTGACACAGCTCATCGTTAGCAAACAAGAGCTATTCGAAAAAGTCGACCTCAAAATCCAGAAACAGGTCGAACGCACCCGAACTGATGAGTCAAGTCCGAAAAATACGGCACTTTACTTCAGTCTTCTCTTGGAGACCAAAGATCTATTGGTAGCTACCATGAATTTATTGGAAACCTACGATCAGCACGCCAATGTAAAAATATAGTAGCGCCCAGCATATAGAATCGCCTTCAACAAATCTTGAATAGGCTACTCTCGTGATGGCATTATTTCATGCCAACACCGTTCATCGAAAAGAATATACCTTTCAAGCATTTTAAAACGTTAAAGGATATAGAGACCCAAATCTTTATCCTTATGCACTTTTCACAACGTTTATTTTTAGTGGCATTTATTACAGTAGTTCTCGCTGGTTGTAGTAAAGAAGAACCCACCATTGAAGCCAAAGAACCGTCAATCGATATCGACGGCACTGCCAGGGCTTCCGCCAAAAAATTATTTGAAGAGTACTATCTAGCCTCTGCCAGCAAAAGTTCAGACGTGGCCTGGACAGGTGATGAACCTTCGTGCAACGCAGGGAGCGTTCCCCAAAGCACCAAAGATAAAATTTTTCGTAGGCTAACTTACTTTAGAAAAGCTGCAGGTCTTTCTAACGAAGTATCGGAATCCGCTACCAAAAGCCAAAAGGCACAAGAAGCCGCGCTAATGATGCATGCCAACGGAGCTTTGAATCATTTTCCGCCCAATAATTGGAAATGTTATACCGAAAATGGCAACCAAGCTGCGGCCAATTCATTATTGACCTCTACTAGCAACGCCAGTGCCATAGATTCCTATATTAGAGATCATGGTGCAGAAAATGGGCCGGTCGGGCACAGAAGATGGTTATTGTGGCCCAGATTACAGGAAATGGGAATTGGGAACACGAGCAGCTACAACGCCCTTTGGGTATTAGGAAACCCCGGCACAGCACCGGCAGACGCACCTGAATTCATTGCTTGGCCCCCAAAAGGGTTTGCACCGAAGCGCGTCATTTATCCTAGATGGTCTTTTTCTATAGCCAAAGCGGATTTTACCGATACTAAAGTAACCATGAAATTCAGTGACGGGGATAATATTGCCGTCGAAATAGAAGAACTAACCGGCATCTACGGCGATAACACCATCGTCTGGAAACCCAAATTAAGTATCAATAGCTTTAGCGAAGACACCGCAATTCTTGTGACCTTGAAAGATGTAGGTATAAACGGGGAAACTAAGGATTTTGAATACCCAGTCATTATTTTTGATACGGATTTCTGATTTTCATCCTTAAGTAAATGGCATTAAACCCTGGGGCAAGCCCTGGCCCAATATAAGGAATCGACCCAATCCCGATAACTATCGCGAGAGGTATTGAACCTTGACCCTGCCGATGCTGAAACAAGTTCAGCACAAGAAAGCGGGGTTAGCCAGCCGGCGAGGCAGGTTCAACCATCGAATTGCAATACGCCCACGGCTTTTAAAATATGGGTTCCACTAATACAAAGTCAATTTTTTCCCTTCAAATAATCAAAGTAAAACTGAAAGATTCATTTCACAATTCGCAAACTTTTTGTAGAATAGGTATTATTTCAAACGTTTGCGTTGCCTAAAATTGTATATTGTGTATAGAGAACCACTTTATGTATACACTGGCACGAAAAAAACATCAGCTGATTGCTGAGCACCATCTCGATATTGGTAAATTCAAGTTTTATCCGAATTTTGTTGTAAGTGAATTTGCCGAAGGTGTCCATGTTACGAAAGAAAATGCAATGCGCCCTATTGAGATCTCGAAACAGCTGTATAGCAATAAAATACCCATTGTTTACATCTCTCATAGGCTTCATTCATATTCTATGGATCCGATAGCATATGCAGAAGTGGTGTCGATGTTTCCGAATTTTAGAGGATTTGCAATCGTTTCGCAAAACAAATATCGGCGTATGCTCGCCAATTTAGAAAAACTCTTCATTAAAAAGCCTATCGAGGTCTTCTATACTTTGGAAGACGCCTTTATTTGGGGTGAAGAATTATTGAAAAAGGAAAGCCGAAAACCAAAACGGTAGGTGATTTTTGTTCGTCCGGATGGAGTTCTCAATGGTATAGTTTTTTTAATTTTACCCCATCGGTCGGTAAATTTTCTCGAACCATGGCAAAAGATTCAAATAGAAAATTGATTAAAAGGCATGATTTAGAGGTCGGAAGCTTTTATTTCTACAGCAACTATATGGTTGCCGAAATCAAAGAAGGCATCGCGTTTGACTATGAAAACGCCACGGAAATGCTACACTTGGCAAAAGAGTATTTCAACAACAAAACTCCATTTGTCTATATCACCAATCGTGTCAACTCATATTCATTCAACCCTACTGCACACTTTAAAACGGCAGCGATGTTTCCCAATTTAAGAGGCTATGCCACGGTTACCTACGATACCATAAACCATGAAATCGCCCAAATGGAAGAAACTTTTATGAACAGGCCAGTAGGGAATTTTAAAATTTTGGAAGATGCCGTAACATGGGCAGAAGAACTAATAGTCAAAGACTGATTTCAAGGATGAAGGTTAGCGATAAAAGTTCATTTCATCTAAGTACTTCCATACCGTGTCGGGAAGCATCGGGCGTACATTTTTTCCTTCTTTATGGTGCTTACGGATGAATGTGGAAGAAATTTCCATAATAGGCGCGGCCACTTTATTAATTTTAGGATGCTTCTCGAACTTATGATTTTCCTCACCTTCCGAAATTCTTGGGTAGACAAAAATATCATGGTTTTCGAGAATGACCTCGTAGTTTTTCCACTTATGGAAACTCTTTAGATTATCCTCCCCCATAATTAAACAAAATTGATGCTCACTGCCATACTTTTCATCTAAGTGAATCAAGGTAGTAACTGTATAATTCGGTTGGGGCAAATCGAACTCAATTTTACTAGGCTTCAATTTGGGAAAGTCTTTCGTCGCCTCGAAAACCATTTGATAGCGATGGTGGTTATCCAATAATGTTTTCTTTGTCTTAAACGGACTTTGCGGAGTGACCACGAACCAAACTTCGTCTAAATCGGAAAACTCTACCATATGATTGGCGATAACCATATGCCCTATGTGAATCGGGTTGAACGTACCGAAATAGAGGCCGACCTTTTTCATTAGTATAGCTTTATTGTCATTCTCGCGAAGGCACGAATCTAATTATTTTTATCTCCCCCATGAAGTTTAGGGGCAATAAACTCGGCCACCAGCGCATGAGCCTCTTTCAAGGCAGTATCCAAATCATAGTTTTTAATAATCTTATCGAACTGCGGTGCCGTTGCCAACTCTACCGAAGCCTTGGCAATGCGCATATTAATCTTGTCATCGCTCTCTGTGCTTCTTTTCTTAAGCCTAATTTTTAGTTCGTCGACACTCGGCGGTTTAACGAATACGGCCAAGGTTTCTTCCGGAAACTTTCGCTTTATCCGAAGTCCGCCAGCTACATCGATATCAAAAATAACATTCTTGCCTTCTGCCCAGAGCCGTTCAATTTCAGTTTTTAATGTTCCGTAAAAATTGTCACGGTATACCTCCTCCCACTCTAAAAAATCGTCGCTTTTGATATGGTTCTTGAATTCTGATATGGACATAAAATAATAGTGCTCCGCATTCTTTTCCTTTATACGCCTAGGCCTGGAAGTGGCCGATACCGAAAATGCCAGATTCAGTTCGGGCTGGTCTAAAAGATACCGCACTATAGTGGTTTTACCGCTTCCGGAAGGTGCTGAAAATATAATAAGTTTACCGCCTCGCAGGGTTTCAGGTTTTGGGTTTCGGGTTTCGGGTTTCAATGTTCTGCGTGAATTATTGATTATTCAATTTTTATTCGTTTAACGCTAATCGACAAGCGCACTCAAATATAAATTCTTTTATTTTTCAAGTTTAAGGCTGCCCGTTCTGTTCGGGCGGGCGCATGGGTCAAGCGCAAAATTGTTTGGTTTCGGATTTTGGATGAAAAGAATCTTCTCTACACTCACTTGTACTGAGCTTGTCGAAGTATAAACTTTTTTACTGCTCATTGCAACTGCACACTGCCTACTTTCTTGGTCTCTTCTCTATATTCTCTATTCTATTTTCTTTTATAGCACATTCAACATCTGCTCTTTTATCTTTTCAAGTTCGTCTTTCATCTGCACCACAAGTTGTTGCATTGGCGCATAGTTGGCCTTTGAGCCAATGGTATTGATTTCGCGACCGATTTCCTGTGAAATAAATCCCAGCTTCTTCCCGTTCGAATCACTTGATTCCATCGTGCTGGCAAAATAATCCAAATGGTTCGCCAAACGTACTTTCTCTTCGGTGATATCGTACTTTTCCAAGTAATAAATCAATTCTTGTTCGAAACGATTCGCATCGACGTCGGTCTTCAGGTCCGAGACTGCTTTTTGCAGACGTTCGCGAACATCGGTCTGACGATCGGGGTCCATTTCCCGTACTTGTTCCAATAAGGCTTGTAAAGTTTTTATGCGATGTTCGAAATCTTGCTCTAGTACCTGCCCTTCTTCCGAACGAAAAATATTAATCTCCTTAAGCGCCTCTGTAAGTGCCAGTTGAATCGATTTGAATTCCCCTTCGTCGATATCTTCACGCTCTGTCTTCAGCGCATCTGGCATACGCATCGCCATATCGAGTAGCCGCACGTCATCGCCATTGGCAATCGACCTAAGCTGTTGCATGTAACTTTTTACCGCTGCTTCGTTCACCTCTACGGAAGTATCGCCACCAGTACTTTCAACATACAATCCGAAATCAACTTTACCACGCATCAAAGAGCTTGCGATGGTCTTGCGCAGCTCTAGTTCCTTTTCACGGTAGGCAGAAGGCATACGCGCATTAAGGTCAAGACTTTTACTATTAAGGGATTTCAGTTCGACGGTAATCTTCTTTGTAGAAAGCTGTATCACGTGCTTGCCGAAACCGGTCATCGATTGAATCATAGCTCTTTTTTGGATTTTGGCAAAGATAGGGAAGTTTAGGGTTTAGGGTTTAGGGTTTAGGGTTTAGGGTTTAGGGTTTAGGGTAAAATTATATTTTCTAAACTCCTAAACTAATAAACTCATAACCTTTTTTAACACTACCTACTGTCTACCCTTTTTCAAAGCTCCCGCAACCAAATATTACGATAACTCACCCGGCTATCGTCACCATGGTCTTGAAGTCGCAAAGGCCCTTTACCGTGCGCATCATTTTTAGGCCAACCGATATAGGGCGTAGTACCCTTAATTTCGGTATGGTCTTGAATTACGACCCCGTTATGAATTAGGGTAACCGTACCCGACTTAATCTTATCCCCGTCGGCATTGAATTCGGGGGCGTGATAAATTATGTCATAAACGTTCCATTCTCCGGTAGGCAAAGATGCCATGGCCAGAGGTGGCCCATGTTTATATAGAGAGCCTACTTGCCCGTTTACGTAAGTAGGGTTATCATTTTGATCCAAAACCTGTACTTCGTAAATTCCGTTTAAGAAAATACCGCTGTTGCCCCTATTCTGTCCTTCACGTTGCACCGGCAATGGCGATTTCCACTCGATATGGAGTTGCATATCGCCAAAATTCTGTTTGGTCTGAATATCACCGCTCTTATCGTTTACGGTCATACTGCCATCTTTGTTCAGATGCCATTTTGCGGCCGTACTGTCACTAGTACTGATCCAATTGTCGAGACTCGTGCCATCAAAAAGAACTATGGCATCGCTGGGCGGTGCACCCTGCTCTGCACCGGGCTTCACGACCTTTACTTTGGGCTCATAATACTCAGTTGCCTCTGGCTCCGTGGGTTCCGGGCCGGAATACTCTTCGTGTACGATAACCGAATCGTTTACTTTTTCGGTTTTTTCTAAAGGGTCGACTTTGACTTTTTCCTGACAGGAGACCACGATAATCGTCAAAAGTACGGCAGGGAAATAAAGTTTTTTCATTCTTGGTATTGGTTATTTAGTTACTGGGCTACTAAATTATTGAGTTAATAGTTATTGATTAATTGCGACGATACGGTCAATGGCGATTACCTTAAGGGGGTACTGCCAACTGCAACTGCCAACCGGCTACTTTTTTTTAAAGTTCCTTTATTTTAATATTTCTAAAAGCGACCATATTGCCATGATCTTGTAGACCAATCTTGCCCGTTGAAAATTTTCCGAACTTTTCCCAATCGGCAAATTTAGACTTTGAGACCATTTCGTTCCACATAGCATTGCCAACGGGAAAATCCACTATTTTCTTGCCGTTGAGCTCTACACCGCCACTTTGCTCTTTATGGTTTACGGTTATCACCATGGTATTCCATTCACCGACCGGATTCGTCACGTCTTCCGATGGTGCAACCATATCGTAAAGAGATCCCGCTTGATGCGTAGTGCCGTTTTTTGCGTCGGGATGTTTCTCATTATCCAAAACCTGAACTTCCGGTCCGGTATGATACGGTTTTTCGATTTCAGCATCTTCTTTTACGCCCCAAAAAACACCGCTATTGCCTGCTTCCGAAATTTTCCAATCTATTGACAGCACAAAATCCGTAAATTCCTGTTCCGTAATCAAGTCAATTAATCTGCCTTTTTCACGATTTTCCGGTGGATAGAAAACCATTGCCCCATCTTCTATTTTCCAACTATCGGAAACATCGTCTTTTTGATATTCATGCCATCCGTCGAAAGAAGTTCCATCAAAAAGAACCGTCCATTCTTGCGGCGATTTTTCGGCTTCCGCTTTCGCAATAGAACCGGATTCCATTTCTTCTTGCGATTTTTCTGTTTTGCCTTTGCAACCGAAAGTCAAAGTGGCAATGAAGGCGACTAGGATTAGGTTTTTCATTTTTATGGTATTTTTTATGTTCTCATTATTATTTGAAAAATTGGCTCAACATCTTAGTGTTAAAAAACCGCTTTCGTACATTATAGATTATTTTAGACTATTCCCACACGGAAACATCCCCCTTGCCCCCTTCAAAGGGGGAATCGCCAAATTCCACATTTAGGAGTAAGAAATAACATTTCGCAATTTTGACATTTCCCTGCTTACTAAATACTTTTTACTATTTACTTAATACTGCCCTTACGTTCCCAAGATTTTCTTCAACATTTCCTTATCAACGGCCGATCCGGCAAAATCGTCAAAGGTCTTTTCCGTTGCTTCGATAATATGGTCTTGAATGAATTTTGCCCCTTCGCGTGCACCCTGTTCAGGACTTTTGATACAGCATTCCCACTCCATCACCGCCCAAACGTCACAGCCATATTGGGTCAGTTTTGAGAAAATGGTCTTAAAATCGATTTGGCCATCGCCCAAAGAACGATACCTTCCGGCACGATCGCCCCAGTCGTTATAGCCTCCGAAAGCTCCCTTTTTTCCCGTTGGGTTAAATTCGGAATCCTTTACATGAAAAGACTTTATAAATTCATGATAATGGTCGATGTACTCGATATAATCCAATTGCTGTAACACAAAATGGCTCGGGTCATACAAAATGTTAACGCGTTTGTGGTTTCCTGTTGCCGCTAAAAACCTTTCGAAGGTATCGCCATCATGCAAATCTTCACCAGGGTGTATTTCGTAACAGACATCAACGCCCTCTTCATCAAAATGGTTCAATATGGGCATCCATCGTTTAGCGAGCTCTTCGAAGCCCATTTCTACAAGCCCAGCAGGGCGTTGTGGCCAAGGGTGCCACGTGTGCCATAGGAGTGCACCCGAAAACGTCGCGTGAGATTTGATACCCAACCTTCTACTCGCCGTCGCTGCTTTTTTAACCACATCAACGGCCCATTCGGTTCTCGCTTTTGGATTGTTCTTTACACTATCGGGCGCAAAATTATCGAACATCAAATCATAGGCAGGGTGAACTGCGACCAATTGGCCTTGTAAATGCGTAGAAAGTTCGGTGATTTCCAATCCGTATGAACTCACTTTCCCTTTTAATTCATCACAATAGTCTTGGCTCTCGGCAGCCTTATCAAGGTCTATTAGAAAACTTTCCCATGTGGGGATCTGAATTCCCTTATACCCCAGATCCGAGGCCCATTTGCACATTCCGTCCAACGTATTGAACGGGGCTTTACTATCTACAAATTGTGCCAAAAATACTGCGGGTCCTTTAATTGTCTTCATTATTAAATGTTTCTATTTAGTATTCTATTCATTTTTGGGTTGGCGTTATTTTAAGAATAAGCCCTATATTTAGTCATCGAAAATTTCCCCTACTTCAATTTCTTCGGGAAGTTATAAATATAGGAAATCCAACAGGAATAAAACAATTTCGATTTAAGCTGTTTTAAACTAAATTGGATTCTCGCAATTTTTTGAAAATTGAACAAGAAGTTGGCGTTTTGGGTAGGAAATTATTTTATTTTCCTCACCCAGAAACGCAAACAGGCAGTTACGACCTAATGCATTCCTCTCCCTGCGGACGTCGGATGCAAGCGGAGAGGTGAAAAAATTAATTTTAGGATGAATCAAGAAGAGCAATATGATGCCATTGTCGTCGGCACAGGAATCAGCGGTGGCTGGGCGGCCAAAGAACTTTGTGAAAACGGACTGAAAACTTTGGTGCTCGAACGTGGCCGAATGGTAAAGCATATCGAAGACTACTCGACCATGAACGATGACCCATGGGACTACCCCCTAAAAGGAGAGCTTTCTAAAGAAGACAAGAAAAAACAACATGTACAGAGCCGTGTTAATTGGGCGCCAAAAGAAGACAACAAACATTTTTTTGTGAATGACCTTGACCACCCCTACGTCGAAACCAAGCGTTTTGATTGGATCAGGGGCTATCAGGTCGGTGGTCGGTCATTGACCTGGGGCCGTCAAAGCTATCGTTGGGGCGATATTGATTTCGGTGCCAATAAGAAAGATGGCATTAGTATAGATTGGCCCGTACGCTACAAAGATATTGCGCCTTGGTACGATAAGGTCGAAGAATATATTGGAGTTAGTGGGGAAAACTTAGGCCTCGAACAGCTGCCGGACGGAAAATTCCAGCCTAAAATGGACCTCAACTGTGTTGAAGAGGCTTTTAAGGAGTCCGTTGCCGAGAAGTTTGATGATGGTCGTTTGGTTACAATAGGCCGCGCCGCACATATTACCGATCCCGAGGCAACTTTCGAGGGTCGTGGGGTTTGCCAAAACAGAAATAGATGTAGTAGAGGTTGCCCGTTTGGAGGTTATTTCAGTAGTAATTCTTCGACCTTACCCGCAGCGGAACGCACCGGAAACATGACACTTCGGGCCAACGCTATCGTCTATGAAATCATGTACGATGATAAGACCAAAAAAGCGACGGGCGTTAAGGTAATTGATTCCGAAACCAACGAAAAAATAGAATTCAAGGCCAAGGTTGTTTTCTTATGTGCTTCGGCCATGGCATCTGTTGGGATTTTGTTACAATCAAAAAGTGAACGCTTCCCAAATGGTATGGGTAACGACTCAGATGCTTTGGGCAGGGGTATTATGGATCACCATTACAAATTGGGCGCTTCGGCAAAGGTCGATGGCCATCTCGATAAATACTATAAGGGGCGCAGGGCCAATGGCTTTTATATTCCCCGTTTTGTAAACCTTAATGAAAAGACCGACCGCAAAGACTACATAAGAGGCTTCGGTTTTCAAGGCACGGCCAGCCGACAGGATTGGGCCGAGGGCATAGCCGAAATGGGCTACGGCAAAGACTTGAAAGAGGCTGTACTAAAACCGGGCAAATGGCAAATCGGTGTAACCGGATTTGGCGAATTTTTACCCTACGATGATAATCGTGTTACCCTTAGCCCGACTGAAAAAGACAAATGGGGATTGCCCCAATTGGCGTTCGACGTAGAGTTCAAGGAAAACGAGTATAACATGCGCGAAGACATCAAAAAAGAAATCGTGGCCATGTTCGAAGCAGCTGGCTTTAAAGATGTGCAATCGTACGATGAAGAAACTGGCCCCGGCTTGGGCATTCATGAGATGGGCGGTGCACGTATGGGGCATAGTGCAAAGACTTCTATTTTGAACAAGCACAATCAGGTTCATACCGTACCCAATGTATATGTTACCGATGGTGCCTTTATGACCTCATCGAATTGCGTAAACCCTTCATTGACCTATATGGCTTTCACTGCAAGGGCGGCAAACCACGCCGTCGAACAGTTAAAAGCCGGTAAATTTTCTTAATGAGCCATGCAAAAAAACGAAGTTGAAGTATATGATGCGATTGTTGTTGGCACAGGTATCAGCGGTGGCTGGGCCGCAAAAGAACTATGTGAGAACGGCCTAAAAACCTTGGTTCTCGAACGAGGTCGTATGGTAAAACATATCGAAGATTACCCGACCATGAACAAAGATGATTGGGATTTTCCCCTAAGGGGCGAACTAACATTGGAGGAAAAAAAGAAATACCATTCCGTAACTAGAAAATGGTCGCCGGGCGAAGACAACGCCCACTTCTGGGTAAATAGCGTAGACCACCCCTACACCGAAACAAAGCGTTTCGATTGGCTGAGGGGCTATCATGTCGGTGGCCGTTCGATTACCTGGGGGCGGCAATCGTATCGATGGAGCGATATCGATTTCGAGGCGAACAAAACGGATGGACATGGAATCGATTGGCCGGTACGTTATAATGATATTGCACCTTGGTATGATAAGGTCGAGAAATATATTGGGGTCAACGGCGAAAAACTAGGTTTGAAACAACTGCCCGACGGACAGTTTTTACCCCCAATGGAACTCAATTGTGTCGAAAAGGAATTGAAGCAATCCATCTCGGAAAAATTCGATGACGGACGCTTGATGACCATCGGTCGCAGTGCAAACCTCACTGGGGTAGTCGAAGATCAAGAAGGCCGAACGCTTTGCCAATATCGGAACCGATGTAGCCGAGGATGCCCTTTCGGGGGATATTTCAGTAGTAATTCATCAACACTTCCAGCAGCGGAACGAACGGGAAATATGACACTAAGACCCCATTCGATAGTTCATGAAGTGATTTATGACGACACCACTAAAAAAGCTACTGGCGTTCGAGTTATAGACGCAGAGACCCATGAAAAATTCGAGTTCAAGGCCAAAGTCATTTTTCTTTGCGCTTCTGCAATGGCTTCCGTAGGTATTCTGATGCAATCAAAATCGGAACGCTTCCCGAACGGTCTTGGCAACGATTCGAATTCGCTGGGCAAAGGTATTATGGACCATCATTTTCAGGTCGGGGCCAGTGCCTCGGTAAAGGGATATCTAGACAAATATTACAAAGGCAGAAGACCGAACGGATTTTATATTCCCAGATTCGTGAACATTGATCAGAAGACAAAAAACAAAGATTATGTCAGGGGCTTTGGGTATCAAGGTGGTGCCGGGCGACATAATTGGTCATTGGCAATTGCCGAAGCCAATTATGGTACAGCATTAAAAGAAGCTATTCTGAAACCGGGCAATTGGCAGATCGGTATGAACGGTTTTGGGGAAGTACTCCCCCACGACGATAACAAGGTTACCTTAAGTAAGACAGAAAAAGACCAATGGGGCCTACCTTTATTGAATTTTGATGTTGAGTTTCGGGAAAACGAGCTAAAGATGCGCGAAGATATGGTGGCGCAGGCAAAAACCATGTTAGAAGAAGCTGGTTTTGATAATGTGAACGGCTATGATAATCACTCAAAACCCGGCGGAGCGATACACGAAATGGGAGGCGCAAGAATGGGCCGTAGTTCAAAAAATTCTATCTTGAACAAGAATAATCAAGTGCATTTAGTGGCGAATGTATATGTAACCGATGGGGCCTTTATGACCTCGTCGAGCTGTGTAAATCCTTCGCTCACCTATATGGCATTTACTGCCAGGGCTGCGAACCATGCAGCTGAGCAATTCAAAGCGGGAAGATTTTCATAAATTCGGGTACAACATCCGACTAAAACAACCGATATTCTAAAAAATAGTATAAAAGCATATTGCCGTTCGTACATTGTCCACTTATATATCGTATGAAAGGAATAGTGCAATTTTTTTAACCGGAACAGTTCTATGGAAAACGCTTCAGCCCGAAATTTATGGGGAGATTATTTAGACAAACATTTAGAACATGCCTTTGTCGATGCCCCATCAGTAGTACACTTCTGCAACAATGAATTGGATGCCAATGAATGCGCTGAACTGGTTAAAAAAGGTATCAAAAGGGCTACATCTCCTTCACTTCTAGGATTACAGTACCGGAATGAATCTTTACCCAAAATCGGAGACTTTATGGTAGTCACAAATTGGGAAGGCGAAGCGCAGTGCCTGGTCAGAAATACAAAGGTTACCCTAAAACCCTTTTTTGCGATTAACGAGGCTTATGCCCAAAAAGAAGGTGAGGGCGATAAAAGTCTTGCCTACTGGAAAAAAGTACATTGGGACTTTTACACCAAAGAGTTGGAGGCCTTCGAGAGAGTACCAAGGGATGGCATGATAGTGGTCTGTCAAGAGTTCGAGATGGTTTTTGCACGGTAACCGTCTTTTCTAAAGCGTACGATTTATTGGTCTAAAATTAGGGTCTAAAACCCTGCAATTTAGTATTCCGAAAAAAGCAATTTCATTGCGCATCCAAACCCCTGCACTTTCAGTGCAGGGCGGTTTAGTTTTCTTACTTGGCCGTTTGTTGAAGTTACTGTCGTAATCAGCACCTAAATCATGGTCTTCTACCAAAATAAGTCAAAACGTTTCGTTCGATTGTTTCAATTTGGTTTCGAAAAATGTTCTTTTAAGGGACTGAATTAAACTTGTTTTTAATCAATCTTTTTTCGACAACATTGAATAACAATACCGCAACTATTCCGATAAAAATAAAGCCTATGTACTTATCCATAACACCCAAAGACGGCGCAAGGGCATCCTTGAAAATCAGGAAAAGGGAAGCGATTACAACCATTCCGGCAAGAAGGACAAACCCCAAAAGCCAATAAAATTTGGTGTCGTTCGCCTGTTTTTTCTCAATCTCGATTTTCCTTAGAACATTAGATTTGAAGGAAAGCGGCAGCCCGTGCCCGGGCTTTTCCTTTAAATGGCTGTAAAGTACTTCATAGGCCTTTAAATCGTCGGCATCCATCGTTTCCGGAGTTCCCTTCTCAACACCCTTAATTTTTTGGTCTAAAAGTTCCTGAATCCTAAAATCTTCATCTTTCTTCATAATCGTCTTTTAAATGGTCTTTAATCTTATCCTTTAGCATCTTACGTGCCCGATACAAATAGCTTTTAATAGTGCCTTCCGGCATTTTGGTAGTTTCATTGATTTCCTCGATCGAAAACTCTTCCAAATGGTACAAAGTCAACACCAACCGATATTGTTCGGGTAGTTGTTCGATGAGTTTATTGAGATACTCCGCTGTGATTTTTTTACTCAATTGTTCCTCCGGACTATCTTGGTCAGTCCTAAGACTTATTATGTCTTCAGGGTAATCTTCGGTCAAACTTCTTTTGTTCTTTTTGACATGGTTTAGAGCGGTCAAGTAGGCGATTTTTGCGATCCAAGTGGATAATTTTGACTGATGCTTAAAACTGCCGATACTTCTATAAACCTTCACAAATACCTCCTGAGATACATCTTCTGCATCCATCTGTTCAGGGACTACCCTTTTAACAACATGAAAAATCAAATTTTGGTATTTATCTACTAATAACGAAAACGCATTGGTATCCCCTTTGATTATCTGGGCAATCATTTTCTTTTCTTCAGCCATGGTCATGTTGAACTCATCTTGAGTTATTCTTTTACCTGCGATTTTCACATTTTGCACTCTAATCTTGTCTTTTTTTCGCCCCGTAGCTACGGCTATGCTGCTCAAAAAAGTCTGCATTAGAGCACAAAAGCCGAAAATCTCGGTTCCAAACAAAAACTCAAGATGAGTTCATCAAGTAGACAATACAAATGTAAATAAGGTTGCAAAATAACGGGGAATTATTCAACTTTGATGGGTTACGCCAAAAGGCAAATCAAAGTAATTTTAATTTTTTTGCTTTTTCTGCAACCTAAACCGAAAAGCAATTGTCTACTTAGCAAAACACAATGATATGTTATACAGAATCGCACCTTTTATAATGATTATAGCAACTTCTTGGATGATTGTTCTGGTTATTCTGCATCTAATGAAATACCGCATCAAAAAGAGAATGATAGAAACCAATTTGGATGACGAAAATGTTGTAAGGGCAATATTGGAAACCAAAGGGCCGAAAGAAATTCGACAAAATGTTCTAAAATGGACTTTGTTAGGAATTTTCGGTGGTCTCGGATTGATTATCCAAGAATTCTTGCCCTATAAAATGGACGAATCCATACTACCGTATGGAGTAGTTATAATATTACTGTCCATCGGACTTTTAATATACTATCTCCTAACCAATTATCTCACAAAGAACCGTGACGACGGCTCTCAAGAGAGATAAAGCATTCCAGCTATTTATTAATGTATTTGTTGACCCGCGAAAAATTCTCGGGGTAGCGAACTATTGTCAAAATTTAAGTAATGAAATTATATAAAAATAACTTCATAATTTTAATAGTAATCCTTTGTTCACCCCTGCTCGACACCCCTGCCTACGCACAATCGGAAGCGACCGCAAAAATAAGCGGGAAGATAACGAGCGCTTCAAACGAACTGCTGCCATACGCCAATATGGTCGTCTTCAAAGCATCGGATTCTTCAATAGTAAAAGGTGCAATGTCCGATGACCTAGGGTCATTTCTAGTAGAAAAAGTACCCGCTGGAACGTATTATGTTTCCGCAAGTATATTGGGTTTTAAAACCTATACTTCAGAAGTATTCAAAATTGCTGAAAATGAGCAAAAAGAGTTAGGTACAGTTCAACTCGAAGAAGAAAGCTTTGAACTGGAGGGCGTAACAGTAACAAGCAAAAAACCGTTGATTCAGAACAAAGTGGATAGGGTCGTGCTGAATATTGAAAATAGTGTACTTGCCACGGGAAACACCGCTATGGATATTTTGCAAAAAGCCCCCGGCGTAACCGTCGACAACGGTGTACTCAGTTTGATAGGTAAAAGCAACGTACTGATCTTGATCAATGGTAAGCAGACCTACTTATCCCCAGAGCAGCTGAAAAACCTGTTGAGTGCTACGCAATCGAGCGGAATCGAATCCATTGAGATCATGACTAATCCTTCCGCAAAATACGATGCTGCCGGAAATGCAGGAATCATCAATATCAAAATGAAAAAAAACCAAGATACCGGAACAAATGCAGGCATTAACTTTAGCAATGGGCAGGGCAGATATAGGAAAACAAATGGGGGAGCAGCCCTTAACCACAGAAACAAAACACTCAATGTTTTTGCCAATTACGATTATTCAGATAATATATACTTTAGCACGATAGACATAGATAGATCAACGACGCTATCTGGGGAATCGACTTTTTTCAATTCTTCTTCTTTCGAAAAAAATGAGTTTAAAACTCATAATTTCAAGATAGGAACGGACGTAAATCTATCTCGTAAAAGCACACTTGGTTTTATTATTAACGGTAGTTTCATGAATGGAAATTCTAGGATTGCCGCCGTAACCGATATAGGGCCTCGGCCGGGACAAGTTGATTCGACTACTGTGGGAGCGACCATCGGAAAATACCCAAATACATATGTAACCTATAATTTGAACTACAATGTGAAACTTGATACAGCAGGCACCGACTTGACCCTAAGCTATGATTATTCATCCTCGCGAAGAAAGGAAGGATTCGATTTTAGTAACCGATTCTTGGACGGGAATCAAAACGAGTTACGCCCTGCCGATAACTTTAGAAACCTGACTCCACAAGATGCGAATATATATGTCGGAAAGGCAGATTTTACACACCCCATTAACGAAACCTCAAAGGTAGAAGCCGGACTAAAATATAGTTCGGTCGAAACGGATAACGTACTCCAATTTGACGTATTACAGGAAAATGGTAGCTACTTGAATGACGAGAGACGGAGCAATCAGTTTATCTACAACGAAAAAATAAGTGCGGCCTATGTCAACTATAATACGCAATTAGGCTCGTACAATATACAGGCTGGATTACGAGTGGAAAGAACGGCATCGAGCGGAAATTCCGTAACGGATGCAAATGTCGTGGACAGAACTTATACGGATTTGTTCCCGACACTTTTCATCCAAAAGAAAATCAATGATTCAAATACTATAAATGCAAGTTATGGTAGAAGAATCGACCGCCCGAACTATTCATCTTTAAATCCGTTCGTATACTATATAGACCAATACACATTCCGTTTTGGAAATCCTTTTCTAAAACCTCAATACACGAATTCCTATTCGGTAGGTTACACACTTAAGAATAAATATAAATTCGACCTGAGTTATAGTGATACAAAAGATGCTATCGCTTACATAATCTTGACCGATCCAGAAACGCAGTCGATTTCCCAAACGGATGCAAACCTTAACGGACTCAAATCGTACAGCTTGAATGTTAACGCACCCATCAAAATAAAGAACTGGTGGAACACCTACAACAACGTTTCGATGTACTATAACCAATATGTATCGGATGAAATCGAAGGTGCGCCACTTCAATTGGAAAAACTCGCTTGGCAAGCAAGTACGAACCACACCTTTACCATTGACGATAAGTCATCGGCCGAGTTGAGTGCAAATTATGTATCGCCCAATGTTTATGGTGTATTCAACCTAAAATCATATTATGGAATAGACTTAGGGTTCAGTAGAACATTCTTTGACGATAAGATGAACGTTAAATTGGCCGTAAACGATATTTTCAATACTAGGGGCAAAAGAACTACTTTCAGCACCCTGCCCAACAGTAGCTATGATATTAATACCAACTATGATAGTCGAGTGGTACGATTAAGTTTGTCATACAACTTTGGTAATATTAAACTGAGATCGACCGATAAAAAAGGTGGTGCGGAAGAGGAGAAAAATCGGTTGCAATAATTAGTAGACAACTGTTCATAAAAAGCCGTTTTATTGGGCAGTTTTCACAGAGCGCAACATCTTTTATAGGCGTTTCGCATTTCTGGTCTTTTTAATAGTTACAATAAATAATGCTTTACAGGAAACTTACAGTAGGTAGAAATTTCATCTAGATTTGGTTTATATCTCCATGGGTCGTTCTGCCTTATTTCTGTCATAGCCAAAATCACACATAAATACAAAAAAGACCCCAAAGGTATATGCTGAATTTATTTCAGTATCAAACCTTTGGGGTCTTTGGTTCTTAGATAGCAAGAAGCCATCTCATTTCATTCAGTAGATTGTTTCGTGCCTCGAAATAACGAATTACTTCTCTAACGCCACCCAAGTATTACCGCCTTTATGCGATTCTACAGTAGCTTCGATAAAGTTCATACCACGAACACCGTCGGTCATCGTCGGGAATTCGCCATCATTGTATTTCTTTCCACGGATGGCCTTTGCCGCCCCCAAATAGATATTCGCCATAGAATCAAAAATGCCTTCGGGGTGCCCAGCGGGCAATTTAGTGCCTTCCAATGACAATTTCGTATTATACGCATGGCCAGGCTTATAGACCTGCATAGGTTGCGTATCGCTCTTTACATACAGGAAATTCGGATTTTCTTGCTCCCAATGTAATGATGCTTTTGAACCATAAATGGATATGGCGAGTCCGTTTTCGTCTCCGGTGGCTACTTGACTGCTTCGAATTACACCTTTGACATGTTCATCCATACGAATCAATACTGTACCGTCTACGTCCATCTTATTATCCTTATAGAGGTAGTTGAAGTCACAAAGCAACGATTTTACTTTTACCCCTGTGGTATATTCTACCATATTAAAGGCATGCACGCCGATATCACCCATACATGAACTGATACCCGCTTTTTTAGGGTCCAAACGCCAGACTGTCGAGCGTTTTTTCTTGTCATGGATGATTTCGTTGATCCAACCTTGATAATAGACAGCATCTACTTTATGAATTTTCCCCAACTCGCCTTGCTTGATCATCTCCCGCATTTGGCGTACCATGGGGTAGCCAGTGTACGTATGGGTCAACGCGAAAACAGTTCCCGCTTTTTTATGCGCTTTTTGCAAGGTCTTGGCCTCTTCTAACGAAGTGGTCATCGGTTTTTCGCAGATAACATGAAAACCGTTCTCTATGAGTTTCAATGCCATTGGAAAATGAAGAAAATTCGGCGTAAGAATCGAACATACTTGAATACGTCTGTTCGCCGGTAGTTTCATTTCCTCTTCGACCATCGTATCGAAATCTTTGTAAATACGATCGGTAGGTACATCGATTTCTTTCGCAAAAGCCATATTGGCCTTAAAGTCGGGATTGAAACAGCCCCCGACGATTTGATAGTTATCATTAATATGGGAAGCGACACGGTGTAAAACCCCTATTAACGAGTCTCCGCCGCCGCCTAAAATTCCTAATCTGATTTTTTTCGGCATTGTACTTTTATTTAGTTTATAAAATCATTTTCAATTTAAGAGCGTCAATTTAATAAATTACCTACGATTTATAGGCTATTTTTTCATTTTTGAACAGAACAACGTACAAAACCAAAACAATAAAAGCGAACGCTGCGGGATACAACCAAATGCTTTGCCAATCGTGAACGCCTTCAGAAGATAAGTAGGTATCGGTAATCTTTCCCGCAACCCAAAAACCGATAAGCATTCCTATTCCATAGGTCGCCAAAGTAATGAGGCCTTGCGCAGAACTTTTATAGGCCGCACCTGCCTTGCTGTTGGTATAGATTTGGCCCGATACAAAGAAAAAGTCGTAGCTGATACCGTGCAATGCTATTCCTACCAATAATAAATAAGATAGCTCGCCTGTATCGCCGTAAGCAAACATAAGGTATCGAAGGCCCCAGGCCAACATGGCTACGAGCATGGTCATTTTAAAACCATAGCGCTTAAAAAAATAGGGCAATAGCAAAAGAAAAAGTATTTCAGAAATTTGGCCAATGGTCATTTTTCCAGCGGGATTGGCTACCCCTATCTCACCTAAAAACTGACCGGCATGTTGATAATAGAATGCCAATGGAATACAGATCAGCACCGATGCCAAAAAGAAAATCAAGAAATTTTTATCCTTTAATAAAGAGAGCGCATCCAAACCTAAAATATCCGAAATCATTACTTTTTTAGATTGATCTGCACGGGGCGGGGTTTTCGGCAAAGTAAAACTAAAAAGCCCCAATATGGCCGAAGAGATGGCGGCCATTAAAAACGTATTCTTTAGAATTCCTTCGGATATACCCGTTTGCGAATCCCAATTGAAATAGCTGATGAGGAGTCCTGCTGCAATCCATCCGATCGTACCAAAAACACGAATAAAAGAAAACTCTTTGGCCGGGTCTTTCATTTGATTAAAAGAGACGGAATTTACCAAGGCCAAAGTAGACATGTACATAATCATGTATGCCAACAAGTATGGAAAAAATAGCGAAAAATCAGTTGTTTGATAGAGGAGATACATGAGTACGGCACCCAAAAGATGAAGTACACCTAAAATACGTTCGGCATTGAAATAGCGATCAGCAATCAACCCAATGATAAAAGGTGCCAAAATTGCGCCCCAAGACTGTGTGGAATAGGCCATGGCTATTTCCGCACCATCGGACAGCAAAGTATTTGGCAAATAGATACCCATGGTAACGTACCAGCTGCCCCAAACGAAAAATTCGAGGAACATCATTACGGAAAGCTGTGCCCGAACTTTAACGTTCATAGGTATTATCTCTTGTAATGAATGTAATCGGTCTCTAGCGGTTCTACACCGTTCAACCTAAAATCCATAGCGATTTGGCCCCGATGGTGTGCCGAATGGTTTATGATATGAAAGAGCATGTCTTGTATCGTATTGGTAAACAAACGGCCTTCAGAATTCTCATAATCGATGCGCTTTTCAAAATCATCGGTATTCGAGGTAATATCGAACGAGTTGCGTTGGTTCTCGTAGTGAATGTCGCCCCAAGCTTCGGGTTCGTGCACTTGAAAGACCTTGTACTCTGCTTTTCGTTCGCGGATGCGCGCGTTCCAGATATGATGGGCATTGAGTATATGACTAAAAAGTACCAAGCTCTTTTCAGGAATCACATCAATGGCACTATACGTGTCGATCAATTTTTTATTACAATAAAAATTGTAGTCGAGAAGTTGGTTAAAAAAAACTTTCACTGGTGGTCGGTATTAGTTTTATTTTGAATCGCGGTGTTTCAACTTACTTCTTTGACCGCCTTGAGCATCAAATCTTTGGTGGCAATAATACCGGCTTCTTCGTCAAGTTCACTACCCTCATATTCAACCCCGATATATCCCGTATACCCATGGTCTTTCACCATCTGTAACATCTTTACATAGTCGATCTCTGTTTCGTTCCCATCCGCATCAAAATTGTGCGACTTGGCACTAACTGCTTTTGCGTAAGGCATAAGTTCTTCAACTCCCTTATAGATATCGTACATATCGTCACATTCTCGACTGTCAGGTTTACGGGTTATACAGAAATTTCCGAAATCGGGAAGTGTACCACAATTATCCAAATTTACAGACTTCATAACTTCTGCATGCATGGCACCGTTAGAAGAAAGTCCGCCGTGGTTTTCAACAAGTACATTTATATTTTTACTTTTTGCGTAGGTACAGAGTTTAGTTAGACCATCGATGGAGCTCTTTTTCCATTCTTCAGGTTCGTCACTACCGTTGAGATTGACACGTATGGCATGGCATCCCATATCGGCAGCGGCATTAACCCATCTTTTATGTTTTTCGACCGTCTCGTTTCTTTCAGCCTCTTCACTAGCGGCCAGATTACCCTGACCGTCGATCATAATCAGCACATTCTCCAAACCATGCTTTTTTGCCTCCGCATTCGATTTTTCCACAAAGGCGGCCATGGCTTCTTCTGAATAATCGGCGTCTTCTAATTCGGGATTATATAATTGGCTCACATACTCCAAACCTGAGAAACCCCAATTCTTTGCTTTTTCAGCGAAAGTATACGGGTCTACGCCGCCATCTTTAATCATTTTATGAATCGACCATTGTGCTAAAGACAATTTAAAGAAAGGGGCAGCGGCCTCTTCTACCATTTCGGTATTTTCTATTTCCTCGGTATCTTTCTTTTTAGTTTCCTTACATGCGTAAACTCCTAAGATTGAGAGTGCAACACCCGCTTGAGAACTATTTCTTATAAAATTTCTTCTTTTCATTAATTTAATTAGTTTATTGACCTTTAAGGATTTGGAATATAATCGCCTCAGATTTTACGAGACCATTAAGATGTATGCCGAATAAATGTAGAGAATTAATTTTTAATTTAATAAATTTAGGGACTAAACAATTCTGTAAATGAGCAAATTTTATTACAATGAAGAGCAAGAATCGTACGATGCGATTGTTGTAGGCACGGGAATTAGTGGCGGTTGGGCCGCAAAAGAACTTTGTGAAAAAGGATTAAAAACCTTGGTGTTGGAGCGTGGCCGAATGGTTACGCACATCGAAGACTACGAAACTGCCAATTTAGATCCTTGGGATTTCCCCAATGGCGGGCAACCGACCCGCGAAGACGTTGCAAAACAAGAAAAACAGAACAGAACGGGTTATACGACCAACGCAGCTAGTAAAATGTGGTTCGTAAACGATTTGGAACACCCCTATAATGAAATAAGACGTTTCGATTGGATGCGCGGCTACCACGTTGGTGGGCGCTCATTACAATGGGGCCGACAAAGTTATCGGTGGAGCGACATTGACTTTGGTGCGAACCAACGTGAAGGTATTGCAGTAGATTGGCCCGTACGCTATAAAGATATCGCGCCTTGGTATGCCAAAGTAGAAGATTATATTGGCGTAAGTGGCGAGGCACTAAACTTGCCTCAACTGCCGGACAGCAATTTCTTACCTGCAATGGAATTGAATTGTGTCGAAGAGGTATTTAAAAATAAGGTGACAGAAGGTATGGACGGTCGTGCCGTTACCATAGGCCGCGTGGCGCACATTACAGGAACAAAAAACTTTGACGGGCGCACCAAATGTCAATATCGAAACAGATGTATACGCGGTTGCCCATTTGGCGGTTACTTCAGCAGTTTATCATCTACACTACCTGCTGCAGAAGCCACAGGAAACATGACACTTCGACCCGATTCTATCGTACACGAAGTGATGTATGACGCGGATACTAAAAAAGCTACCGGTGTTAAGGTTATCGATCGTGTGACCAAAGAGACGCATGAATTCAAGGCCAAGGTTATTTTTCTATGTGCATCGGCGTTAGCCTCGACTTCTATTTTGATGCAATCGAAATCGGATCGCTTCCCCAATGGTATGGGTAACGATTCCGATCAACTGGGCCGTAATATTATGGACCATCATCTTGGGGTCGGTGCTTCCGCTAAAGTTGATGGTTTTGAAGATAAGTACTATAAAGGAAGAAGGCCGAACGGAGTGTATATTCCAAGATTTAGAAACCTCGGCGGTGATTCCGATAGAAAAGACTACAAACGTGGTTTCGGCTATCAGGGCGGAGCGAGCAGGGGCGATTGGGAAGATTCGGTTGCCGAACTATCTTACGGAAAAGAACTAAAGGACAAAATACTCACACCCGGAGGGTGGAGAATGGGTATTGGAGGTTTTGGTGAAGTGCTCCCCTACGAAGACAATAGAATGACGCTGGATTATGAAAAACTAGATGGCTGGGGACTTCCTACCGTTACATTTGATGCCGATCTACAGGAAAACGAGTTTGCCATGCGCAAAGACATGCAAGAATCTGCTGTAGAGATGTTGGAAAAGG
>ENA-ORXU01000862-ORXU01000862.1-marine-metagenome-genome-assembly--contig:-NODE-862-length-29738-cov-2.925963_pt1 | contig 29738 bp, 23 predicted proteins | sample MGYA00237869_ERZ511484 | MGnify/ENA metagenome assembly ERZ511484 | reverse complement strand
TGCAGCGTTCAGTGCGAGGCGAAGTGGTTGCATCAACCTTTGATGAACCGCCTTCGCGACACGTGCAAGTTGCCGAGATGGTCATCGAGCGGGCCAAACGTTTGGTGGAACATAAAAAAGATGTTGTCATTCTACTCGACTCGATTACCCGACTTGCTCGCGCATACAACACTGTAGTACCTTCATCAGGTAAAGTACTTACAGGTGGTGTCGATGCTCACGCGCTAGAGCGACCAAAACGCTTTTTCGGTGCTGCCCGGAATATCGAAGGTGGTGGCTCTCTATCGATTATCGCAACGGCATTGACCGAAACGGGATCAAAAATGGATGAAGTGATTTTTGAAGAGTTCAAGGGAACTGGTAATATGGAACTGCAGTTAGACCGCAAGATTTCGAACCGAAGAATTTTCCCTGCCATCGACCTGACCTCGTCAAGTACCCGTAGGGACGACTTATTGCTAGACGACAACACGATTCAGCGTATGTGGATCTTACGTAAATACTTAGCCGATATGAATCCTGTAGAGGCCATGGAATTTATCGAGCAACGTATCAAACAGACCAAGAATAACGAAGAGTTCTTATTGACGATGAATCAATAAAGCTAACATCAAAATAAATCAGATGGATAAAATCCCGGATTCCAATACTATTGGAGTCCGGGATTTTTTATGGTTTCGTAATTGTTATTTCCTTTGGAAACCTTCTCATTTTAAGATGGCATTTTCTTTATCCATCTTCTTACAGATTTAAAAAATGTAAATGAATTCCTTAAAATAAAGGCAAAATATCGGTAATTTAAAATACCTTTGTACCGCAAAATACTTTCTTCCCCCGTTTTGCATTCAAAATTCAGAACAATCTAAAAACACTTATGTCATGAAAAACGCAAAAACGTTCATGTTCAGATTTGCTATTGTAGTTTTTTTTATCACTATTTCAGGTTGCGATGGTTGCAATAACAAACTAATGAAACAAGATGAAAAGGTTACTTTTGAGGAGGTTGAAGATATAATCATCTCCGATGAACAGGCCAAAACCAGATTCGCAAACTATAGAAGACATCGTGGTAACATTATAAAAATATATGAGGATAGCGGCAGAAGACTGGGTGATTCATTACTCAAAGTTCAATCCTCACAAAATCGGGATGACAAAAAAAGTCCAGCAATGCGCAACACCTCTGGAGAAGGATTTGTACCGGTGCAATATACCGACTATGATTTCGAGCATTTTAAGAAATACTTGAAATATGTGGAACAGGAAACAAAAAAAGCAGGTGCCGATGTATCTTCAATACGTATATACTTTGCTAACTACCCTGAAAATGAAACTGATAGAGACAAGCAAAGAAGAAATACGGTGCTGTTTGTGCCGACCATCAACATAGATGGAAACGAATCTGCCTATTATATTTCAGACGAAGGCAAAGATGGTTTCGAAAGACCTTTTTTACTTAACGACTCGCTACAAAGAACCGGTAAACCAGCCCCGGAGCATAGTTTAAATCTGCCGAATAAAACGGAAGAAGCCAATTTATTTCCTTCTGCGGCACCTAGTCCGTTTTTCGCCGATAAGAGTGTTATAGGTAATGAAGGTGGTCGCAACCCGCCCGCTAACCATTAGTCTGATTACCATCTGAAATTTTATTAGCGCTGCGCCTCATGGAGCATAGTTTTATTAGCTCAATTCTAGAAATTTCATACATGTCGCTATATGCAATTACCTTAGTATTTGCCTTATGGCGCTATCCAAAATACTTCGATACCCCACTTAGATACTTACCAATATTGTTTCTGTACACATTTTTGAATGAATTGCTCGGTAATCTCGTCGCTATAGATGAGAATATTGCGTTGACATTCAGTGATTTAACGGACAACAGTATCATCTATAACCTTTACACCATAATTTCGTATCTCTACTATTACTATGTCTTTTGGTCATTTTCAAAAAATCCGATAGCTAAAAAATATATTCTGTACGGAGGTATTATTTTTTTGATATCCTGTGGTATCAACGTCTTTCTTCAAAGCTTTGCGTCGGATTCACAAGTAATATCCTATACGATAGGAGGATGCGTTTTGTTATTCTGTACTATTTCTTATCTGTGGCATTTTATATTTCTCAAACAAAAATTTGAGTATAAACAAACAATTCTATTTTGGCTTAGTCTTGGTCTGAGCATCTTCTATATGGGCTACCTTCCCTTAAAGATAAATTGGTTTTATGATGCCGCCAGAGGTTTAGGCGCAAGCTACACTTCAAAAATATTTCATCTATCCTTAATTATCATCATGTATAGTTTTTTCGTAATTGGGTTTTATAAAATGAAAAGACCTCTTAGCAAAATCGTCATAATGTAACACACTCTAAATACTTTTAATACTATGTTTAATCGGTAAAGCTGAATAAACACAAAAAAAATACCCCGATGTAAACCATCGGGGCATTTTTATTTCTGAAAAAAGAAGTCTTACAAGGCCGCTACATGTTTTGCCAATTTACTTTTTAAATTAGCCGCCTTATTATCATGAATGATATTGCGCTTCGCCAAACGATCGATCATGCTGACGACACTAGGCAATAATGCTTCGGCGTCTTTCTTATTTTCTTCGCTACGCAATTTTTTGATTGCGTTTCGGGTTGTTTTATGCTGATACCTGTTGCGAAGACGTACCGCTTCGTTTCTTCTGATTCTTTTTAACGCTGACTTGTGATTTGCCATCTTTAGTATAACTTAATTATAGTTTTGTAATTCTTCTTCGCCAATCCTTCTCGAACTTTTGTAGCCCGTAGGGGAATCGAACCCCTGTTACCAGGATGAAAACCTGGCGTCCTAACCCCTAGACGAACGGGCCGAATAATATTTAAAATACAATTTTAGCCGTACGAATCTTGACTTTTCTCGTAGACATTATAAAATGTACTAAAATCGAAAATCGTACCTCTACCCTCGTATTTCACTTGTAGCCCGTAGGGGAATCGAACCCCTGTTACCAGGATGAAAACCTGGCGTCCTAACCCCTAGACGAACGGGCCAATATGTATGTACTAAATCAAAAATATGAACTGTAAAACCTTCCGGAAGCTACTTTCAATTCCTGAAATCGTACTTGAATTGCGGATGCAAAAATACAATTATTTTTTACTATCGCAACAACTGAATATTATTTTTTAATAGGCCTTTGCGAAGAGTACCCTTCTGCTTGATGGGTTGTTTGTAACTATACAGTTTCCGGTCTCGTTTTTAGCGTCAATAGGTATGCAGCGGATCGTTGCCTTGGTCTCCTCTTTTATTCGGTCTTCGGTTTCGATAGTTCCATCCCAATGAGCAGAAATAAAACCTCCCTTTTCTTCGAGTATTACCTTGAATTCGTCGTAGGAATCAACTTGTGTAATATGTTGCTCCCTAAAATTTATCGCTTTTTTATAAATGTTTTTTTGAATATCCTCTAATAGGAATTCGATTTTCGAAACCACATCATCCATAGGCACAGTTTCCTTCTGTAACGTATCGCGGCGCGCAACTTCATATGTACCGTTTTCCAGATCACGCTGGCCGATGGCCAAACGCACGGGTACACCTTTCAGTTCGTACTCATTGAATTTGAACCCGGGTTTATGCGTATCCCTGCTATCGAACTTTACCGAAATTCTTTTTGACCTCAATTCTTTTACCAATGGGTCGACCTTTTCGGCTATGAAATCCAATTGATCGGTACCCTTATAAATAGGGACAATAACTACTTGAATCGGAGCCAATTTCGGGGGTAGCACCAGCCCATTATCGTCACTATGTGTCATAATGAGGGCACCCATCAATCGTGTGGAAACGCCCCACGAAGTTGCCCAAACATATTCTTGTTTTCCTTCTTTTGTGGCAAATTTCACATCGAACGCCTTTGCAAAGTTCTGGCCCAAAAAGTGGGAAGTACCTGCCTGCAATGCCTTGCCATCTTGCATCAAGGCTTCGATACAATAGGTTTCGATAGCACCTGCAAAACGCTCGCTTTCGGTCTTGATTCCTTTGATAACAGACATCGCCATATGATTTTCCGCGAAATCGGCATAAAGATGCATTATTTTCTCGGCCTCTTCAACGGCTTCCCGTTCAGTAGCGTGGGCTGTATGTCCCTCCTGCCAGAGAAACTCGGCGGTACGCAGAAACAGGCGCGTACGCATTTCCCAGCGTACGACATTGGCCCATTGGTTGATAAGTAAAGGTAAATCTCGATATGATTGTATCCATCTTCGGTAGGTATCCCAAATAATGGTCTCCGAGGTAGGTCGCACGATAAGTTCCTCTTCTAGCTTTGCTTCCGGGTCTACTACTATTCCTTTACCATCTTCGTCATTTTTCAAACGGTAATGTGTAACCACGGCACACTCCTTGGCAAAACCTTCAACATGACTGGCCTCTTTGCTCAAATAAGACTTGGGGATAAACAACGGAAAATAGGCATTCTCATGTCCAGTTTCCTTAAACATCTTATCAAGCCCGGCCTGCATTTTTTCCCATATGGCAAAACCGTAAGGCTTAATGACCATACAACCACGAACTCCTGAGTTTTCGGCCAAATCGGCACCAGTTACAAGCTCGTTGTACCATTTGGAATAATCATCTTTACGCTTGGTCAATTTTTTACCCATTATGTTTAGTTTGGCACAGAACTTGTGACTATGTTAGCAAAATAACTGGGTAAAACTACTTATTTTTACTATGTTCAACAATAAAATTTGCAATCATGATATATTCGCTACCCCTTGTTAAAATTCGTATCCCGGGCCTTCTTGCCCTTTCGGGTCTTGTACTGGCATCGTGTGGTTCATACCAATCGGCATCTTATTACGATAATGACGGTATTTACGCTGAAAATGACCAGGTGAATGTTGAACGCGTGGAAAGGGCTCCCCAGCGAAAACAAGAAAAGCAAGATGATACGTATACCAACTACTTTGGTCAACAAGCGGATCAGTTTGACGATTTATTGGAAGGTGAGATATTTACCGATATCGACTCCTATTCCAGTGGGGTACAAAACGATAGTATCCAATCCGAAAGTTTAATCGACTATTACGACAACAATAACGATTACGCCGGTTACGCCGGTTGGGGCGATAATACGACAGATGTCAACATCAATATCTACGATAACAACTGGGGCGGAGGCTTCGGTTGGGGTTCCCCTTGGTTATGGAACAACTGGGGTTGGGGTGGAGCTGGCTTCGGCTGGGGCTGGAACAACCCTTGGAGATGGAATCGCTGGAACCGTTGGGGCTGGGGCGGTGGCTTCGGTTGGGGCGGCGGCTGGGGCTGGAATAACTGGGGCTGGGGAGGCTATGGAACATGGTGCCCACCGTACGGATACTATAACGGCTTCAATAACTTTGGCTACGGTAGGCGAAATTATGCATACAACCAATCCCGAAGAGGGTATACCCGTAACACCAATGCTATAGCGGGCAATAGTTCTCGCAATGCCGCACTAAGAGGTCGATCGAATTACAATAGAAATAGGGCCAGTTCAAGATATTCATCCAACAGTTCCCGATCTGGGGTCGGCCGAAGTACGGCCTCAAGAAGCTCCAGAAACTACAGAACCAATCGAAGTGGTAGTTCAGCTTCAAGAAGAACAGTCGGTGTAGACCAGAACCGTTCGTACAGAACAAGTAGGAGTACAAGGGCCACACCGAGATATAACAGCTCATCAAGAAGCAATCAGGCCTATCGTAGTAGTTCACCAAGGAGCAGTACTTACCGAAGTGGGTCCAGTTCTGCCCAGCGGAGTTCTGCATACAGAAGTTCAGGTTCTAGAACAAGAAGTAGCGGTAATACATACAACAGAGGTTCAAGCTCAAGAAGCAATCAATCCTATCGAAGCTCCGCGCCTAGTAGGAGCAGTTACCGTTCATCCGGAAGCAGTAGAAGTAGCGGAAGAAGCTATAGAAGCTCGGGTAGTAGTTCTAGAAGTTCCGGCAGCTATAGAAGTTCAGGAGGCGCATCGAGATCTTCCGGAAGATCATCCGGCGGAGGTAGAAGTGGCGGACGACGAAACTAATCCCAAAATCAGCAATAACTTACTTTAAAATGCTAGAAATGAAAAGATATTTAACTTTCATAGGGCTTTTGGCGTGCGCAGTTACCAGTGCCCAAAATATAGATGATGTATTGCGATACAGTACGGAAGACCTTCAAGGTACCGCACGTTTTCAAAGTATGGGCGGAGCATTTGGTGCCCTTGGTGGTGACTTGTCTTCGCTCAACATTAACCCAGCAGGTAGTGCGGTTTTTAATAATAGCCTTTTAACGTTTTCGGGCACCCTATCGAATCGTAGTACCGAGGTCGATTATTCCAATGTGCTGACAAGGTCGGATGACACTTATGCCGACCTCAATCAAATCGGAGGTAGTATTGTCTTTAAAACAACCGACCCCGATTCAAATTGGAAAAAATTATCCTTGGCGGTGAACTACGACGTTGTACGTAATTTTGACGACCGCTTGAATATTTCGGGAAGAAGCAATGAAGGCGTGGATAACTATTTTCTCGATTTTGCCGATGGTATTCGCTTACAACCCCTGAAATTACAGGAAAACGAGACTGTAGGCGACGCTTATTTGGATATTGGAGCAACCAATAGCTTGGGTTTTGCGGGCCAACAAGCCTTTCTGGGCTTTCAGGCCGGTATTATCGAACCTGTAGTCGATGAAGATGACAACACCGCTTATTTTTCGAATGCCGACTACACATCGGTAGACCAGAGTTTTCGACAGACCGTCGCTGGCTATAACAGTAAATTTACAGTAAATGCGGCCACTCAATATGGTGATAACCTCTACTTTGGGGCGTCTTTAAACTTCCACACTGTTTTATACGATAGAGTGAATCAATATCGGGAAGACTTCACTGATTCCGATGGAGAGCAAAGAACGATTTTCTTTGACAATCTTTTAAATACTGAAGGCACAGGATTCTCGCTGAGCGTAGGTGCGATTGCAAAACTAAACAACTTTCTGCGGCTTGGCGGAAGTTATCAGTCGCCTACGTGGTATCGCCTAAGCGATGCGTTCTCCCAAGGAATTGACTCCAACTTCCCAAATAAGGACGAAAGTTTTGACTTTTTCGATTTTAACGACATCAATATCTTTGATTACCAGATAAAAACTCCCGGAAAACTTACCGGTAGTATCGCTGCCGTCTTTGGCCAAAATGGCTTATTAAGTTTTGATTATGGATATCAAGACATGTCACAGGCAGAATTGAGACCTTCTAGCGACGCCGCTTTTGCCGATGAGAATGCATTCATTTCCGAAACCTTAGGTGCGGTATCCTCTTTCAGGGTAGGCGGTGAATATCGCATCAAACGCATTAGCCTTAGGGGTGGGTATCGATATGAGCAGAGTCCTTATGAAGATGGAAACATAATTGGCGACCTCTATGGAATTTCTGGCGGTATCGGTATCAATTTCGGAGGCAGCAGACTTGACCTTGCGGTAAACCGCACCGAACAAGACGTACTTCAGTATTTCTTCGATACCGGAATCAATACACCAGCGGTACTCAACAGAATAAATACGAATGTAACGTTAGGATATACCTTGAATTTTTAAGAAGCTATTTTAAAATATTTGAATATAGAAAAGTCCCGGATTCGGGACTTTTACCTTTTTAAGGTAAAATAAGTTCTGGTACATTTGGCGACCAGCGTACCGTCTTCGGGTTCATCATACTTAAACCGGAACCAATAATTTGAAGAAGGCAGCAGTCTGCCATTTAAAGTTCCATCCCAATCTGTATTTACATCTAACTGCGCCAAGAGCTTACCATAGCGGTCAAAAATGTGAACTACAGGGTTGGATAGGGTTTCAATACCTTTAATATTCCAAGTATCGTTAGCACCGTCTCCATTAGGAGTAAAAAATTTGGGATAGCCTAGCACGGTAAATGGAATAGGTTCTGTGATGCCACAGCCATTTTTATCGTTTATGACCACGGTATTTTCACCTGGAGGAACGTCATTGAAAATTGGATCGTCTTGAAACTCGCCGCCGTTGATGGCATATTCATAGTCACCGTTACCATCAACAATAATTTCGATGTTGTTCATATCAGGATCCAAAGACAGGTTTGTATTCAATTGTTCCACCCTATCCAAAACAGGAATTCCATAATATGTAATCAAAATATCATCGGTTACATTTCCAAAACTTGTTGTAATATCTACAAAATAACGACCGGAATTCGGGCTGGATACGGTAATTTGAGTTGCTGAGGGTCCGGAACCCAATGGAGCATCAATAGTGCCGTCGTCATCATAATCCACAGACCACGCAACATTTTGAATATCGGGACCAGCGGGTGAGTTCAAAGCACTCAACGTAATATCGGGATCGTCTTCGCAAGCAATAATATCCAAACCTAAAAACTCATCGCGCAAGGTGCAGTCCAGATCATTATTTTGGTCTTCATCGACTGAGTTCCCGGTAAAGGTCAGCATAAAATGTTCGGCGTCGCCGTCAAAATTCGTATTGAAATTATTGATGAGGATGTAATAGATTTGACCCGGTTCTACATCTAACCATTCATCATAGGTATTCAGGTTTTGGGTCGTGGAAGGAACCCCGGTCTGACCGTCTTCGGGATTAACGCAGACCGGTAAAACGGGTGCTATTTACCTCATAATTACATCGAATAGGTTGTATTGCACCAGTACTGATACCAGTACAATCAACGTCGGGGCCATATACTGCAAAATCCCATTCGGCAGTCGGCGTACCGGAACCATTAACAGGTAATGCTTCAATATCGAAACCTACCTGACCTCCGGTACCTGCCCGAAAAACGAACCAAGAGGTGTTGTTCTCGATGTTGGCATTACTTACACTTCCCTTTTCCAAACATCCCGTTTCCGTTATCACTTCAGGATCAAAATCATCGATATCGCCATTACCATCCGCAAAACCCATTATTGGTGCATCGGCACAGACGGGAATGGCAGTTCGGCAATCTGGAGAGTTTTGTGCAAGTATTCCCGAATAAAAAAAGAATACACAACATAAAGCGCAAAAAAGTCGCATAGGATGTGAGGCTAAGAATATACTAGTCTATAACTCTTTCAAGACTTTTTTAGTATGTTTTATCGTAAGAAATGGGCGGTTTATCGATGAATTGTTAAAAACTGGCCTTTGGCAATGACTATTGGTCGATAGCTCTACCGCTAAGAGTTCGAAATATGAAACGATACTTTGGTTTTTTAAGGTTCTATATGAAATTGAATACCGATGCTTTAAATCCTAATTCCACAAATGGACTTTCTCCAAGGATCTAGCATTTAGATTTCGAGCAATTATCGCTTAAGCGAGAAGTGATTATTGATATATTTAGCCGTCACCATTTGTCCATCAACATCTGTATATGTGAGTTTGAACCAATAATCGGTCTCCGGTAAGGGCTTACCATTTAGGAGACCAGTCCATCCGATACTATTTGGATCTAGTTGCACCAAAAGCTTACCGAAACGATTGTATATTGATACAATAGGAGAGTCGAGAGTATCTACCCCTTCAATATGCCAGTTGTCATTCACACCGTCACCATTCGGAGTAAAGAATTTTGGGAAACCGACAACGATGATTTCTTCGGTAACAGAACCGCATCCATTGGGGTCATTGACCGTTACGGAATGTAGCCCAGGCAATACGTTTTGAAAATTGTTTCCGCTTTGAAACGGGCCATCGTCTAATCGAAATTCAAAATCATTAGGGATTTCGGTAATGACCGTAATGCTGTTATTGTTTTGAAGGTCTTCGATTTCGATATCGGTTATCTGCGGAGGGTTTGAAATAGTGACTATAACGGTTCTCATTTCAATACAGCTCAGACCAGATTGGGTATTCGTGACGGTTACAGTGTAACTTCCTGCTGCAGAAACCACAATGCTAGGGGAGATTTCCCCAGTATCCCATGAATAGTTATAATTGGCGTCAGGTTCGGTCTCTCCGATGGTAACTCCCGAATCTGCTTCACATAAATAAGCCTCGGACGGAAAATCAAGGTCAGGGGTTTCCAAATTTATCAATCGGAAACTTTGCGAGACATCAAAACACCTCGGATTATTAATGGAGGTCAACCTTACATAAATTGTCTGTGACCCCGATTGGGTTTCATACTCCTTCAAAAGAATATTTTCTCCATTGGCAGCATCGTCGAACGTACCGTAATAGCCTACTAAAAAGTCGTTGGGACTTTGCGCACCCAATACTTCGCTATCTTTTTGTGAAAGGTCGTAGGTTTCCAACCCGGTACACGAGGCATCATCTGAAATAGGGTTTGCAAACGGCATCGCGGAAAACGCTACCTGTACCTCACTGATAATGTTTCCCATGGGGCGAACAACCTCAACGCGGTACAAGGAGGATGTCGTCACTTGAAGTGTCGGGTCATTTTCGCCAACGATTGGGCTGAAACCGCTTCCCGAATCCGAAAACCAACTGTATTGGGTCGCATTTGCAGAAGTGGCATCGAGTGTAATGGTGTCGCCTTCACAAGCCGATACAGGCGGCCCCAGTAGATTATTGATAATGGAACAATCGAGAGCGTCAAAAGGATTGGTTATAAAAATATGCCCCGAGAACTGGATAGAAAATCCGGAATTGTTGTTGCTGAAATTATTGATAAGCAAGTAATAATCCTCTCCGGGCTCGACCTGCAGCCAATCTTCGTATTGCACATTTCCCGTAGTACCGGAAGGATCTTCACCGACCCCGATAAAAGAATTACCGTCTTGGTTGTCAAAAAAATTACAACGGACAGGTTCGCTCAAATTGTTACAGTCACTTGTTCTGTACAGGGCAAAATCCCAATCTTCAGAAGTATCGATACCGATATTAAAACCTAATTGACCTGCAGCACCGGTTCGAAATCGGTACCAAGCAGAATTCGATTCGATAGTGCCACTAAGGGCTTCCTCTAAACATCCACTAGCGGCGGCACCATTAAAATCATCGATGCCAAGACCCATCGTACCACCATTTACAGGGGTATTGTTACAAATAGGCACGGCATTACCACAATCTGGGGAAACCTGTGCGGTAGCGACAGTGATTCCCAAAATAAAAAGTAAACCGAAAAGGGGTTGAAAGCGGTTCATAAGTAGGTTAAACTTTGGGTAGCGTAAAAATAAGCAGTGATTTTCCTTAACACCAATTTATGTTGTGTATAACGATATATCGGGCATAAAGTGCCATATTATGTATATCTTTGCGCTTCGTTTCCGCTGGTAATGGCATGCACGGCACCGTATTAATTTTCGGCCCAAAAGAGTTTCATCTCATGTTGATTTGCATACTTCTACCAAAACTGGAAACTAAATGACCATAAAAAGTCTATAGATTTTAGCAGATGAAAATGGACAGCACATTGGAAAAGCAATTTGAAGAGATGGGAAAAGACCATATTTCCACATCGGAAAATACGCCCCTGCGCGATGACGCATTCGTTTTGAACGATGACGAAAAAATTGAACGTATTCGGGAAAATATACGCGAGGTGATGCTCACCTTAGGTCTTAATCTTGATGACGACAGTTTAAAAGGTACGCCTGATAGGGTAGCCAAAATGTTTGTGAAAGAGATTTTTGGAGGACTGAGTCCTGAACGCAAACCCAAATCATCGACCTTCAAAAACAAATATAAGTACGGTGAAATGTTGGTGGAAAAGAACATCACCCTATATTCTACCTGTGAACACCATTTACTGCCCATTGTAGGCAAGGCGCATATCGCCTATATTTCTGGCGGAACCGTTGTAGGGCTCTCCAAAATGAACCGTATCGTCGACTACTTTGCCAAAAGACCACAAGTACAGGAACGATTAAATATTCAAATCGTAAGGGAATTACAAAATGTTCTGAATACCGAAGACGTGGCTTGCGTTATCGATGCCAAACACCTCTGTGTGAACTCTCGGGGCATTCGAGATATCGAGAGCAGTACGGTAACCGCTGAGTATGGTGGTAAATTTAAAGATGAGGCCGTACGCCGCGAATTTTTGGACTACATCAATCTTGATACCAATTTCTAATCGTTTTAGCGCGATATGCCACTGTACGAAGAACAGGTCTTAAAAATATATAATTCCCTTTCCGGTAAAAAAGATATATTCGAACCTCTGAACGAGGGCCATATCGGCATGTACGTATGTGGCCCTACCGTTTACAGCAATGTGCATCTAGGTAACTGCCGAACCTTCATGTCGTTCGATATGATTTTTCGGTATTTGAGACATTTGGGCTATAAAGTACGTTATGTACGCAATATCACCGATGCAGGTCATTTAGTGGACGACGCCGAAGATGGAGAGGATAAAATCGCCAAAAAAGCCCGCCTTGAAAAACTGGAACCGATGGAGGTGGTGCAGCGTTACACCATCGATTTTCACAATATTCTTGAAAAATTCAATTTTCTGCCACCAAGTATAGAACCCACCGCAACGGGCCATATCATTGAACAGATAGAGATTATTAAGGATATTCTTGAAAAAGGCTATGCCTACGAAACCAATGGCTCGGTATACTTTGATGTCGCCAAATTCAATGAAACCAACGATTACGGTAAATTGAGCGGCCGCAAGTTGGAAGACATGATTGCAAATACCAGGGAACTTACGGCGCAAGACGAGAAAAAAAGTCCACAAGATTTTGCGCTATGGAAAAAAGCCGAGCCACAGCATATTATGCGATGGCCTTCGCCATGGGGCGACGGTTTTCCCGGTTGGCATTTGGAATGTACCGCTATGAGCACCAAATACCTAGGGGAGACCTTCGATATTCACGGTGGCGGAATGGACCTCAAATTTCCACATCACGAGTGCGAAATCGCACAGGCAGAAGCGAGCTACGGAAAGTCACCGGTAAGGTATTGGATGCATGCGAACATGCTTACCATGAACGGAAAGAAGATGGCGAAATCTACCGGAAACAATATCTTGCCGGGAGAAATTTTCACGGGGGATAACGATATTCTTAGTAAACCCTTTTCACCGTCGGTAGTTCGGTTTTTTATGATGCAGGCCCATTACACCAGTATTTTAGATCTGAGCAATGACGCATTGCTTGCCTCAGAAAAGGGATTCAACCGGCTAATGGATGCATTTGCCGTTATTGATGGATTGGAAACCGGAAATAAAAGCGCTTTTGATGTAGAAACATGGAAACGGCAGTGCTACGATGCCATGAACGATGATTTCAATACACCTATTCTAATTGCCAACCTTTTTGAAGCCGTAAAACATATCAATCTCATCAAAGAAGGAAAAGAAAGCATTACCGCTGCCGATAAAGCATCGCTAAAACAGCTTTTGGAAGCTTTTATTTTCGAGATTTTAGGATTGGAAAATAATAACGGAAACGCCCAAGATACCGAGAAGCTTTCAGGCGTCGTGGAACTATTGATCCAATTACGGAAAGAGGCCCGAGACAATAAGGACTTTGCAACCTCTGATAAAATAAGGGACCAATTGGCCGATTTGGGCATTCAATTGAAAGACGGTAAGGAAGGTACGACGTTTAGTATTTCTTAGACTAGATTTCTTAGGTTTCGTTCCTTTACAAATATTGTTTCAATTGGAAGAATAGGTATTTAGTTATTGAAAAACCTGATAGGCCTTTCAGTTCAATCGAAATCATGAAAAAGATACTTATAGCGCCCTTCGTGTTTTTGGTCAGATTTTATCAGATCGCTATCTCTCCCTATACCCCGGCAACCTGTCGCTACTCCCCTACTTGCTCACAGTATGCACTTGAAGCTCTAAAAAAACATGGCCTTTTTAAAGGAGGGTGGCTATCGTTAAAGCGTATTTTTAGTTGCAATCCTTGGGGTGGAAAAGGGTATGATCCGGTTCCTTAATAAGTTCAAACTCAAACTCAAGTTCAAAGCTCAAATGGGAAAAGTTTGTAGAAGCCAGTGGCAGTTGCCCGTTTTGGATGAAGAAAACACAAATTCAAATGTCAAACACAAATACGAGAGTGCACTTCGCATGAGAATTAAAGCGTAAAAGCTTATGGGTCTAGAAGTTTGGTTTTCCTGTCTAAAGTCCACTAACTAATGACTAACGATTACCAACCTACAACCCTCCAAAACTTATAAACTCTCAAATACTATCAAGCCCAAACCGATTTTCTTATCTTAGCCCACTCAAAACTGAACTACATGCATTTCTTAGGTATTATCTGGAATCCGAACGAAACCCTTTTTACGCTTGGACCCTTACAGATTAAATATTACAACCTACTATGGATCGTTTCCTTCGCGCTAGGTTGGTTTATAATGAAACGGATATTCACCAACGAGAAAAAAACCGTTGAGCAATTAGATTCCCTTTTTATCCATACGGTATTGGCAACGATGCTAGGAGCACGTTTGGGCCATGTTTTCTTTTACGATTGGCCGTATTACAAAAACCACTTATTAGAGATTTTACTGCCCATTCGGGAAAGTACTGACGGTGCTTTATTCGGTTTCATCGACGGCTACGAGTTTACGGGTTTTACCGGCTTGGCTAGCCATGGAGCTATAATCGGGGTGCTTATCGGCACATATCTTTACGCGCGAAAATATCCGGATATGAAGCCGCTCTGGCTTTTGGATCGCATGGTCATCCCTTTTGCTATCGGTGCCTTCTGCGTTCGGCTGGGCAACTTTTTTAATTCGGAAATCAATGGAAAAGTTACCGATGAATCATTCGCATTCGCGACAAAGTTTATACGTGATTCCGATGATATGCATCCGTCAAAGGCATTGGGCGTTACCAAAGAGAAAACCTTAAACGCTGCCTATGACGCACTCGAAAATAATCCGCAGTTTTCAGAATATTTGGCTCAAATTCCTTACCGACATCCCGCGCAATTGTACGAGGGAATCGCCTATATTTTCGTCTTCGTCATTTTATATTATCTGTATTGGAAAACTGAAAAAAGCAATCATACCGGTTTTCTGTTCGGTCTTTTTCTCGTCTTACTATGGACGATTCGTTTCTTTGTAGAGTTCGTTAAGAAAAGTCAAGGTGGCTTCGAAGAATCTCTAGGCTTACTTTCTACCGGGCAGTGGCTAAGCATTCCATTCATACTTATCGGGCTTTATTTTATGTTCAAACCTAAAAAAAGTAGGCAGTGAGCAGTGGCAGTTAGCAGAAAACACTTTGCGAACTTTGCGCCTTCTCCGTGAACTTTGCGGTTGAACCTATAGTTTTTAAACGAGTGGCTAATGAAATATATTAAACTGACTTTATTATGTCTTATTGGATTTATAGTATGCGAATCCTGCAAAGACCAACCGAAAAAAGTCATCAAGACCGAACCCATAGCCTTTAAAAAGGAGGGGGAACTAACCGTTTTTAAATCGAAGACCGATTCCTTATTGGTAAAACTGAATATAGAAATTGCAGATTCCGATTACGAGACCCAGACCGGGCTTATGTACCGACAAAGTATGAAAGACGAACAGGGTATGCTTTTTGTATTTCCTGAGGAGGCCATGCATTCGTTCTATATGAAGAATACCGAATTTCCATTGGATCTTATCTTCATCAAAGAAAATTTATCCATAGCAAGTTTTCAAGAAAATGCACAACCCCTGAACGAATCTAGCTTGTCTTCGAAAGTACCCGTTCAATATGTTCTCGAAGTCAACGCAGGGCTCGTTGCCAAATGGGGCCTACAAGTTGGTGACAGCGTAGTCTACTCCAAGCAATAGTCAATAATGCCTTTATTACTAGATAATCAGGAAACGGAAAGACTTTTGTTTCGGCGACTGGTCAAATCTGATTTTGATAGTTGGCTGCCCTTTCATCGAAACCCTAGAACTTCGGAATTCTGGGACGGATTGCCCCAAAACCCTAAAATTGCCTGCCAGCAACAGTTCGACCGGGTTTTCGAACGTTATGAAAAGGGACTCGGTGGAATGAACGCATTGACCCTTAAAACAAATAAAAACCTTATCGGGCTTTGTGGATTACTGGTTCAAACAGTCGATGGAATCGAAGAGCTGGAAATCGGATACTCCATACTGCCAGAATACTGGCAAAAAGGTTATGCTACGGAAGCAGCAAAAAAATGTAAGGCGTTTGCTTTTGAAAATAAGTTGGCCACATCGCTAATCTCGATTATTCAAATAGACAATATACCTTCACAAAGCGTTGCCCGCAACAATGGAATGCACTTAGACAAAACCACTGTATACAATAGTAATCAGGTACATATTTTTAGGGTTTATCCTTAAGGTTCTTTTTTAAAATCAACCCAAAAGATATTGGATGGCTTTCCTGATTTATCTTATTTTAGATAAATGACAATGAAAAAAAAGCACTGGGCCATCTTTATCGATAACACTTCAAAAAAAAGTCAATTTATAGATTCCCTTTGGAAAAACACTACACCCGATGGTTTTCAAACTTTAAGCGGACTGGAGGGTGCATTACTATCAAAATTGGCTTTAGAACGGCTTATTGATGAAGAAGACCGTCATGATAAAAAGGTAATTAATACGCATACAAGACAGCACCTTAAATCGATGTCAAGCGGAGAACAGAAAAAAGCATTATTACGTCATATTCTCAAAACAGGGCCCGAGTTTATCGTTTTGGACAATCCCTTTGACAACCTCGATACCGAAACACAAGAGGAATTAAAAACGACTTTAAGCACAATTTCTGAAGATATACAGATTATACAGCTTTTGAGCAGAAAAAACGATTTGCTCCCTTTCGCCAATACTTTTGCAAAGCTTGAGGAAGAAAAGCTTCTTTTTTTTGAGGATGTGAATGACATATTAACTCGCCAAGGAACAACGGATTTTGAAGGAACGGTACCAAAGCCGCTGTTCAGTTTCGATATCGACGGCACTGTCCTTATCGATTTAAGGAAAGTTTCTGTTTCGTATTCGGATAAGCCCATTCTAAAAAATATTGATTGGACGATTCGAAAAGGGGAATTTTGGGAACTTCGTGGTAAAAATGGTAGTGGAAAGACGACAATTCTATCCATGATTACGGGAGAGAATCCTAAAGGCTATGGTCAAGAGCTTTATATTTTTGGTTGCAAAAAAGGAAGTGGGGAAAGTGTCTGGGACATTAAAAAGCGAATTGGATACTTCACGCCCTCGATGACCGATAAATTCACAGGATACCATTCGGTGGCCCACATGCTTATCTCGGGCCTTAATGATTCCATTGGCCTATATGTACAGCCTACGGAAATACAATTGCGGCTCGCAAAAGAATGGTTGCAGCTGATCGGTCTTTGGGCAATCAGAGATACGCTTTTCCATGACATTCCCATGGGACAAAAACGCCTGGTTATGTGCGCGCGCGCCATGATCAAACATCCACCTTTACTGATATTGGACGAACCGACTGCCGGACTGGATGACGCCAGCGCAGCCATGTTCGTAGCATTGGTAAACAAGTTCGCCCATGAAAGCGATACGACCATTATCTTTGTATCCCATAGAAAGGAGCCTGGCCTAAACCCCGATTACGTTTACCAACTACAAATGACCGATACCGGTTCTATTGGCAATGTACTATGATAATAAGCATATAATAAGTCTTATTGTTTGTATTTCTAAGATTAAATCTACAAAGATGTTTCGGTTATCCATCGCTGACGGAGTATTGGTTTTATTAAACATACCAAGCAAAAAGCCGCTTGCTATGCAAACGGCTTTTGATATTTGAGATAGTTTTGAGTTTTCTTATTTTACGGCTACTTTTTTGGCTTTTGATGTGTCAATCTTAGCCTTTTTTTCGCCCAATCGCGTACTCTTTGTCAAGGTATCGTACATCACCGGCGTTGCAATGAACAATGAAGAATAGGTACCAACCAAGATACCTACAATCATAGCGAACATAAAACCACGTAACGATTCCCCACCAAAGATGAAGATGGCCAATAGAACGACCAAGGTGGTCAAAGATGTATTTAAGGTTCGGCTCAAGGTACTGTTCAAAGCGAGATTGACATTAGTGCCGCCGCGCCATCCCTTCTCGCCGATAATCTCACGGATACGGTCAAAAACTACCACCGTATCGTTCAATGAATATCCGATTACCGTAAGTATGGCGGCGATAAACGCTTGGTCAATTTCCATATTGAAGGGCATAATCTTTCCGAATAAAGAGAATATTCCCAATACAATCATAACGTCATGAAAAACCGCGGTAACCGCTCCCAAAGAGAATTGCCACTTCTGGAAACGCAGCAGGATGTACAAAAACACAACCGCCAGTGAACCAATAATGGCCAAAAAAGCATTTTTCTTAATATCATCGGCAATCGTAGGACCTACTTTTACAGATTTGAGAATACCGATGGATTTATCCCCGCTACCGACCATAAAATCATTTTGGGTCGTGCCGTCTGACAAATACTTTTGTAAAGATGTATAAAGTTTTGTCTGAATCTCGTTATCGACCTCGATGCCTTCAACATCGACTTTGTAAGGCGTAGTAATATTTATCTGATTAGCCTCACCAAAAGTTTTCACATTTGTTCCGCTACCAAAAACATCGTTGAGTTCAGAAGCGATTTCAGAGGGATTCACGGGCTGCTCGAAGCGTACTTGATAGGATCTACCACCTACAAAATCAACACCCTGCTGTAGACCGTTCGTGGCCAAAGAAAAAACACCTATACCTAATAAAATCGCCGAAATCACATATGCGATTTTACGCTTGGCCAAGAAGTTGATGTCGATGTTTTGAAATAGATTTTTCGTCAGGGCAGTAGAAAAATCCAACCGTCGTGTCTTACCGCTAAGGTACCAATCTACCAGCAGGCGCGTAATAAAGATTGCCGTGAATAGCGAGGTGACAATACCGATAAGCAATGTCGTTGCGAACCCTTTGATAGGCCCAGAACCGAATATGAAAAGAATAATCGCGGTAAGGCCCGTAGTAATATTAGCATCCAATATAGATGAAAGTGCATTGCTAAATCCATCGGCAACAGCTTGCGACTTGCCTTTTCCCTTTGCGATTTCTTCCTTGATACGCTCGAATATGAGTACGTTGGCATCTACCGACATACCTATGGTCAAAACGATACCGGCAATACCCGGTAATGTAAGTACCGCACTCAGACTGGTCAACACTCCGAAAATCAAAAGAATATTTAAGAGCAAAGCAATATCGGCGAATATGCCCGCTTTCCCATAATAGAATACCATCCACACCAAAACAATGGCCATGGCTATCATAAACGACATAAATCCGCTATCGATAGCCTCCTGACCCAATGAAGGGCCTACGACTTCCGATTGAATAATTTCTGCAGACGCAGGAAGTTTACCCGCACGCAATACATTGGCAATATCCTTAGTTTCGTTTACGGTAAAATCTCCCGTAATTTCAGAACGCCCTCCTGAAATAGGGCCCGAAGATACTCCTGGGGCGGTATACACCTTATTATCCAAAACAATGGCAATACCGGTTCTATTGTTATAGGCATCGCCTGTCAACTTTTCCCAAGCTTTGGCACCTTTGGTATTCATGCTCATAGTAACAGCAGGCTTGCCGTTCGCGAATTCGTCACGGGCGTCGGTTACCACATCACCGCTTATTCTTGGAACTGCATCACGATTCGATTTCAAGGCGAACAGCTCAACAACTTCTGAGTTTTCAGCAGGTCGTTCCCAAAGAAATTTGACGAATTGCATATCCGGAGGTAGTAACCTTCTGATTTCTTTCATTCGCAGGTAAGATCCTATTTCGGCAGTATCTTTAATCGCTGCGACGCCAACGGCATAACTCGGTGCCCCTAGTTGAAACTTGTCGAAAAGCGGATTTCGCTGACCGGCAAGGTCTAAAGAGTCTTGTGAAACATCCGACAGCAAAGAATCCAATTCAGATTCTTCCTTAACCGGTGCTTCTACAGCGGTAGTATCCACTAATGACTTTAGTTTTTCATTGGTCTGAAAAAAGAAGCCCTGAAGTTCGGGATTATTTGGAGCATAGGTTTCCCAAAACTCCAATTGCGCCGTACTCGAAAGCAGACCTTGAGCACGGGCAATATCGCGCGCACCGGGTAATTCTACCAAAATACGGCCCGAATTTCCTTCACGTTGAATGTTCGGTTGGGTAACTCCAAAACCATCGATACGTTCACGTAGTACCTCAAAGGCGGATACTATGGACTCATCAATCTTTCTACGGATAATGGGTTTAACCTCATCATCACTCATCTGAAAATTGATTTCGTCGCTAAGTTCTTTGTTCGCAAAAATATCAGGAGAGGCCAATTTCGTGTCCCCTCTGATATCTTCCCAAGCTTCGAAAAAAAGCTCGACGTAGGTATCGTCACTATTTTTTGAAGCGGCATCGGCATCGGCCAATGCCTTGTTAAATATTGGGTTTTTGGAGTTGTTTGCCAATCCCTTTAAAATATCCTTAACCGAAATTTGTAGAGTAACATTTATTCCACCTTTCAGGTCAAGGCCTTTGTTCAGTTCCTTTTTCTTGGCCTCATTGTAGTTTGTAAAACCCAGTATGGTGTTATCACCGATGGAGTCGAGGTACTGCGCTTCTAAAGTTTCACGCTTGGAAATATAATCTTCTTCGGCATCTGAAATACGTCTTACGGCATATTCCTCTGCTTCATTTTCAACTTTACTGCCAATAAAGGTATATGATAATTGATAGATGCTAACCAACCCGAACAAGAGGGCGAAAAGCTTTATAAGTCCTTTATTTTCCATGGGTTACAAGAATTTTGTGGGTGCTTTTTCTTACAGCGTGCAAATATATGATTTTCCTAGGGCATTTAGCAATATATTTAAGAGTTATTCTAAAACGAAAACATCCGCCCCGTAAATAAATCTGGAGCGGATGTTCTAATATCAAGACTATTACGAATCAGACCTCTAAAAGTCCATTGGTTTTTCCTACACCTGCCGCACTTGCCTGCATTTTTGCTTTTTCGGCATCACTTAAAGGAATATCAACGATTTTTTCGATTCCATTTTTACCAAGTATTACGGGGACACCTATACAAATATCCTCTAAATCGTACTCTCCTTCCAAGAAAGTCGAACACGGAAACATCTTCTTCTGGTCGCAGGCGATGGCCTGAACTAAGCCCGATACCGCCGCACCGGGAGCGTACCATGCGCTAGTGCCCAATAGCTTAGTGAGCGTGGCCCCACCAACCTTGGTATCTTCGGCAACTTGTTGTAATCTATCTTCTGATAAAAACTCTGAGACCCGAATACTGTTTCTGGTCGCATGAGAGGTCAAAGGCACCATACCGGTATCGCTGTGACCGCCAATGACCATTCCGTCAACATCGGATATCGGTGCACCAAGCGCCTCTGCCAGTCGGTACTTGAAACGGGCGCTGTCCAAAGCACCACCCATACCGATGATTTTATTTTTAGGTAAATCTGTCGTTTTATGTACCAAATAGGTCATAGTATCCATAGGATTGCTTACCACGATCATCGTAACATTAGGTGAATGCTCGATTAGACTCGCTGATACCGTCTTCACGATTCCTGCATTGATACCGATCAATTCTTCACGTGTCATGCCCGGCTTTCTAGGAATACCGGAAGTAATAACAGCAATATCGCTGTTTGCGGTTTTCGAATAATCACTAGTTACTCCAGTAATTTTTGTGTCAAAACCGTTCAAAGAAGCGGTTTGCATCAAGTCCATAGCCTTGCCCTCGGCGTAGCCTTCCTTAATATCTAGCAAAACCACTTCAGACGCAAAGTTCTTTATGGCGATATATTCGGCACAGCTTGCACCAACTGCTCCTGCTCCTACTACAGTAACTTTCATTTGTTCTTATTTTAATTATTATTACTGCCTTTTCATTTGCACAATGGTTTGAAAGTCAAATGTATACGGCTGAATTACAATTTATTATTCCTCAAGACTAACCCGAAGAAAGCTTTTTCGCGGGCCTCAAAAATAAACATTCTTACAAGAAAATGAAGTTGGATATGATACTAAATCAAAGAAAAACGTGTAAAAAACCACTCGATGAACGGTAATGCTGTTAAAAAAAAAAGCTTTTCAACGAGTAAAATCGTGATTTGGCGTTGTATATCGAGTTTTAGCAATAGGAATTCAATGATAGGCGTTCTAAAACCAATAAACCCCGAATCTAAAAAAAACCTACTGCAATGAAAAAGTTCTTTTCCTTTTTAGCCATAGTCGCCATAGTATCAGTTAGTAACTGTACAAAAATACCTGAAAATAATGATGCCGTTATAGGTATATGGTCGAATGTCGAGATTCAATCGGCAAACCCGACTGCAAAAGAGCAGACTATTCGACAAGAATGGATTTTCAACGATGCCTATTTAGGTAGATACCATCAAAAGACCAATGGCGCTATTACTTTTAAAACAGATTTTAAATGGAGTTTTGAAAATGATGTTTATACTATTACTTATCCTGGAACAGATATGAAAGGAGAAACGGTTTCGATGAAAGCATCTGAAGATGGCTCGTTTTTGGCCGATTCACAAGGTAATGTAATAGCCGTAAGAGAATAATATTACTAGGTTTTTCTTTTAGATAAAAGGCCGTAGTTCACGAGACTACGGCCTTTTAATATAACTACCAGACCGAGATAGCATTTGCAATCTTAACATTGTTTATCAATCTAATTGAAATTTGGTCTTAAAGTTTCTGACGTCACATTCAATTGCCATAACCCACTATACGGTAATATAATCTTGTCATCAACCTTTTAACTTCTTTGCTTAAAGTGCGCCAGATGACACCTTACTTGCGATTGCATAAATTGCTACAATGTAATTGGCGACAAAGAAGAGCGAAAATATTTTGAAAAAGGAAACTGTTAGTTTAGATCCTAATCCTTTAAAAGCTTCTGTATAAATTCCTCTGATTAATACTAGGTTTTTCATAATTGTAAGATTTAGAGTTTATAACTACTTTTTATTCTTGAATAATATTTATAAGGTTTATTTGAAAAAAAGAGACCGTTACTAGTAAGGTGTCATAGCCCCATGACACCTTACTGTTTTAAAGTGCTCCTACTGAAACTTTGCTTACGATTGCATAAATGGCTATAACGTAATTAGCTACAAAGAAGAGTGAAAATATTTTAAAAAAGGAAACTGTTAGTTTAGATCCTAATCCTTTAAAAGCTTCTGTGTAAATTTCTCTGAATAATACTAGGTTTTTCATAATATTGAGATTTAGAGTTAATATCGATTTTGTATTTGAAAATTATTTTGTAAGATGTTTCTTAGACTAAAAGGAGGAAAGTTCATTTTTATTTGATTTTTTCGATTAAATACACGTTTTGGGGGTGAATAACACTTTTAGCCTCCAAAAAAACTAGTTTATCGGCATTTTTAATCGTTTAAAAGCAAACACCATCCACTAGGTGTAGCAAAATATCGATAAACGACGATTTCCTACAAAAACAATGCTAATTCCTACATATTTAGGCTGCTTATCGATAATTGGCACTGTAAATGGAACATCTCACCCGAGCACCTGCGCTTCATAAGCAAGGCCGAAAGACATCTAATTTACTTAGCTCCGGCTAACTCAGTCCTCTAATCTTCGTTATTTTCTATTCTTATAAAACGTAAACCAAGGGCGCTTACCATATTCAAAAGATTTCACCTTAAATAGATTAGGCGCTACTCACTTTATCGAGTAACATTACTTCAACTAGAACATGTTAGCATTAATTCTTACTGTAGAAATAAGAAACCAAAAAAAGCCGAGGTCGCTATGACCTCGGCTTTTCTTTCACAAATATACCTAAGAAACAAATTGGAATGAAACCTCCTATTTGTTAATAGACAGTTTACTCATTTCGCTTCTTTGTTCACACCTAGAGCAAACTCGGTATAATCAAGAACGTATACGCCTAAAAGACTCCACTTGATATTCTGATCGGCATATCTGGCTTTGAACTGCTCGTTATCCATAAACAGTCTTTCAAAATGCTTATCGAAATTCTTCTTGGTCAACCAAACGATAGATTCGCCTTTTTTGACATAGTAAGACTTGGCGATACCACCGGCCAATTTCAAACTTCCTACCCCAATGCTCATGGTCTCTTTTGCCCAAGGGTCAGAAAACACTTGAATTACCTGATTAAACTTTGGATTTACCGTTTGCATCAAGTATTCTTCTGGCTTCTTTTTATTCTTTAGGGATACCTTTTCGTTTGTATACATCGTATAACCCTTTGCCAAATGTTCACTAGCATCGGTTCTGCCCCATTTTGTGGCGTCACTGATAAAACCGACCTGTTTGTTAAACTGATCAAAACCGGAAGGTGCCATAAAAAGGTCGGCAATCTCGGATGCGGCAAACTTTTTCTTTTTGCCGTCAACGACCAGCTTTAACTCATCGATCTGCCCTTTTCTGCGGTCTACGTCTTTGATCTCACCTTCCCACTTCGTTCCATCTTTCAAGGTTACATAAGCTGGTTTTTTTCGGGAATACGAACTATAGGCTGGATCGAAGGCCGCTTGTTTTTCACGTTCTTTCAAATCATCTTGGGCGAAACAAAGCACACCGGACATAAAGAACATAAGGGAAATAACTTTTACTTTCATTGATAATGATTTAGGGTTAAAATTTTAGATTAGCCCTAAAAATAGTTCGTCCGCCAAATGGCGGACGAATTTTTGTTGTGAAAGTACTAGTTCTTATGCATCAATGTTCGCATAAACGGCATTCTTCTCTATGAACTCTCTCCTTGGTGGAACTTCATCGCCCATAAGCATAGAGAATACTCGGTCGGTTTCGGTAGCATTGTCGATGGTAATCTGGCGCAAGGTTCGAAACTCGGGATTCATTGTAGTATCCCATAACTGTTCTGCGTTCATCTCACCAAGACCTTTATAACGTTGGATGCTCACACTACCATTATAGCTATCTGCAATCTCATCACGCTCTTGATCCGACCAAGCGTAGCGTTTCTTGCTTCCTTTTTTGACCAGATAAAGCGGCGGAGTGGCAATATAGACATGACCACTTTCTATAAGTTCTCGCATATAGCGGAAGAAAAAGGTCAAAATCAGGGTTTCGATATGGCTACCATCTACATCGGCATCACACATAATAACAACTTTATGGTACCGAAGTTTTTCGAGGTTCAGGGCTTTGCTGTCCTCTTCGGTACCTATAGTTACACCGAGAGCGGTATAAATGTTCTTGATTTCCTCGTTTTCAAAAACCTTATGTTGCATGGCCTTCTCTACATTCAGTATTTTTCCCCTTAAAGGTAGAATCGCCTGAAATTTTCGATCTCGACCCATTTTAGCGGTTCCGCCGGCCGAATCACCCTCGACAAGAAACACCTCGCACTGTGCCGGATCTTGCTCGGAGCAGTCCGATAGTTTTCCAGGAAGGCCTCCGATACTCATTACGGTCTTACGCTGTACCATTTCACGGGCCTTGGTTGCCGCATGACGCGCTTGAGCCGCCAGAATTACTTTTTGCACAATGACCTTGGCATCGTCAGGATGTTCCTCTAGATAATTCGTCAACATTTCGGAAACTGCCTGACTCACTGCGGAAGAAACTTCGCGGTTACCCAATTTGGTCTTCGTTTGGCCCTCGAACTGAGGTTCCGCTACTTTGACCGAGACAATAGCCGTAAGACCTTCCCTAAAGTCATCACCTTGCACTTCGAACTTCAACTTATCCAACATTCCAGAAGTGTCCGCATACTTTTTCAGGGTCGTTGTAAGTCCCCTTCTAAATCCGGACAGGTGTGTTCCACCTTCATGAGTATTGATGTTGTTTACGTAGGAATGTAGATTTTCTGTATAACTACTGTTGTAGATCATAGCGACCTCAACTGGAATGCTATTCTTCTCTCCTTCCATGGCGATTACCCCTTGAATTAAGGGATCGCGGTTACCGTCCAAAAACCTCACAAACTCCTTTAGCCCTTCATCGGAGTAAAATGTTTCGGAGACAAACTCACCTTCATCGTCTTTTTGCCTTTTATCGGTAATGGATATAGTAACTCCCTTGTTCAAAAACGAAAGTTCGCGCATTCGATTGGCCAAGGTCTCATAACTATATTCAATAGTCTGTGTGAAAATTTGGTCATCGGGATGAAAAGTGACCATGGTGCCCCGCTCATCGGTCTCGCCTACACTTTTTACAGGATACAGGGCCTTGCCGCGCTCATATTCCTGCTCCCAGATTTTCCCGTCGCGATATACGGTTGCTTTCAGGCTATCGGACAGTGCGTTTACAACTGATACACCTACACCATGCAGGCCACCGGAAACCTTATATGAATCTTTGTCGAATTTACCTCCCGCACCAATTTTGGTCATGACCACCTCCAAGGCCGAAATACCTTCTTTCTTATGCAAATCTACCGGTATACCCCTACCATTATCCCGAGTGGTAATGGAGTTGTCCTCATTAATAACAACACTTATGGTATCGCAATGACCCCCCATGGCCTCATCGATAGAGTTATCGACTACTTCATAGACCAAGTGATGTAGGCCCCGCACACCGACATCGCCGATATACATCGAGGGACGCATTCGAACGTGTTCCATCCCCTCCAATGCCTGTATACTATCGGCCGAATATTTTTTCTTGTTTTCGTCTTTGTTATTCGCTTCTTCGCTCATAAAATTAACTGGTTGTTAAACTTAATTTTTGGCAATCTGGCAAATATACGGAATACCCCATTAAATATAGGGGTTTGGGGTTTTATTAACCTCTAAGTTATCAACAAAATTTGTGGAAAATTATACCATATACCAACTATGGAATATTCGTTAATTTTCCCACTCTTTAAATGCTTGGGCGTCATGTACAAATCTCATTTATAGTGTACAAAAAACCTTTGTTCCCACGAGTTTTCAAACATTATTGCATTGGCACTAGATCTGGATAAGATTGAACTCTTTTTAAGCAAATGTAAGATTAGAGCGGAACTAAAAATTGAACCCGATTTTAAATCCGCCCCATTTCGAGGAATTTCCGGACACAAACTCACGGGTTAGTACAGTTCGGGCATATTCAAAATAAAGGGTCTTGGTCTTTAAGACTAGGCCGTAATCGAATTGGGCCGTAGACCGCCTAATTTCTCTTGTCCTAAGGGTATAGGGGCTTTTTTTATTGAACAATCCCCCTTGTAGCGTTGCATCGTAACCAATTAGACGAATAACAGGTTGCGAGTATAGGTAAAATTCGAATCCACGCTTGGTGCCGCTACCAGAAAAAGGCCCGCCGACCACGCCCAGAGTGGCGGCACTTCCAAAGGAGGCATTCGTAAAGAGCGTACCGATTTGAAAAGTAGTGGTTGCGTTTAGGGTAAAGAAATCTGCGAAACGAAACAATTGTTTTTCATAATCGACTCGGTAGTTCAATACCAAATCATTTTTTATCTGATGAATCCATCCTCTAGGAATTTTGTTACCGGTAATTTTATGAATCCCCACTTGCATTTCTTTACCGAAAGCACCGGGGCCGATCAACCCCAAGCTTAAAGATTGGCCAATTCTTCGTTTGCTGATGGTATCATTGGCAATGGCAAAGCTTCTGAGCATAATTGCGGCTGCAAAGGGCCGGTCACCGAATTGAATATCAATGCTTTCATAGTCCTTGGGTGTAAAGCCCATATGCTCGACCGAAAGACCAAACTTAAAAATGGCCTCTTCGGGTTTAAAAAAAAGGCGATTGATAGGATTTTTTCGCATTCCTGGCGTAACCAGCTCTAAATTGTAACCCTGCGTATAATAATGATCGCTGGCAGCAAAAAAATCATTTTCGTAATTTATTCTAAAGTAATTGTCGGCCTTTATATCGCGGAACGATATCAAATTATCGATTTTCTGTGACCACAAGCTATTTGATGCCAATATTGTGAAAAGTGCAGCTACGAACCTTATTCCCATAACTGTATATACGAAAGCAAAGGGGGCAGGTTTGTTTTCTAATGAAATTTAGACAGAAAACACTTTATACCATGTCAACATTAAAAATGAGCCAATTCAATTGTTCATTTTTCCTTCTTCTTAATTGCAAAAGCTTTCGTAGCCAGCCCCTGCCCTAATGCGTCGGCGGCGCACATAGGTCTATGCAAGAATTTTACGGCTTCAAAGAAGAAAAAAGCAACTGCGCATCTTTAGCTCATTTCTAAAATCGAATCGCTACTATATCCAGAGAGGGCTTTGCCTCTCAAAATAGTTTTATTCAGCATACTTACGGAGGTAAGTACTATTTAGAAAATCAAATTGGCATAGAATACTTGATAATACTTAAAGCCATTCAGAAACCCTACGCTCGTCTGCGTAATTGTCAGCTACTTCTCATATGCATCGTCATGAACAAAAGCAACCGCCCTACCCGACGGGTCGTTCATATTCTTGAACGCCTCGTCCCACTCCAACGCAATTTTTGTGCTGCATGCCACCGACGGCTCTTGGGGAACGCACAGTGCCGCGGCATCGCTCGGGAAATGCGTCTCAAAAATAGAACGGTAATAAAATTCTTCTTTGGTAGTTGGGGTTTGAAGCGGAAAACGGAATTTCGCGTTTGCCAGTTGTTCATCGGAGACCTCAACGTCGACCAATTCTTTCAAGGTATCAATCCAGCTATAACCAACGCCATCGGAAAATTGCTCCTTTTGTCTCCAAGCCACGCTTTCGGGAAGCATATCTTCAAATGCTTTTCGAACTACCCACTTCTCCATACGCTCGCCATTGATCATCTTGTCCTGCGGGTTGATGCGCATGGCAACATCCATAAACTCCTTATCTAAAAACGGCACACGGCCTTCGATACCCCATGCGGCCAAAGACTTGTTGGCCCGTAAACAATCGTACATATGCAGTTTGCTAAGTTTACGTACGGTCTCTTCGTGAAATTCTTTGGCGTTCGGGGCTTTATGAAAATATAGGTAGCCCCCGAACAACTCATCGGCTCCTTCTCCGGAAAGCACCATTTTGATACCCATCGACTTGATAACACGGGCCATCAGATACATGGGTGTAGAAGCCCGAATCGTAGTTATGTCGTATGTTTCGAGGTTATATATAACATCTTTAATGGCATCGAGACCTTCCTGTATCGTGAATTTGATTTCATGGTGCACGGTGCCGATATGATCGGCAACTTTTTGCGCAGCGGCCAAATCTGGAGAACCTTCAAGCCCCACGGAAAACGAATGTAATTGTGGCCACCAAGCATCGGTCGTATCATCTGACTCGATCCGCTTTTGCGCATATTTTTTAGCGACTGCCGAAGTTACGGAAGAATCCAACCCCCCAGAAAGTAAAACACCGTAAGGTACGTCAGACATTAACTGGCGGCGCACTGCAGCTTCTAAAGCTTCCTTAATCTCCTGTATACTCGTTTCGTTATCCTTTACCGCGTCATATTCCATCCAGTCTCGGGTATACCACTTTTTCATTTCCCCATCATCACTATGCATGTAATGACCTGGAGGAAAAAGCTCGATTTTAGAACAAGTGCCCTCCAAGGCTTTCAACTCTGAAGCGACGTAGAACGTACCGTTTTGGTCCCAACCGATATATAGGGGGATAATACCCATATGGTCACGGGCGATAAAATAGGAATCGTTCTCGGCATCGTAGATGGCAAAACCGAAAATTCCGTTCATTTCGTCAATAAAATCAACACCCTTTTCTTGGTAGAGCGCTAATATAACTTCACAGTCGGATTCCGTTTGAAAGTTATATT
>ENA-ORXU01000860-ORXU01000860.1-marine-metagenome-genome-assembly--contig:-NODE-860-length-29950-cov-3.942825_pt1 | contig 29950 bp, 20 predicted proteins | sample MGYA00237869_ERZ511484 | MGnify/ENA metagenome assembly ERZ511484 | reverse complement strand
CCCCATCGCTGATGCTGTTGATCGATGCGGGCGTTGGCCTTGGAGCTGCGTCAAGCGCAGAGGTCAAGGGGCAGGCGGCGCAGCTTGAAGGCTTGCTTGAACAATTGCCCCTCGGCTTGGCAACAACGGACCGAGACGGGCATTTCGTCTATGCGAACCCCGCATTCCGCCGCGCAGCCGGAATCGGCAAGGGCGATCTGCCGCCCTATCCCGGCGATGTGGTCGTGGCGCGTGACAAGGCTGCGATTTCGGATGCAGTTCGCCGGTTTGGGCAAGGTCCAGCCAGCTCAGGCGACATTGCCGTGCGCCTGCGCAGCGAGCCGGACGATCCTGTCAGCCTTGGCCTTGCAGGCGTGCGCGGCCTTGGCGAAGCGGCGGTGCTGCTCAGCTTGGCGGACACCACGGAAGAGGCGCGGCTCAAGCGGCAAGTGGCGCAGGCCACAAAGATGCAGGCCGTGGGCCAGCTTGCCGGAGGCGTCGCGCATGATTTCAACAACGTGCTCACCGCCATCATCGGGTACTGCGATCTCATGCTGCTGCGGCACACGCCGGGTGACAGCGACTATGACGATATCCAGCAGATCAAGGCGAATTCGAACCGCGCCGCCAGCCTGACCCGGCAATTGCTGGCTTTCAGTCGCCAGCAGACTTTGCAGCCGGAAATCCTGCAACTGCCAGATATTATATCCGAAGTTAGCCAGCTTCTGAAACGCCTGCTGGGTGCGAAGATCACGCTTAAGGTCCGGCATGACCGCGATCTGGGCCTTGTGCGCGCCGATCCGCGCCAGTTGGAGCAGGTCATCATCAATCTGGCGGTCAATGCACGCGATGCCATCCAGTCAGCAGGCGGCGGCGAAGTTGCGACAGGCACGCTTGCCTTTGCCACGCGCCGTGTCGAGGCGAAGGACATTCGCCGGATGGGCAGCGAGATTATACCGGCAGGCGATTACACCGTGCTGATTGCGGAGGATACTGGCGGCGGTATTCCGCAGGAAGTTCTGGGCAAAATCTTCGAGCCTTTCTTCACCACAAAGGAGCAGGGCAAAGGCACCGGGCTGGGCCTCTCTACCGTGTACGGCATCGTCAAACAGTCGGGCGGCTTCATTTTTGCCAGCAACGCCAAAGGTTCTGATGGTAAGGTAAAGGGCGCACGCTTCACCATATATCTGCCGGTCCATGAGCTAACCGAAGACGACAAGGTCAAGGCCGAGCCCGAAGAGCAGGTGCGCGAATGGTCGGGCGGTGGCACCATCTTGCTGGTCGAAGACGAGGATATGGTGCGCGCCGTCGCAGAGCGGGCACTGGCGCGGCAAGGCTATACCATTGTTACTGCGGCTGACGGTGACGAGGGACTGGAAGCGTTCGAGAAAGAGCCTGACCGGTTCGACCTTGTGCTCAGCGATGTTGTCATGCCCAGCATGGACGGGCCGGCAATGGCCAAGGAAATCCGCAAGGGCCGTCCGCGTCTGCCGATCCTGTTCATGTCCGGCTATGCCGAAGAACAGCTGCGCAGCGAGATCGACATTGAGAACATGCACTTCATCGCCAAGCCGTTCAGCGTGAAGCAGATTGGCGAAAAAGTCGGCGATGTGATGCAGCAATCTGCAAAGCGGTAACAATCGAGCAGCGTTAGCCACCGCTTCCCGGCGCAAGGCGATTGATTGCGCGCTGTCCTTTCTGCACACTCACCCAAGCTAGGCGTTCAGTCGCCATACAGACCGTGATACTTTATATCACGGACATAGCTTTGAGTGAGGGACAATCAATATGACCAAGCGCTTTATCGCCGCCAGCCTGCCTGTCTTGAGTTTGCCTGTTCTGGGACTGGTGGCTGCATCCGCCTTGGCGCTGCCCGCTGCTGCCCAGCAAAGCGAACCCTCGGCAGCGGAAACCGAGCAGGGCGACGTTTCGGTCACGATTTATCAAGGCAATCTGGCGCTGGTGCAGGATGTGCGGCAGCTCAACATTCCGCGCGGCACCACGCGCATTGAGTTTCCCGATGTCTCCGCCCAGATCCGTCCGCAAACGCTCAGCTTCAACGCTGATGGCACCGCCATTGTTGAACAGAATTTCGACTTCGACCTGCTTACGCCGCAAAAGCTGATGGAAAAGGCCATTGGCCAAACAGTGACGCTGGTTCGCACCAATCCCGCCACCGGCATCGAAACGCGCGAGCAGGCCGAGGTGCTTTCCACTGCTGGCGGCGTGGTCGTGCGGATTGGCAACCGGATTGAAGTGCTGCGCGATGATGGGCTGCCGGTTCGCGTAATCTTTGACGGCGTCCCGCCCAATCTGCGCTCTCGCCCGACGCTGTCCGTCACATTGAACTCCAACCGTTCCGGCACGCGCCCGGCATCCATCCGCTATCTTACGCCGGGCCTTGGCTGGTCGTCGGACTATGTGGCTTTGTATGACGAAACACGCGGCACGGTGGATATGCAGGGCTGGGTAACGCTGACGAACAACACAGGCACCACCTTCCACAATTCGGACACTCTGCTGGTCGCGGGCACTCCAGGTCGAGGTGGTAGCCAAGGCGGAAACCGCCCGCGCCGCGACTTGGTTCGCCCTGGCACCGAAACGGCAGATCGGGAGCAGCTGGGTGATTTCTATCTCTATCCGATCGAAGGCCGCACCACGATTGCCAATGCGCAGACCAAGCAGGTGAGCTTCATGGATGTGCAGGGCGTGCCTGCGCGCCGTGTCTATTCCATCGCCAGCAATTGGCTGCAAAGCGACAGCAGTTTCCGCCCTGCGTCCAGCGCAATCAGTTTCAGTTCCAGCAGTGAAGGCGGGCTGGGTGATGCTTTGCCGGCTGGCACAGTGCGCTTCTATCAAAGGGACGCGCAGGGCAGCCCGCAATTTATCGGCGAAAATGGCATCGGCCACACGCCGATGGGCAGCACGCTATCGCTGCGGACCGGCGATGCTTTTGACGTGTTTATGCAGGCCGAGGTGGAAAACCGACAGGTCATCACTCCCGGCGAATATGAGCGCAGCGCACGTTACCGCGTGTTCGAAGATGGCGAATTGGTGCGCGAAGTCGAGATTGATCGCACGGTCGATTATTACCGCACCACCATGCGGTACACCTTCACCAATGCAAAGCCTGAAGCGGTCGAGGTTGAATTTACACAAGGCGGGCTGGACAGGGGCTGGTGGGGCCGCGATTTCCGCGTGACAGCTGAAGATGTCGAAGGCGAGCAGATCAATTACGGCAACCGCCTTTACCGCGTAAACGTGCCCGCCAATGGTGAGCGCGTTGTGCGGGTCACCTACGAATCGCGGTATTGAGGGGAAGGGCGGTGCGCCTCCTTTCCCGCAGAACAGCCTTGCTGTGCGCCAGTGCTGGCATGGCGGCGATGTTCCCGGTGCCTGCCCATGCGCAGGACCGCGTCGATGTGGAGGCCTCTGTGCCTGAAGCGCTTGCCGTGACGGTTTACCGCGATCCCAATCGCCGGGTAGGCCAGGCGATGAACCCGGATTGGCCGCAAGGCTTCGCCATGATCAGCGAGACCCGCACGGTTACTCTGCCGCCCGGCGAATCCACCATCCGTTTTGACGGCGTGGCGGAAGGCATGGTTGCGGTTTCTGCGATCGTCACAGGTTTGCCCGGCGGGACGATCGAGAAGAACCGCAACGCTGATCTTCTCAGTCCGGCTGCGCTGGTGAACGGCATGCTTGGCAACCGCGTCACCATCACCCGCACCAATGCGGGTACAGGCGAGGGAGAGAGTGAGGATGCGATAGTGCGCACCCGCGCCGATGGCGGTCTCGTGCTGCAAACGCAGGATGGGTATGAGGCGGTGCGCTGTTCCGGTCTGCCAGAGCGGCTGACCTTTGATGCTATCCCTGATGGCCTCTCAGCCAATCCGGTTTTCACGATTGATACAGCGGACGAAAGCGGCGGAACCTACACCGTCACCCTGTCTTATCTCGCATGGGGTTTTGACTGGGAAGCGAATTATGTCGCCACCGTGCATGAAGGCCGCGACAATGATGATATCCGGTTTGACCTGACCAGTTGGCTGACGATCCTAAACGATAATGGGCAAAGCTTTGCCGGAGCCGAGCTGATGGCGGTTGCGGGCACGCTGAATGTGGTCAGCAACTTTCGGCAATTGGCGACGCCGCCTGCCGCGCAACCATTGCGGCTGACTTGCTATCCTTTCGGAAGCACGGCGACGGGATCACCTGTTCCAATTTATGAAAATCGAGACGAAATTCAGGTGACCGGGGCTCGTATGTCACGAATGGCCGAGTCCGACTCGGCTGTCGGCTTCGCTGCACCAGCTCCCGCTCCTCCAGCACAGGTGGTGGCGGGTGAGGAAAATCTTGGCGATCTCAAACTTTACCGCGTGCCGGTGCCCGTCGATGTGAATGCGCAAGGGCTGAAGCAAGTCGCTTTCCTGCGTGAAGAAGGTGTCGAAGGTGCGCTCGCCTATCGCTCCACCTGCGTTCCTCTCTCTGCAACTGCGCAACCAAATCCGGCGCAATTGATAATAGAAACCGTGAACGACGAAGACAGTGGCCTTGGCGTTGCACTGCCATCGGGACAGGTGACGATTTTTGAAAGAGGGCGAGGGCAAGAATTGCTGGTCGGACAGACGAGCCTGCGCGATTTCGCCAATGGGCAGGACGTTGAACTGCCCCTTTCTAACAGCAACCAAGTCTTTGTTACCTGCACTTCCGGAGCAGATCGCTCGAACAACGACTCGCGTAAGCAATGGACCACCATGACGGCAGAAATAAGCAATGCCAATTCGCACCCGGTGACTGTGCGTCTTGATCTCGGCAGTCCGGTTCAGTGGGAATTTCGCGGCATTCGTGAACGCTTGAAAGACGGCCAGCGAATCGCAGAGGTCACTGTGCCGGCCAATGGAACACGCTCGCTCGAATGGGAAGTTCGCCCGCCTCAAGCCGAGGACGATCAATAGTTCGTCACTTACGTTTTCACAGGCGGTAATATAGAAATCCAACAAAAGTTTCGTTCCACTCTTGTTCTTCTGGAACAAAGTGGGTACATGCTACGTCAGTTGATGAATGGGGATCACCCCTAGCGAACTGATGGAGGCCGTGTCATGGCGAGTAGTAATCTGAAGCTGGTTGAAAAGGAATCCAACGTGGACCGTCAGAAGGCGCTCGACGCCGCTCTCGCGCAAATTGATCGCGCATTCGGCAAAGGCTCGGCGATGAAGCTGGGCAGCAAAGAAGCAATGAATGTTGAATCGATTTCCACCGGCTCGCTCGGCCTGGATATCGCGCTCGGCATTGGCGGTCTGCCCAAAGGCCGCGTGATCGAAATCTACGGCCCGGAAAGCTCCGGCAAGACAACGCTGGCACTGCATGTTCTGGCAGAAGCGCAGAAGGGTGGCGGTACAGTCGCTTTCGTTGATGCGGAGCACGCGCTGGACCCTGTCTACGCGACCAAGCTGGGAGTCGATATCAATGAACTGATCGTCTCGCAGCCTGACACAGGCGAACAGGCACTCGAAATTGTCGATACGCTCGTGCGCTCCAATGCAATTGATGTGCTGGTGGTCGATTCGGTTGCCGCTCTGGTGCCGCGCGCTGAAATCGAGGGCGAAATGGGTGACAGTCATGTCGGACTGCAGGCCCGCTTGATGAGCCAGTCTTTGCGCAAGCTGACAGGATCGATCAATCGTTCCAAATGCATGGTGATCTTCATCAACCAGCTGCGGATGAAGATCGGCGTGATGTACGGCAATCCCGAGGTGACGACTGGCGGTAACGCTCTCAAATTCTACGCTTCGGTCCGCCTCGACATTCGCCGCACCGGCGCGATCAAGGACCGCGACGAGGTCATCGGTAACTCGACACGGGTGAAAGTGGTGAAAAACAAAGTCGCCCCGCCGTTCAAGCAAGTCGAATTCGACATCATGTATGGCGAAGGCATTTCCAAGATCGGTGAGATACTCGATCTTGGTGTGAAAGCGGAGATCGTCGAAAAGTCCGGCTCATGGTTCAGCTACGACAGTGTGCGGATCGGACAGGGACGTGAGAATTCGAAGACCTTCCTGAAGGAAAACCCAGAAGTTTGCGCCAAGTTGGAGGCTGCCATTCGCGGCAAAACCGACGAGGTCGCCGAGGAGATGATGAAAGGCACGGACGCGGAGCCCGAAGACTGATCCTCAAGAAGGCGGTGGCGGGGAGATTCTCCCTGAAAGATTATTCCACCTCTTGCGAAACCGGAGCCGGCGAAGTCAGACTTTAGCAGTCTGCCACCGCCGGCTTCTTCGCGTTTTTGCTTGCTTCCATGCTCTCCATGTTCAAATCCATGTTACAAATAACTGTGGAGCGGGAATGTGGCCGACAAGAGCGATTGGCAGGGCAAGACGGGTGAGACTTGGGCGCAAGAATGGCGCCGTACTGATCGCAGCCTGAGTCACTTGACAGAACAACTTCTCGCCAAAACGCGCGGCTTTGCCTGCGGCCATGTCCTCGACATCGGTTGCGGCGCTGGCGAGCTTTCATTGGCGATTGCTCGCGGCCGGTCGGATGCCACCGTCAAAGGTATCGATGTCTCACCGCGCCTGATTGAGGTCGCAAGAGAACGCGGCGAACGTCACACCAATTTGTCTTTTGCTTTGGCTGATGCCGCTGAATGGCAAAGCGATGCAGAATTTGCGCCTGAACTTCTCGTGTCCCGGCATGGCGTCATGTTTTTTGACGATCCGCCCGGCGCGTTCGCAAACTTGGCCAATCAGTCGGCGGAAGGTGCCGGGCTTCTTTTCTCCTGCTTCCGCAAGCGTGACGAGAACCCGGTGTTTACTGAAGTGCTGCGTTTGCTTCCGGAACCGGCGCAGCCGGTCGATCCGCTTGCGCCGGGGCCTTTTGCATTCGCTGATCCGGAACGGGTTATGGCGATTTTGACGGCTGGTGGCTGGGGCCAGATTGCTATCACGCCCATCGATTTCCCCATGATCGTCGGCACTGGCGAAGACCCCGTAGACGATGCTTTCGCCTATTTCTCGCGCATCGGCCCTGCAGCAAAGGCTGCAGCCGAGCTTGACGCCGTTTCGCGGGAGCGCTTCTTGGATCGCCTCCGAACTCTTGCTGAAAGATACCTTCACGGTAATCTGGTCGTACTCCCGGCAGCCGCTTGGATTGTGACAGCGCGCAAGGTCTAGGTGTCAATCGAGCAGGCCTGTTACACTTAGCTAAGCATTGCGCTTGTCGCCGCCGCTTGCAGCGCCTAATTCCCCTCCCATGCAATCAACGAACGACCTCCGCCGCGCTCTTCTCGACTATTTCGCAGCTGCCGATCATCAGGTGGTGCCTTCCGCGCCGCTCGTCCCGCATAACGATCCATCATTGATGTTCGTCAATGCTGGGATGGTGCCGTTCAAGAACGTGTTTACAGGTGTTGAGACACCGCCTGCACCGCGCGCCACCAGCAGCCAGAAGTGCGTGCGCGCCGGGGGCAAGCACAATGATCTAGACAACGTGGGCTACACGGCGCGGCATCTGACTTTCTTTGAAATGCTGGGCAATTTCAGCTTTGGCGATTACTTCAAAGAACGTGCGATTGAGCTTGCCTGGGGCATGGTGACCAAAGAGCTTGGACTTTCCAAGGATAGGTTGAGCGTCACGGTTTATCACACCGATGATGAGGCATTCGATCTGTGGCGCAAGATTGCCGGTCTGCCGGAAGAACGAATTATCCGCATCGCGACGAAGGACAATTTCTGGGCAATGGGCGCTGATGGTCCGTGCGGGCCATGTTCGGAAATCTTCTGGGATCATGGGCCCGATGTCGCTGGCGGCCCTCCGGGCTCCCCGGATGAGGACGGAGATCGTTTCGTCGAGATCTGGAATCTGGTGTTCATGCAGCACCTGCAGCAGGCAGATACGATTACCGGCGATTTGCCGCGGCCCAGCATCGATACTGGCATGGGTCTGGAACGCATGGCGACTGTCATGCAGGGGGTCCACAATGTGTTTGAAACGGACACCTTCCGCACTCTCGTTGATGCCAGCGGAGAGCTGGTGAAAGCGCGCATTGATGAGACGAGCCTACCCAGCCATCGTATCATCGCCGATCATTTGCGCTCGACCAGTTTTCTGATCGCGGACGGGGTGCTGCCAGCCAACGAAGGTCGTGGTTATGTGCTGCGCCGGATCATGCGACGCGCCATGCGTCATGCGCATCTGCTTGGCGCGGACGAGCCGTTGATGCACCGATTGGTGCCGACTTTGGTGAGTGAGATGGGGCAAGCCTATCCCGACCTGCCACGTGCACAGGCGCTCATCACAGAAGTGCTTGAGCGCGAGGAAACACGGTTTCGCCAGACGCTGGAGAAAGGCCTGCGCCTGCTGGATGAGGAAAGTGCTGACCTGGCGGAGGGTGATAGCCTGCCCGGCGAAACGGCCTTCAAGCTCTACGACACCTTCGGCTTCCCCTATGATCTGACCGAAGATGCACTGCGTAACAGAGGCATTGGCGTTGATCGTGATGGTTTCGATGGCGCAATGGCCCAGCAAAAGGCCGCTGCACGGGCCGCTTGGAAAGGCTCTGGCGAGGCCGCCGATGATGAAGTCTGGTTCGACATTGCCGAGCGGGAAGGCGCGACCGAGTTTACCGGCTACAGCGCCGTTGAAGGCGAGGGGCGGGTTGTCGCGATCGTGGTCGATGGCAAAGAAGTCCAATCGGCCGACAGCGGGCAGAGCGTTATCGTCCTGACCAATCAGACTCCATTTTATGGCGAAAGCGGCGGCCAGATGGGTGACAGCGGCACAATTTCGGGCGACCACCGTCTGGAAATCGCGGTCAGCGATACCGCGAAGCCGCTTGGCCGTCTGCATGCGCACCATGGTAAGATCAAAGCCGGACAATTGGCTGTTGGTGATACCGTGCATCTTGCCATTGATGCTGAGCGCCGCGATGCGATCAGGGCGAACCATTCTGCCACTCACCTTCTGCATGCCGCCTTGCGCAATCATCTGGGTGAACATGTGACGCAAAAAGGCTCGCTGGTGGCGAAGGAGCGTTTGCGCTTCGATTTCTCACATCCCAAGCCGCTTTCTCCCTCCGAAGCGGAGGCGATTGAGGCTGAAGTGAATGCAGAGGTGCGCGCCAATGAGGATGTTGTCACCGGTTTGATGAGCCCGGATGAGGCGATCGAAGCGGGCGCGATGGCTCTGTTCGGCGAGAAATATGGCGAAGAAGTGCGCGTGCTTTCCATCGGAAGGCCCGATTGGCAGGGTTCGGGCCGCAATTACTCAGTCGAGCTTTGCGGCGGCACTCATGTGAAGGCGACCGGTGATATTGGCCTGTTCAGGATCATCGGTGAAAGTGCCGTGTCCTCCGGTGTGCGCAGGATTGAAGCGTTGACGGGCGAAGCAGCGCGGCAATGGGTGGTTGGGCGTGAAGAGTCGCTCAAGTCGGTTGCCGCTACGCTCAAGACCTCTCCAGATGAAGTGGAAGAGCGGGTCGCGGCCATGGTTGATGATCGCAAGAGGCTCGAACGCGAACTAGCCGAGGCGAAAAAGCAGCTTGCTCTTGGTGGCGGAACCTCCGGCAGCGCTCCGGCAGCCGACGAAGATGTTGGCGGCGTTTCCTTCTCCGGCCAGGTCCTTGAAGGCATGGATACGAAGGAATTGCGCGGGCTGCTCGATGAAGCCAAAAACCGCATGGGTTCCGGCGTGGCAGCGATTGTCGCGGTGAATGACGGTAAGGCTGCTGTCGCGGTTGGCGTGACCGATGATCTTACCGGAAGCCATAGCGCGGTCGACTTCGTACGCGCCGGCGTGGCGGCTGTGGGCGGCAAGGGTGGCGGCGGCCGGCCCGATATGGCGCAAGGCGGTGGGCCGGACGGCGACAAGGGCGATGCGGCCATCGCTGCGATCCGGCAATTGCTGGCGGGCTAAGTGGTCAGCCAATCACGTCGCCGCGAGGTCTTGGCGGGCAGAAGTTCAGCTGGCCTCGGTACTGGTTCGTAACTTCGGCTTGTGTTCCAGCGCGCCCTCGCGCTGGATCTTCTCACGGAACTCGTCGCGTTTCTCATGAATGGACGCGATGACGGGGCCCATCGGCACGCCAATATCGACCAGCACGGCTTCGGACAGTTGCAGCGAGCTTTCCAGCGTTTCTGGCACTGCTGTGCTTGCACCGCTGCGATAAAGTTCTGCAGCGTGGAAACTGTCCCGTGCGCGAGCGATAATTGGCAGTTCCGCGTGAGCGGCACGCAGTTTCTTCACCATGCGTTGCGCGAGAATGTGCTCGTCCATCGTCAGGATTACCGCCGGCGAGCGGGCGATGCCCAGCTTATCGAGTGCATCTTCACGCAAAGCGTTGCCGAATACCGCGTAATATCCCTCTCGCCGCGCTTCTTCGACCAGATCGGGATCGGAATCGATAGCGACATAGGCCTGATCATGGCGCTGGAGCATTTGCGCGATCAATTTGCCAACGCGGCCAAAGCCCACGATGATGACGCGCGGCGTATCGGCATCACCCTCCAACTCATTCAGAGTAGGCGCCGGATCGACTGAGCGGGCAACGCGCTTGCCCAGCGCAGCGAGCAGCGGCGTGACCGTCAGACCGATAGCAATCACGATTTGCCAGAATTGCGCGGTGCCAGGCTGGATCAGCATGGCACTGGATGCCGCCGCGAGGACGATCAACGATGTCTCTGAAGGGCTGGCCATCAAGATGCCGGTTTCTGTGGCAGTCGCGGACCTGGCACCCATCAATCGCAACAGCACGCCGGTCACAACAGCCTTCAGCACAAGCACGCCGATGACTGCGCCTGCGATCATCGCGAAATTGTCCCAGATCGTGAAAAGATCAATGCCCATCCCGATGGTGATCAGGAATATCCCGAGCGCGAGGCCCTTGAATGGCTCCATGATGCCTTCGACTTCAGTATGATATTCCGTTTCTGCAATCAGCAGTCCGGCGAGCAATGCGCCAACGATGGGAGACAATCCGACGAATGCCGTGACGAGGCTGGCCCCGATCACCACCAGCATACTGGCGGCAAGGAACAGTTCCGGACTCTTGGTACGCGCGGCCTGCGCGAACAGGCGCGGCAGAAGCAGTCGCCCACCGATCATCAGCACGGCAACGACCAGCGCGCCCTGCCACAGCGTTGTCCAAAGGCCGCTCAAACCATCCCCAGCCATACTCGGGGCGAGCGCGCCCAGAAGGAAGATGATCGGCACGATCATGATGTCTTCGAACAGCAGCATCGAAAGCGCTGCGCGCCCTACAGGCGTATTGGTGCCGGATATTGGCAGCACCAGCGCGGTAGAGGAGAAGGCGAGGGCAAGGCCGAGCGCCATCGCGCCGGTCCAGTATTGACCCATCATGGAAAGCACCGCAGCCAGCATTGCGCCGATGACAAGCAATTCCAGCGCGCCCAATCCGAAAACCAATTTGCGCAGCTGCCACAGGCGGTTGAAGCTCAGTTCGAGACCGATGGTGAATAGCAGCAGGATAATGCCAAATTCGGCAAAGGGCTCCAACCGTTCCGGATCTGTGATCGTCACATGGCTTAGCCATTCATATTCGAACACCATCCGCCCAAGGCCGTATGGTCCGACCAGCAGTCCCACCAGGATAAACCCGATGATCGGCGTAACGCGAAAGCGAGCGAACAGAGGAATGACGATGCCGGTTGCGCCCAGAATAACCAGCGCGTCCTTCATCAATGGAGAGATTTCGGCTCCGTGCATATGTTGCCTATGACAGAGGCGGACAGTTCGCTGCAACTGCGAAATCGAATTCCGGTGGACCCGCGCGTAGAAATAGCCTGCTAAGGGTGACACTTCGGGCAAGTTCGCTATGAAAGCGGCCATGCAAACAGCCACGATAATCGCACTCGCTACCTATTTCATCCTGATGATAGCCATTGGCTTATTCGCGTGGAAACGTTCCACGGCCAACAGTGAAGGCTACCTTTTGGGCGGACGCAATCTGCACCCAGCGGTTGCCGCGCTCTCTGCCGGAGCCTCCGACATGTCGGGTTGGCTGCTGCTTGGTCTGCCGGGCGCCTTGTATGCTACCGGGCTTGTCGAAGCGTGGATCGGGATCGGACTGTTCGTTGGCGCTGTGATCAATTGGTGGGTCGTCGCGCCGCGCCTGCGCCAGCAGACGGTTGAATACGGCAATGCGCTGACGATCCCGCAATTCCTCGCCAATCGTTTCCCTGACAAGGCGGTGGCGCTGCGGGTGGTGTCCGCGATTATCATCGTGGTGTTCTTTGCTGTCTATTCAGCGGCAGGGCTGGTGGGCGGAGGCAAGCTGTTCGAAAGCACATTTATCGACGGGCAAGTCATGGGCCTTTCGCCCTATATGGCTGGCGTGGTGATCACCGCCGTTGTGGTGCTGGCCTATACCATGGTCGGCGGATTTCTGGCCGTTAGCCTGACCGATTTCGTGCAAGGCTGCATCATGGTAATCGCGCTGGTGGTAATGCCTCTGGTGGTGGTGTTTGGCGATGGCTGGGGCAATATTGGCACTGCGCTGACGCAGGTCGGCCCGGATTACCTCAGCCTGTTTGGCGGATTAACGATGATCGGCTTTTTGTCAGCCGTGACATGGGGCCTTGGCTATTTCGGACAGCCGCACATCATCGTGCGCTTTATGGCGGTAAGAGAAGGCGGAATTCCTGCGGCGCGGACCATCGGGCTGAGCTGGATGTTTGTGGCTTTGATTGGAGCGCTGGGGGTTGGCCTTGCAGGCCGCGCGCATGTCGAGATGAACGGGCTGACATTGGAGGATTCGGAAACGATTTTCATCCTGCTGGCCAACACGCTGTTCCACCCCTTTGTCACGGGCTTCCTGCTGGCTGCGTTGCTGGCCGCGATCATGTCGACAATTTCAAGCCAGCTTCTGGTCAGTTCCAGTTCGCTCACCGAAGACTTCTACCGGTTGTTCCTGAAGAAAGACGCGACTGAGAGCGAGATGGTCAATGTTGGCCGGGTCTGCGTGGCGCTTGTTGCCGCGGCTGCTATCGTGATTGCGGGTGATCCAGAAAGCGGCGTGCTATCCCTCGTCGCCAATGCCTGGGCAGGCTTCGGCGCAGCCTTTGGGCCGTTGATCATCCTTTCGCTGACATGGAAGCGTATGACAGGTGCTGGCGCGGTCAGTGGACTGGTCGTCGGCGCGGGTACGGTCATGGTGTGGATCGCGACAGGGTTGAACGGGTCAACGGGCGTTTATGAAATCATTCCGGGCTTCATTGCGGCATGGCTGGCGATCTGGCTGGTCAGTCTGGCAACCGTAGCGAAGGCGGATGCTGCGCCGAATCGCATTTAGAGGCACGCGTCGCTTTCAGGACAGGGCAGAGCCCAATATCCTGTCGCCACCGGGTTCTGGCTACATCCTTTAGCCTATGTACTTTACTCTGTTCGTTGGAGATTCTCCGCCAGCCGATTAGTCTGGATTACTCCGCTATCGACTCGCACCTCTTGATATGCTCGTATGCTGGATAGACGCCAAAAAGGCGCGGCGTGAGAGGGTGTGGGATGAGCCAACCGGCAAACATGACAAATGCGCCCATGATGGGCCGGACAGAGCTTCGTCAGCTTGAAAAACGCTTCGTTGCGCCAGAGTTCTATGAGCGCCCCGATGTTGCTGATCGCCAGGGCAGTCTCGCGCGCATTGTTTCTGGCGAAATCATTCCGCGACTGCTGCGCCTTCACACAGAGATTGTGCCAGATGCGCCTCTAATAGATGATCTCATAAAGAGCCTGAAGCCGGACAGCGCCGATGTCGATGCGCTGGCGCACATCATTCTGGGTGACGATCTGGATGCTGCGGCAGACTACATCACGGTTATGCGTGATCGCGGCCTTTCGATGGGATCGCTATATGTGGAATTGCTTGAGCCAACCGCGCAATATCTCGGCAAGATGTGGGACAATGACGAGTGTGACTTTGTCGATGTCACATTCGGCGTCGCACGGCTGAAACTGCTGCTCTCGATTTTCAATGACACGCATACGCTGCCAGAGTTCGAGACGCGTCGCCAAGTTCTGATGGCCAATGCGCCTTGCAATCAGCACGTCTTCGGCGCGGAAATGATTGAAAAGCTGCTGACGGCAGGCGGTTGGCGCGTTGATACCGAATTTTCAGGCGAGCAGGGCGAGATTACGCGGGCCGTGTCCGAAAATTGGTATGCCGTTATCGGGCTGACGGCCGGTTCTGACATTATGGTCGACGGCCTGACATCGGTGATTGCGGACGTGCGGCGCGCATCGAAAAACCCCGACATCGGGATCATGGTCGGCGGGCCGATATTCACCGCCAATCCTGCGCTGGCAGTAGAGGTTGGCGCGGACGCCACGGCACCAAATGCTCCGGCGGCTGTTCTTGCGGCGCAAAAGCTGTTCGATATCGCTGCCAAAAAGTAATCACAAAGCAGCGATACCAACCCGCCCAAGGTTTAGCCCCCGCCCGGTCCATGCTGGCGCGTCGGGGGAGGGCCGCTGGGTTCTGCCTGTGTCGCGCCTTCGCGGTGCTCCCATTCGATGCGATACAGGTCGAAACGGCGGTCTGCCAGATTGCGAACCGTACCTTCGGCTCTCGCCCATGCGAGGTCTGCCAGGTTCACATCGCTGATCGTCAGCGTTTCGACATTCTCTGTGGCTTCCGCCGCGATGCCATCACGCGCGAAGGGAAAGTCGCATGGCGTCAGAATGCAGCTTTGCGCGTACTGAATATCCATATTGGCAACGTTGGGCAGGTTGCCGACATTGCCGCTCATCACGACATAGCATTGGTTTTCAATCGCCCGCGCCGCAGCGCAGTAGCGCACCCGCATATAGCCTTGGCGGCTATCTGTGCAGAAGGGCACAAAGACGATCCGCGCGCCTTCATCGGCCAGCCTCCGGGCGAGTTCGGGAAATTCGGAATCGTAACAGATCAACACGCCGATGGGGCCGCAGTCGGTCTGAATGACATCGACTGCATCGCCGCCGCGAATGTTCCACCAATAGGCCTCGTTCGGCGTCGGGTGGATCTTTTCCTGTTCGTGGATTGAGCCATCGCGGAGGCAAACCATCGCGACATTATGGATGTCACCATCCTCCATCCGGGTCGGGTGGGAACCGCCGATGATATTGATGTTGAACTTGAGCGCCATTTCGCTCAGCGCCTCACGAATGCGCGGTGTGTATTCGGAAAGGCGCTCAATGCTTTCCAGCGGCGATAGCTCTTCTTCTTCTGCGCTCAGCAGCATCAGCGTGAAGAGTTCGGGAAACAGAATGAAGTCTGCTTCATAATCTGCTGCGACATCGACAAAATAGCGGACTTGGCCGATAAATTCGTCAAAGTCTTTTACGGCGCGGGCCTGCAATTGGCAGGTCGCGACGCGGACGTTTTCGACGCCGCGCGGAACCCGTGCCTGCGGGCTGGCTTCCTGATCCACAAACGGATTGCGCCACACCATGTGAACGGCGTTGCCGCGGCTTTTCAGATCCTCCGGAAGGTACTTGCTCAGGACGCCAATCGGTTCAAATCCGTTGGCAAGCTGGAAGCGCAAGACCGGATCGTGGATTTTGCTCTCGATCACCTGTTCAAGGTAATTTTCTGCGCTATCGACCCGCCGCCATGACTTCTTGAGGTTCGGCATGCGCCCGCCAAAGGCTATGCCCTTCAGCTCAAGCTGCTCTGCCAGTGATCGTCGTTCTTCATACAGCCGCCGGCCAATCCGGGTGCCGCGCACCTTCGGATCCACAACCATTTCATAGCCATAGAGCCAGTCGCCATTGGGATCATGGCGGCTGCCGTAGCCATTGCCGGTAATTTCATCCCAAGTGTGCGGGCGCAGCGCCTTGTCCCCGCCGATGCGCAGGGTGGCGCAATACCCAACCAGTTTGTCATCCAGAATGGCGACAAAACAGCCTTCGGAATAATTGTTCAGCTGCCCACGAATTTCGCCCTGCGTGTAGGGCGCGAAATCATCGTAGACGCGCTTCGCAAGAGCAGCGATCCGGCGAATATCGCCAGTTTCTGCCTGACGGACTTCAAGACGGGCTTTGCTGCTCATTCGAAGCGGCGGGGTGGGGTTAACCCAGGCCCTGCTTGCTCATTTCCACTTCAAGGCCTTCTACGATGGCTTCGAAGAACTGCTCAGTGGTCATCCAGCTCTGGCTTGGACCGATGAGCAGGGCGAGATCCTTGGTCATCTTGCCGTTCTCAACACACTCGATGCAAACCCGCTCCAGCGTTTCGGCGAAGGCGACCACATCAGGCGTATTGTCGAAGCGGCCACGATACATCAGGCCGCGCGTCCATGCGAAAATGCTGGCGATGGGGTTGGTACTGGTTGCCTTGCCCTGTTCGTGCTGGCGGAAGTGGCGGGTAACGGTGCCGTGTGCCGCCTCAGCTTCAACGGTGTTGCCATCAGGCGTCATCAAAACGGAAGTCATCAGGCCGAGCGAGCCGAAGCCCTGCGCGATGATGTCCGACTGAACGTCACCATCATAGTTCTTACAGGCCCAGACGAACTTGCCGCTCCATTTCAGAGCGGCTGCGACCATGTCGTCGATCAGGCGGTGTTCGTAGGTGATGTTCGCTTCTTCGAACTTTTCCTTGAAGCCTTCGTTGTCGAAAATTTCCTGGAAGAGGTCCTTGAAGCGGCCATCATACTTTTTGAGGATGGTGTTCTTGGTGGAGAGATACACGGGCCAGCCACGGTCGAGGCCGTAGTTGAAGCTGGCGCGGGCAAAATCACGGATCGATTCGTCCAGATTGTACATCGCCATGGCAACCCCCGGCTTTTCGAACTCAAATACGTCGAGGTCGATCTTTTTGCCATCTTCGCCTTCGAAAACCAGGCGCAGCTTACCCGCACCCGGGATCAACGTGTCAGTGGCGCGGTATTGATCGCCAAAGGCGTGGCGGCCCACAACGATAGGATCAGTCCAGCCTGGCACGAGGCGGGGCACATTGTCGATCACGATTGGCTCACGGAAAACAACGCCGCCAAGGATATTGCGGATCGTGCCATTGGGGGAGCGCCACATCTGCTTGAGGTCGAATTCTTCAACGCGCGCTTCATCGGGAGTGATGGTGGCACATTTCACGCCGACGCCGTATTCCTTGATCGCATTGGCCGCATCGACGGTGATCTGATCATCCGTCTCGTCACGCTTTTCGATCGAGAGATCGTAATACTTCAGGTCAACATCGAGATAGGGCAGGATCAACCGTTCACGGATCCACTGCCAGATGATCTTTGTCATTTCGTCGCCGTCGAGTTCAACAACGGGGTTCTTGACCTGAATTTTCGCCATGTTGGGCCTGCCTGTCTTATATCTGAAGTTGTGCGGTTTGGCCGCGTCCTAGCAGAGCCTTATCGCGGCGCAAGAGAGGGCGCGGCTTCAATTCGCGCAAGGTCAGCAAAAGTTGCGATGAGAGAGGGAGCAATATTGGCGAGTGCGATGACTGCGCGTGCGCCGATGCGCGTTTCCGCAAGGTGCCACGCGAGCGAGGCCAGACGCACAGGTTTGCGCGCCTTGCGGGCGAAATCGCGTTGAAAACTGCGAGAATCGGAGGTGTCGCCCCAATAATCCGCCGCCATGATGCCGCTCGCCAGAGCGATGGAAATGCCTTCTCCTGCCAGCGAAGGAATGACCGCCGCCTGATCGCCCAATCGCCAGATGCCTGCTTCGGTTTCTTTGGCGATATAGCCATAGGGCACGGCGCCGATCGTATCGAAGCGGCCATCGCGCCAATTATCGCCCAACCGCGCAGCAAAGGCGGGGTTGCTGTCGGCAACTTGCGCGAAGAGTGTTTGAGGGGAACTGTCCGCACCGCGCAGCGCGCTTTTGCGGAGAGCGAGGCAGATATTGGCGTGACCGCCTTCCTGCAGCACGATACCGGCGTAACCGCCCGGAAACAGGTGCAGCTCAATCGCCTGTTGCAATAAGCGCTGCCGCTCTGGCGTTGGCGGTAGGCGAAGCCGCAGGCCAAGCGCAGTGTCCTTCTGGCCGCGCGGACGGGATCGCCCACGAATGTCATGTTTTCCGCTGGCGACAAAGATGTCATCCGCCTGCCATTCGCGCTGTTTGCCGATGACCCGATTGGGCCGGACTTCGCGAACCGTGTCGAACGCAAGCCGTGCACCTTCCGCCACAGCCTGCGCGCGCATGGCGGTGTCCATCGCGTGGCGCGATAGGCCCCACGCCGCATAGGGCAGATCAAGCTCTGCTGTGCGCTGCCCGTCAAACAGGCGAAGCCTCGTGACACGGTGAGCACCCAGACCAGCCAGATCAATGCCGAGGAATTCCAATTGCTGTGCGGTTCGCCAGCTTAGGAATCCGCCGCAGAGGGGGTCGCCAACCTGCTCATCGCGATCAATCAACAACGGCCTTGCATCGCGGCGCGCCAAAGCAATCGCTGCAGCACAGCCAGCAGGGCCGGCCCCAATAATGGGAAGCTCCAACGGGGGGAGGCCTACCGAGTCCGCGATACGCACAGGCGAAACGGGAAAAAGCGTTCAACTTGGGCAGCGGTTATTCCGGCCTCTGCCAGCAGGTCTTGCCATTCATCTGACCTGTAGGAGCGGGCTATCGAGGTTTGTCCGTCCTGCCGCACAATATCGTGCCACCGAGCGAGTTTGGCCAGCACGGGATAGCCAAGATAGCTGAGCGCGTGGCGGTGCAAATCATTCACGAACCAACCGCAGCGCGCTTCGCTTTCCATAAAGCGCAGGAACAGCACCAATTCCTCCCGCGTCATGTGATGGGCGACGAGGCTGGAAACGACAAAATCCCAACGCTCGCCAATCAAATCGGCGTAGTCGCCGGTGCGGTATGTGATCGGCATGTCTGCAGGGGTCGCGATTTTTGCTGCCGCTTCGCTCCGCGCATTCAAATCGACGCCGACAAGCTGTGCTTTTATCCCGCGAGCCTTTGCCCAAACAGCGATTTCCCGCAGCATGTCCCCTTGGCCGAAGCCGACATCGAGCAGTTTGAAGTCTGTCCGGCCAGCCAGTGCAGTTTCAAGGAAATTGAGCGTCGGGCGATAGGCGAGGGTGAGGCGGTTTACTTTGGAAAGATCGGCCAGAACTTCGCGGTAGATATCCTCTGGCAAGGCCGGATCATCCATCAGTTCTTCGGTTTGAAGGCGCTCGTCAAGCATCGCCAGTTTCCCAGCCAAAACGCAGGCCTTCCATCGCCAGACCCGGCCCGAAGGCCAGCGCAATGCCGTTCTCTGGCTTGTCAGCCATCATTTCCCGAAGCACGAAAATCACGGTGGCGGAGGACATATTGCCGTTCTCGCTCAGCACGGTGCGAGAGGCATTCAGAGCATCTGAAGGCAGCTTGAGGCCCCGCTCAGCTGCATCGAGGACGGAGCGCCCGCCGGGATGGATCGCCCACGCTTCGGGCCGAAGATCGCCTTCGATAGTGGCCTGCAATTGCGGATCATCTAGCGCCTCGGCAAGCCTGCCGGGAACAGCGCCGGACAGATGCATGGCAAAACCGGTGTCACCCACAGTCCAGGTTATTAGCTCGCCGCTGTCTTCCAAAGCAGCAGAGAGCCCTTGACCAAGGCCAAGGCCCTCTCCCTGCGCGCTGACCAAGACAGCGGCGGCCCCGTCTGCAAATTGGCCCATCGCGAGCAGGCTTTCGAGATTGTCGGTTTCCTGCAAATGCAACGTGCAAAGCTCTACAGAGACTGCCAGCACGCGCGCGTTCGGCTGAGAGCGGACAATGTGCGCAGCCGTGCGCAGCAGAGTTACGCCTGCATAACAGCCCATAAAGCCGATGCTGACGCGCTCGACATTGGCAGCAAGGCCAAGACGGCGGGCGATGATTTGATCCAGACCGGGCGCCATAAAGCCAGTGCAACTTGCGATCACCAGATGCGTCACCCCTTCGGTTGAGGGCAGGGCGGCAATGGCCTTGAGCGCCAAATCGGGCGCGGCCTCTGCGTACCGCTCCATCCGCTCCGCTGTTCCAGGGGCAGAGCCGTTCATATAGAAGCTGCCGAAATCCATCGCCGCATCGGTGCCTGACAGGACCGAGAACCGGTGGTCGATCCCGCCGCGTGCTTCCATACGCCGAAAGATGGCAGCTTGCCGAGGAGCGAGCTGTGCCTCTGCCCAGTCCGTATAGCGCGAGTGAACATCACACTCCGGCACGGCCGTTGCGATGGCGTTGATACGCGGGATGACCGGTTGCGGGTTGCTACTCATCATAAGCTTAGTGAGTGCGCGCCGCTTTCGTGCCGCTTAACCGCAGATTTTTGCTTTTGCGGCGGTGTATTCGGCAATCAACTGCTCGCACAACTCGCGCGCCGGACGCACATCGTGGACTGCGCCAACGCCGTGTCCTGCCGACCAGATCGTCTTCCATGCCTTGGCCTCTTCATTCAGCGACATCTCGCCCGGTGCATCGTGCAAGGTTGCCGCATCAAGGCTGGGAGTGAGGAAATTTGCACCCACTCCGGTCACCTTGTCAGTGTAGGTGATATCCTTTGCGGTCGCTTCGAGCATCATGTCCTTTTGGCCAGCAGGCGCCATGCTTTCCGCCGCGGCGATAAAGTGACTGCCGAAATACCCAAAATCCGCGCCCATTGCCTCTGCCGCCAGAATATGGCCGCCTTCGCTCATGCTGCCCGAAAGGATGATCGCGCCGTCGTAGAAGTCGCGAATTTCGGACACCAGGGCGAAGGGGCTGAACGTTCCCGCATGCCCGCCAGCACCTGCTGCCACAGCGATGATTCCGTCCACGCCTGCTTCCACAGCCTTTTCGGCATGGCGGCGCTTGATCACATCGTGAAACACCAATCCGCCATATGAATGCACGGCATTCACTAGATCGGGCACTGCGCCCAGAGAGGTGATGATCAGCGGCACCTTGTGCTTCACGCACAATTCCAGATCAGCCTGCACGCGCGGGTTCGATGGGTGGACAATAAGATTGACGCCGTACGGCGCATCATCGTCACCCAGCCTGTCCTGAATTTCCTTCAGCCAGTCTTCAAACCCTTCGCTGGTGCGCTGGTTGAGGGCGGGGAAGGTGCCGCACATGCCAGCCTTGCAAGTCTCGACCACAAGATCGGGACCCGACACAAGGAACATTGGCGCGGCAATGGCCGGAACCGTTAGCCGCGCCTTGAAGTCATCTACGGTCAAAATGCGTCTGCCGGCATGTCCATCATGCTGGCCTTTCCGCTCTTGATAGCCATGAACTGCGCCGTTGCGGGCGGCAGAAGGCGGTCGAAGAAGAACTGTGCCGTGATGATCTTGGATTTGTAGAACTGTTCGTCCTCCACGCCCTCGGCCAGCTTCTGGTGCGCGACCTTGGCAGCCTTGGCGAAGCAAAAACCCATCGCCACGAAGCCAAGCAGGCGCAGATAATCAGAGGCCGCTGCGGCCGCTTCTTCTGGGTCTTTCAGGCCCTTTTGCGCGATGTGCCCGGTGGACAGTTGCAACGCGCCAAAGCTCTGCTGCAACGATGCTACCAGCTTGCCGATGTTCTCGTCGCCAGAATTGTCTTCGCAGAATTGCGAGACGGGGTGGAAGAACGCGCGCAGATTGCGGCCCATGCGATCAGGCAATTTCCGGCCCACCAGGTCGAGCGCCTGAATGCCGTTTGCACCTTCATAGATTTGCGCAATGCGCGCATCGCGGGCGAATTGTTCAATCCCGGTTTCCTGAATGTAGCCGTGACCGCCATGGATCTGGATCGCCATATGCGTGTTCTCATGCCCCAGATCGGTGAAGAGCGCCTTCACCACGGGAGTCATCAGTGCAACGAAATCCTTGGCCCGCGAGCGTGCCTCTGGCTCAGGTGAAGCGTGTTCTGCATCAAGCGCGCGGCTGACCCATGCGGACACCGACCGGCAACCTTCATTGTAAGCGCGCATTGTCATCAACATGCGGCGTACATCGGGGTGCACGATAATCGGATCGGCTGGGCCATCGGGATTTTTCACGCCCGAAAGGGAGCGACCCTGCAAACGGTCCTTCGCGTACCAGACAGCGGACTGATAGGCGATCTCGCCCACGCCAAGTCCCTGAATGCCAACAGCAACGCGTTCGGTGTTCATCATTGCGAACATCGCTTCGAGGCCGCGATTGACAGGACCGACAAGCCAGCCTTTGGATCCGTCAAAGCTCATCTGACAGGTGGCGGAGGCTTTCAGGCCCATCTTGTGTTCAAGCGCAGTGGCCTTGACGTTGTTGTAATCACCCAGCGAGCCGTCCTCTTTCGGAAGATATTTCGGCACGAGGAACATCGAAATGCCCTTAACGCCCTTCGGCGAGTCCGGCAGGCGGGCAAGCACCAGATGGACAATGTTTTCGGTCAGATCCTGATCGCCGGCGCTGATGAAAATCTTGTTGCCGGTGATAAGGAAGCTGCCATCGTCCTGAGGCTCTGCTTTGGTGCGGAGCATGCCCAGATCGGTGCCGCAATGCGGCTCTGTCAGACACATGGTGCCGGACCATTCGCCGTTGGCCATCTTCGGCATGTAGAAGTTCTTCTGATCTTCGCTGCCATAGGCTTCCAGACTGACCATCGCGCCGCCTGTAAGGCCTGGATAAAGGCCGAAGGACAGATTGGTAGAACAGCTCATTTCCTCAACCATTTTGGCGAGGGAATGCGGTGCACCTTGGCCGCCCCATTTCTGAGGGACCACAAGACCGGCCCAGCCGCCTTCGCAAAACTGCTTGTAAGCTTCGGGGAAGCCATCTGGAGTGCGCACAACGCCGTTTTCGATACGGCAGCCTTGCTGATCACCTGGCCAGTTAAGCGGCAACAGCACATCGCGGCAAAGCTTGTTGGCTTCTTCCAAAATCGCCGCAGTCATATCCTCGTCGAAATCCTCGAACCCTTCGAGGTTTCCAAAACCATCATCGGTATGGAGCTCTTCAAGAGTGAACCGCATGTCGCGGATGGGGGCTTCATAGACTTGCATTGGACAGGTCCTTTCGTGGATTAATTGCGGAGCGGCTTGCCGGTTTCGAGCATGTGCTCGACACGGGCCTGCGACTTCGGATTGCGGGCAAGGCGCATGAAAGCTTCAACTTCCAGCTTCAGCATCTGGGCCTCAGAAACGGTGTCGATGATGTCGGTATCGCCGCCAGTCAGCACGTATGCAAGTTCACCCGCCACGGTAACATCGTGATCGGTTGCCTTGCCTTGCTTGTGGAAGCTGTCGACTGCCAGACCAAGCGCGGCCTTGCCGGTTGCTCCGGGCAATCGGTACTCAGGTTTCTCTGGAGCTTCATAGCCATCGACCATCGATAGGGCGCGCTGCTTGGCATCATGCAGCAAACGGTCACGGTTCATGGTGACATTGTCTGTGTGACGCAGGAAGCCATAATCCTTTGCCTCGGCAGCGGACTTGGCGACCGTGGCGGTCGAAACGACTTCAAACACCTTGCTAACCGCAGGCATCGGGCCCTTCGGCTGGCGCGGGTTTTCTTCCCAACGGCTGAGCATTTCGCCGCAGCCACCCCAGCCGGGGATGATGCCGACACCCGTCTCGACCAAGCCGATGTATGTCTCGGCATGGGCTTGAATGGCATCGGAATTGAGGCAGACTTCGCAGCCGCCGCCAAGGGCCAGACCGAACGGAGCGGATACTACGGGGAAGGGCGCATATTTTAGCGCCTTGTAGGCATCCTGCCCGCCGCGGATCGATTTTTCGACTTCGCTCCAAGCGGCGATGTTCAATGCGAACAGCGCAAGGCCGAGATTGGCACCGGCAGAAAAGTTGGAGCCTTCGTTGTAGACGACCATCGCCTTGTAGTCGGACTTCACCAGAGGAACAGCCTTCTGGATCAGCTTCATGACTTCACCGTCCAGCGCGTTCATTTTGCCGGTGAATTCCAGCGCAACAACGCCATCACCCACATCCCACAAAGCGGCGGAACTGTTCTTCATGAGCGGTTCTGACGACAGTTTGATGTCAGCCAGCATCAAAACGCCTTCGGGACGTTCTACGTCGTGATACGCGCCATCAGTGCCGAAATACTGACGCTTGCCGTTCTCGATCCGGTAAAAAGCCTGCTCGCCAACCTGTTGAAGAATAGCGGGAACCGGGATGTCAGCTGCTTCCAGCTTCTCACGCAGCTTGGCCGCGCCGATCCGGTCGATCATCTCGAACGGGCCCATCTTCCAATTGTAGCCAAGCTTCATCGCATCATCGACGCCAACAATTGTCTTGGTCGCTTCGGGGACGATGCTGGCGGCATAAGCCAGGGTTGGGCCAAGCACGGCCCACGCATAGGCGCCGACTTTGCCCTTGGCTTCGATCAAAGCGCCGAGATCGCCCTTGGCTGCGGGCCCGCGGACGAGGTCGGGACGTGCAGCAGCGCGGTATTCGCCGCTCTTCAGATCTTTGGCTTCTTTCACCTTGCCGCCGCCTTCGCGGTTGATGCGGTAAAAGCCGCCAAGGCCTTTGCGGCCTGTAAAGCCGGTTTCGATCATGTCCTCGATCAGCTTTTCACTGCGGGCAATCTTCACATACGGATCATCTGCTGGCAGCGTGCTGGTGAGAGATATCATCAAATGCGGCATCAAATCGATTCCGATGAGATCAATCAGTCCGAAAATGCCGGTCTTGGGTACGCCCATGGGACGGCCACCGATTTCGTCGGCTTCCTCCACGCTCACACCAAGATCAAATGCAGCATTGACCGAGGCTTGAATCCAGAACGTGCCAACGCGGTTGGCGATAAAGCCTGGGGAATCCTCGGCATCGACCACGCTTTTGCCGAGCTTCCGGTCAACGAAATCCGAAACACGCGAAACGGTATCGGCGTTGCTGTGCGGGCCAGCCACAATTTCAATCAGGCGCATGTAGCGCGGCGGATTGAAGAAGTGCGTGATCAGAAAATCCTGCTTGAACGCATCGGACCGGCCATCGGTCAATTGCGCCAGCGGAATGGTGGAGGTGTTGGAAGAAACAGCCGTGCCCGGAGTGCGCACCTCTTCCAGCTTCGCATACAGGCTCTGCTTGATATCGAGCCGTTCGATGATCGCTTCGACCACCCAATCACACTCTGCAACCTTGTCCAGATGGTCTTCAATATTGCCGGTTTCGACGAGCTTTGCCGCGCGCTTGCCCATGAATGGAGCAGGCTCGGTTTTGAGCATCTTTGCTACTGCGCCTTCTGCAACCGCATTGCGATTGCTGCCTTCCTTGGGAAGAATGTCCAGCAGCAGGACAGGAATGCCGGCGTTGGCGACCTGAGCGGCAATACCGGCACCCATCGTGCCAGCGCCGATGACGCAGACCTTTTTGATGGTGTTGTTAGCCATTATGCCTTCTCCAGGATCGTCGCGATGCCCTGTCCGCCGCCAATGCACTGCGTGGAAAGCGAGTAGGTCTTGCCTTCACGCTGCAACAGGCTGGCTGCCTTTCCGACGATCCGCGCACCAGTGGCACCCAGCGGGTGACCAATGGCAATCGCGCCGCCATCCAGATTGATCTTCTTTTCCGGAATGCCAAGATCGGCAATACAGGCCAAGGACTGGCTGGCGAAAGCTTCGTTCAGTTCGACGATGTCGATATCGTCCATCGTCAGGCCCGCGCGCTCAAGCGCCTTCTTGCTGGCTTCAACCGGGCCAATGCCCATGATTTCAGGCGCGCAGCCGGAAATTGCCATGCTCTTGATCTTCGCCATCACGGTGAGACCGTTCTTCGCGGCATAGTCCGCGCTGCAAACCAGCACCGCGACTGCGCCATCGGTCAGCGGAGAGGATGTGCCAGCGGTCACAGTGCCTTCGGCGTCAAAGGCAAGCTTCAGGCCCGCCAGATCCTCTTCAGTTGTGCCTGGGCGAGGGGTGCCATCGGTGTCGACAACAGTGCCATCGGCCAGTGTGAACGGCACGATTTCGTCGGTGAAAGAACCGTTCTGCATCGCCGCGCCAGCCTTGTTCTGGCTCTTCACCGCGAAGGCTTCCTGATCGGCGCGCGAAAGGCTGTACTTTTTCGCGACGTTTTCTGCCGTGTCCCCCATGCCAAGATAGGCTGCGCTTTTCGCAGCGAGGGCAGGGTTGGGCATCGGGTTGAAGCCTGTCATCGGAACGCGGCTCATGCCTTCAACACCAGCTGCGATGAACACATCGCCTGCACCCATGGCAATTTGACCAGCGGCATAATGGATGCTGCTCATCGAGGAACCGCAGAACCGGTTCATGGTGATACCGCCAACGCTCAACGGGAGATCAGCCAGCAGACCGACAAGGCGCGCAATGTTGAAACCTTGCTCACCTTCGGGAAAAGCACAGCCCATCACGATGTCTTCAATATCTTCCGCCTTCACGCCGGTGCGATCAAGAAGCCCGCGAATCGTGTTCGCTGCGAGATCATCCGGGCGGACCCTTGCAAGCGCGCCGCGGTAAGCAGGGTGGAAGGGGGAGCGGACGTAACCCGCAATAACGACATCAGTCATGGTGACTTGGCCTTTCCTCTAAATTTATGGTCTTTTTCGGTGCGATTGACCTTTTGCGCCGAATGATTACGATAAAGTCTGATGCTTGACGTATACGTTAGGCAAACTGGAATCAAGCCCCGGCTTTGGCCTCGCATGAAAATCTCATGTGCTGCGAACCGGGGAGAAAGAGGATACACATGCGCCCTGCCGAGGCAATCTCGCGACCGCTCGACACGAGCCGGCTTCTGGATGCGGATGGCAATCTGCGCCCGCGTCTTTTGACCGAGCTGCTGGACCATGCCGTTACCAATTTTCCTGCGCGTGTTTGCGTTGATTTCATGGGCCGGGAATGGACCTACGGCGAAACTGGTGAGCTTGTGGACCGTGTTGCCACCGGCCTTCAAAAGGCTGGCTTGGGGCAGGGCGACCGGTTTGGCCTTTGCCTTCCGAACACGCCCTATTCGGTCATCATGTATTTCGCCGTGCTGCGTGCTGGCGGTGTCGTGGTGAATATCAATCCGCTGTATTCCGACAGCGAGGTCGAATTTCTGGTGACCGATTCGGGTGCGAAGATGGTCGCGGTGCCCGATCTTGAAATTCTGCATCACAAAGTGGCTGCGGCGTTTGGCAATGGGGTGCTGGAACAGATCGTCCTGTGCCCGATGGCGGATGTGCTGCCGTTCTGGAAAGGCGTGGGGCTGCGCACGGTAAAACGGTCGGCCTTGGCGAAGCGCCAGAGCGGCGTCGCTTACCTGAATTACCGCGACCTTGCCGCGCATGATGCCTCTCCCGTGGCGGTTTCGCAGGACCCGCATGACGTGGCGGTGCTGCAATATACAGGTGGAACGACTGGGCGGCCAAAGGGTGCCATGCTGACGCACGCAAATCTTGCGGCCAACAGCGCACAGATGATGCTGCATGTAGGCGAAATGCGCGACATGCAGGAGCGGACACTGGGCGTATTGCCATTGTTCCACGTCTTCGCGCTGACCTGTGTCCTCAATTTTGGAGTGGATACGGCGGCTGAACTGGTGCTGCTGCCGCGCTTTGAAATGGATGAAGTCCTCAAAACCATCAAACGCAAACCCCCGACGCAAATGTTTGGCGTGCCCACTATCTACAATGCTCTGGGATCGCTGCCGGATGACAAAATCCCGGATATGTCTGCCGTGCGCACCAGCTGTTCGGGAGGGGCGCCATTGCCGCTCGATGTGCGGATGCAATTTGAAAAGCGCACTGGCTCTCCCGTTTCCGAAGGCTACGGCCTGACCGAAGCGTCGCCCATCATCACCAGCAACCCTCTGCTCGGGCGAGAGCCGGTGAAAGAAAATTCAGCTGGCCCGGCATTCCCGCACACAATCATCGAACTGCGGGATGAGGAAGGCAAATTGATCGAAGGTATCGGGCCCGATCATCGCGGGGAAATCTGCGCCCAGGGTCCGCAGGTGATGAAGGGTTACTGGAACCGGCCGGATGCGACCGAAAAAAGCTTCTTCGGCAAATCCCTGCGTACCGGCGACATCGGGTATCTCGACAAGGACGGATACCTCTTCATCGTTGACCGCATCAAGGATCTGATCCTGTGCAGCGGATACAATGTCTATCCGCGCATGATTGAGGATGCAGCTTACGAACATCCCGCCGTGAAAGAAGCCGTCGCGATTGGCATTCCTGATGATTATCGCGGGGAAGCGCCAAAGCTTTTTATCGCCCTGCACGATGGTGAGGAACTGGATGCCGGCCAGCTTGACGCATTCCTGAAGATGCGGCTCAATCCCATTGAAATGCCTGACGCCTACGAATTCCGTGACGAGCTTCCAAAGACTCTGGTTGGTAAGTTGGAGAAAAAGCAGCTTGTCGCTGAGGAGAAGGCAAAGCGCGACGCGCTTGCCGAAGGAGGCGCAAATGCCTGACAGCATCGCAACGATGCACGAGGCGCAGGGTGATGAGCCTTTGAAAAGCATTGCCGAGGCTGCCGATGCCCTCGGCGTGACACAGCGAACCTTGCGATTTTACGAGGACAAGGATCTGATTGCTCCGCAACGTGTGGGCACCATGCGCGCCTATTCCAAGCGAGAGATGGGCCGGATGATGCTGATCTTGCGCGGCAAGCGGCTGGGCTTCAGCATTCGCGAAATCGGAGAGTTTCTGGCGCTCTATGACAAAGACCCCGATCAGAAGGTTCAGGCCCAGCGAATGATTGATGCGACCAGCCACCGGTTGGCGGAACTGCGCCAACAGCGAGAGGCAATAGATCAGACCATTTCAGAACTGGAAAGCATCGAAGCACAATCGCGCAGGCATTTGACCGGCAAGGGCGACTGAATATCGGGGGAAGGCCTTAGATGAGGCCATTTTTCGAATGGTGGGCGTAGCAAGGATTGAACTTGCGACCCCTACGATGTCAACATAGTGCTCTACCACTGAGCTATACGCCCGCACCATTCGGGATTGCTGCCGTTTGAAAGGCAGGCGCGCCGTCTAGCGCCGCCTTGGCTTGCTTGCAAGGGGGCTTTCGACCAGTTCCGCCAATAGGAACCCAGCAATCAGAGAGAGGCAGCCGCTGCGTCTTCAAACATGCGCTCAACTTCCAGAACAAGGTCCTTCAGGTGGAACGGCTTTGATAGCATCTTGGCGTGCGGCGCTTCGCGATTCGCCCGCAGAGAAACGGCGGCAAACCCGGTAATAAACATCACCTTGGTGGATGGGCTGAGATCATTGCAGCGCTGGGCCAGCTCAATCCCGTCCATTTCCGGCATGACGATGTCTGATAGCAGCAGATCATAAATCTCTGTCTGGATCAGCGGCAACGCCTCTGTTCCCGAACCCACTGCCGTCACCGAATAGCCAGCCTGTTCGAGCGCGCGCTTCAGATAGGTGCGCATCGCTGTGTCGTCTTCGGCCAGCAAGATCCGGATCATGCGGTTGTTCCTCGTTAGTGGGGTTCGTAATGTGTGACGGCACTTAGCGCCGAAGTTGTAAAAAAGTCTTGCCAGACATTTCAGGTGACCTGCTTTGATACAGCAAGATCGCAATACCTTCTTTCACCAGCCACCTTTGACTCGCGGCGCAATCGCCGTCAGCACCATATAGCATGAATGCAGATGAGACATCGGCTGACGATTCGCGCAATCGCGGCGGCGGATTGATTCCCGGCAGTGAAGGCAAACCTGCCTTTTACTTGCGCCGCCGCCGACCCATTCCGATTCTGATTTCCGTTCCGCATGCAGGCCGCGAATATCCGCTTCCGCTTGTTCGCGGGCTGCGTCACCCCGACACCGCGCCGCTGCGCCTGGAAGACCGATACGTTGATCTGGTAGGCGATGCCGTGGCGCGTGAAACCGGTGCTGCGCTGCTGGTCGCCCATGCACCAAGAGCGATGATCGATCTCAACCGGTCACCTGATGATGTTGACTGGGAAATGGTGGCGGGCAGGGCAGCCGCAATGCGTCCACGCCTTGCCGCAGGTCGCCGCGCACGCAGCGGACTAGGTCTTGTGCCGCGCCGATTGCCCGGTCTGGGCGAATTGTGGAGCGCGCAAATTTCCCGAAGCGATCTGGCAGAGCGGATCGAATCGG
>ENA-ORXU01000859-ORXU01000859.1-marine-metagenome-genome-assembly--contig:-NODE-859-length-29982-cov-6.599666_pt1 | contig 29982 bp, 22 predicted proteins | sample MGYA00237869_ERZ511484 | MGnify/ENA metagenome assembly ERZ511484 | reverse complement strand
GATCGATCGCTGGCCACGCACACCTTGCCGTGCGCAAGGCTTTCGGCCACCGGAAGTCCCCAGCCTTCGTACAAGGATGGGTAGAGCGTGAACAGGCTCCCTTCGTACAATCGCTTCAGTTGACGATCATCGATGTCGGACAGCACGTGCCACCTTCCCTGCAGTGCCGGATTGCGCTCGATCGAGGCGCGTAGCCCCTCGCTCTGCCACCCGTAACCACCGACGATGACCAGATCCGGGACGTTCTCCGCATTCGTCCTCGTGAACTCGCTCCACACGTTGTAGAGCAGGTCGTAGTTCTTGCGAGGGTGGATGGCACCGACGCACAACGCATAGGGCCGGCGCTGCGGATGCCGTTCCCCGGAACGGGGCAGCGCCATCTGGCGACTTCCGAAATCGGTTCCGATCGTGAAAACCTGCGCCCGACCATCGTCCTCTCCCAGAAAGGCGATGAGGTCATCGCGGGTCGACTCCGAGATGCAGGACAGCGACGAGGCACAGGCGCACAGACTTCTGAGATTTCGCTCGAAGACGAGGGTGTAGCCCTCCCCGTACCAGTGTGGGAACAGGATCGGCACCAGATCGAACACCACCAGAGTGAGCCGCAGTCCGCGCTCGCGCACCAGCGTGACGACCGATCGGGTGTAAGCCTCGTTCTGCATCCAGGCGCTTCCGGCAACGATCAGATGATCACCCCGCACAAGGGTGGGAGGCTGTCCGAGCGATCGGGGCGCCGTGCGCAGGTCGTTGCGAGCCTTCGCGAGCGATTCGTCGTCCATGACGCTGCGCGTAAGCTCGACATGCCCGAAGGTCGGATCGACCCAGCAGGCGAAGCCGGTATCGGAGAAGGTGTGCGTTCGCACCACCAGTTCGTGTTCGACGCGGTTGATCCCGGTCGTGCGGCCGGTCCTGTTGTGCACACTCGTCGTGATGTCGACGACGACCCGGGGAGCCGGTGCGTCCCGCACCTGGGACACTGCCCGGGTTTGCAGAAGTGTGCAGGGCGCTTCGGCGTCACGCGGTGCGATCTCGTCCCGACGCTCCTGGCCGGCAGCGGCGCGGTAGACCTGTGCCAGTGCCCGCACATGCTTGTCCCAGGCGAAGCGTTCGGAGACCAGCTCGCGCAGAACGCGTGAATCGTTGTCGCGGGCCAGCGCCGTGCCCAGTCCGGCGATGATCGAGTCCAGGCAGGCCGGATCGCAGTAGGTCGCGTGAGCACCGAAGTACTCCTGTTCGGAACTTCGGTCGCTGAGCAGCAGCGATTGCCCGCATGCCGCCGCCTCGAGAGCGGCCAGCGGTGCGCCTTCGGCAAAGCTGGGCAGCGCAAAACATGCCGCCTCTCGGAACGCTCCGGCAAGTAGCGGATCGTCGGGGCCCAGCCGGTCAATGTGAACGAGCAAGTCGCCACCCCATCGCTTGACCTGCTCATGGTAGGCCGGATCACCGACGTGACCGATCAGCACGAGCGGTACGCCCAGCTCGCGGCAGGCCGCCGCCAGCAGCAGCTGGTTCTTTCGGGTCTCGATACGCCCTACGCACAGCACGAACCGATCAAGCCCCGCTTCTCTGGCAAAGACGCCGGTTCCCCCGGCAGGAGAGAAACGTGTCGACTCCACGGGATTGAGCACGATCGATGTTCTTCGCTTGTCGAGTCCGTATCGAGCGAGCAGCTCACGCTCCGTCCGGCTCAGGCACACCACGTGATCGGCAAGCTCGAGCATCGAGCCGACCCGGGCGTGATACCCGCCGAGCGGCTCCCGGTCCAGCACGTGGGCCCCGGCCCCCAGCCAACCGTCTTCGGCCAGCGATGTCAGGCCACGCTGCAACCCGGCCACCCCTGCACACCCTTCGGCGATGGCCGGCAATTTCATCTGATAGCCGTCCAGCTCGCACAGATTCATGTAGATAGGCGAGAAGACCACCCGCTGCCTGGTCCTGCGCGCATGCAGAAGCGTCTCCAGGGCGGATTCGGGGGCCCACACGTTGTGCACGTGCGCTATTCCGGAGGCATCGATCGGCGCGGTCTCGCCCCCGAAGACGCACCTTGCCTCGATGCCCAGCGCACGAAGTCGACGCGTCGTGTTCGGCACCCGAAGCGATGGACCGCCCAGCGTCGTCCGCTCGGTGCCGTGGAGCATCAGGTCCACCGGAGCCGGCGACGAGAGGGAGCCTTCGCCTGCCGAGTGCACGCCGAGTTGCCTGAACAGATCATCGTGCCCGCGCGCCCAGGCGTCCCACGTGCAATCCTCGACCGCGCGACGCAGATCGTGCTTCTTCTGCAGGCACTCGTCAAGGACGCGTCGCAGGTCCGCCGCATCGCTGGTCCGGTACGACAGGTGCGGAAACCGCTCCACGAAGCCGACATCGGGCGCGATGACGGGTGTCCCGCACGCCAACGATTCGATCAACGGCATCGGACCTCCCTCGTATCGGGCAGGGACCAGGACGTAGTCCAGCGAACGGTAGAAATCGGCCAGATCGTCATCGCTGACGTGCAGGGCCGGCGAAGGCCAGCCGGATCCGGTGAAGAACCAGTCGATTCCGGGCATGTCCATCACCGAGGCGACCAACTCTTCTCCCTTGCGCCCGGTGTGATAGGTACGGCCCACCACGCCCACCCGAAGCTTCGCCTGGAACCGCTGCAGATCCACGCCCGGCGTCAGGGTGGTCGTCGCCTCGAATCCCCTGTCCCGTAGCAGTTTGCTGTAGCGATCGGCCATGCAGACACGATGGTCTACGCGCGAGGCCACGTCGTAAAAACGTGCTTCGGCTTGAGCGTCCTCTTCCAGGTGGGTAAAGAACGCAAGCTTGACGCCGTGATAATCGTCCTCGGCATGGGAGGAGTACGTCATGTAGTAGCAGGCGGAAGCGCTGGACGGTGCGTCCGCGGTCCCGTAGGTCACGTATTCCAGACGATCCGCCAGCGACGAGGCGAGCTGCTCGATGATCCAGTTTCGATCGGTGATCTTTATGTATACAGCCATTACCGCAGCTACCTGTCCCTGTTAATGAATTGACGCTCCCACCCTCAAGTACCGAAGAATCGTGCCGATACGCGGCGCGCCGGATTCAGACCGGGTTCAGGCCGGCATCGATTCGGTCGTGAGGCGCTCTCGGATCGTGTCCAGCCTGGACCGATACCGTTCGGCGACGGCTTCCTTGCTGAAGTTCTGTCGAACGTAGGCCTGCCCCGCCCGCCCACGTTCCCGGCGCTCCACCGGATCCGCGAAGACTTCACGCATGCAGCGACTCGCCTCCTGCACGCTCGGGTCGATCCAGCTCTGCCCGGGCTCGACGAAGATGTAGTCCTCCTGACGAAGGAATCGCTTCTTGCCGGATACCAGCCAGCAGTGCTCGGGCTTGCAGAATTCGAGATTTCCCGAATAGTCCGTGGCGATGACCGGCGCACCGATCGCCATCGCCTCCAGCATGCCGAAGCCCCATCCCTCGGCACGATGCAGCGACACGTAGCAGTCGATCGCACCCTTGAACCACATCAGGTTCTGATAGGAGAACGTCCGGTTCACCAGCAGGATGCGGGGGTCGTCGGCGATCAACGCGTCGATGCCCCTCCAGACCTCATGCTGGGCGGCGTCGATGATGGATTCGCGATTCTGGGTCTTCAGTATCAGGCGGACCGGTTCTTCGTTCCTGAACGCGTGCTGAAAGGCATCGATGACTGCGCGTGGATTCTTGCGTTGCACGTAGGAATAGGAGTCGAAGGTCGCCAGGTAGACCGTCTCGTCGTGTTCGATACCGTACTCGGCATACAGACGCTCTCGACACGTAGTGCGATCGGGTACCTCCACGTTCTCGAACGACATGCCCACGTTGATGACCGGGATGTCGCAGTACGGTTGATACTGCGAGACACCGAACTCCGAACTCACCCATATCTCGTCGAGCATCCGCATCGCGAGCGAGTGACACCCGGCAGGCGAGTCGAGCTCCCAGAAGAAGTAGCCGATGTTGTAGCTGTTCTCGTACACGTCCGGCGTGTACGCGGCGAGCAACGGCATCGCTTCGGCGTTGAGGTGGATGAGATTGATGTCGGCATGCATCAAGTTGCCCGCCTTCGCCTCCGCCAGAAGCTGTATCGGAGCCGGATTGTCCAGGTCGAAGTCGACCAGGTTAACGTTCGTCTCCGTAGCGGTTATCGCCGCCGCCGACAGTCGCGCTGCCTGACCCAGACCGGATGTCTTGGTCAGCGGGCCGATCACCTGAACCGCGCATCGCGAGTCATCGGTCAGCGGCACATGTTCGTTGCCGCATTGGTGACGGTGGCCGTCCCGACCTACCGTCAGATAGCGCGCCGAGCCGCCATCGTAGGAATGCTCGCGGAGCGAGGTCGCGAGGATCTGGTGAAGGTCGAGCTGATCCAGTTGCCGCACGCTCTCATCCGACAGGCAGGCATCGATCAGCCGACGGTAGATGGTGCGCCCATCGTTGCCCGCCAGTTCGAAGAGTTCGGTTCGAGCGGACGGGGCGAGATAGTGGAACAGGGTCGGGTCCTGGACACTGTCGACATAGGCCATCAGGTGAACGATCGCTCGCTGACGGGGATCGGAGAGATCCAGAGCGGACCGATCGCTGCCCGATGCCACTCTGGCGGCGAAGAAATGGTTGATCGGGTGGGCCTTGCCTTTCCAGTGCCCGGGAACCGAGCGAAGCGTCGAGACGTAGCTGTTCGGAACCAGCACGTCTTCCACGTTGAATTCGGGACAGGTCCTGGCGACCCATTCATAGAGACAGCTCGCATACAGGGCCTCGTCATTCAGAACCTGGTAGAGCGAAAGCTCCGGTCGATACTTGACGAGATAGGCGTGGTGAAAGCGGCTGATGCGATATCGACACCGGGGAAACGCCACGAGTTCGTTGCACCGCGCGATGTCCGATCGGCTCAATGGCACCTTGAACGGCTTTCGCTGCAAGCCGTACCATTCCAGGTACCAGATCAACAGCTCGTCCGCGTTCCAGTCGTTCTCTTCGTAGTTATAGCGCTCGCGCAACCCCATACGGTCGCGGGTGAAGGCGATGTAGGACGACGGTCGATACCCACCCGTGCCGTCGAGTTCGCACTGCGTGGGCGGCGTGGCGTACAGGGCGGCCACGTATCCCGCCTCGGAGAACGCCGGACTGGGACAGGCTCGACGCAAGGGCAACGTGCCTATCGTCTCGCCCGCGGCCGCGTGCTCCACTCGCAACAGAAGCCTGTCGATGCAACCTCTGAGCAGAGACGCCGCTGCTGCGGGAATGTCGTCGTCCAACCGTCCAAGCAGGCCTTCGTGCATGAGCGCCCTGGCATCGGCACACGTCACTTCCACCCGCAGCCGCCCTTCACCGGCCTTGGCCAACGGCATGGCGTAGTCCGGTATGGCCAACTCGAACGCGCAGTCGCCGGAGCCCAGACCGGCATCCTCCAGATCCGGACGGTGCCTGTTCGCACGGGTCTCGCCTATCCGGCGGCCGTCCACCGACAGCGTGATCGTCGGATGGGTCGTGGGGTCGTCCTTCGACACGACCCACCCGCTGATCACGGCCTCGTCGAGTACGTCGATGTTGCCGGTGAACAGCTCTTGGAAAGCATGCTGCGCAACCGTCGGTTCGGCGTTCGAATCCACGTCCATCGATGTCTCCACGCGCCAGCGGTCGCAGGTCTCAGGCTGCGCGGACCAGTTCGAGATCCTGCTTGCTGTCCTTCGTCGCCGAAACGGCGCGCCGCGCGTGATCGACCCGCGTGCCCAGACGGTCCAGGTCCGCATCCACCATGGAGGTGATGAGACCGGACAGGTTCATCTCCGCTTGCCAGCCAAGTTGTCGCCGGGCCTTCGATGCGTCGCCGATCAACAGTTCGACCTCGGCAGGGCGGAAGAACTCGGGATCGATCACGACGTGCTCCTCCATGTCCAGGCCGACGTGCGAGAAAGCGATCTCGCACATCTGACGAACGGTGGACGTCACGCCCGTCGCGATGACGTAGTCATCCGGCGCGTCCGCCTGCAACATGAGCCACATGGCCTTCACGTAGTCACCGGCGAACCCCCAGTCGCGCTTGGCGTCGATGTTGCCCAGGCGCAGTTCGCGTTGCATTCCGCAGGAGATGCGGGCGACCGCATCGGTCACCTTCCTCGTCACGAACTCCAACCCTCTGAGCGGAGACTCGTGGTTGAAGAGAATCCCCGAGCTGGCATGCATGTCGAAGCTCTCTCGGTAGTTCACCGTCATCCAGTGCCCGTACAGCTTCGCCACCCCGTACGGGCTGCGCGGGTAGAACGGTGTGGTTTCGCTCTGCACCTGCTCCTGGACCAGTCCGAACATCTCGCTGGTGGAAGCCTGGTAGAAGCGTGCGCCCTTGTTCACGATGCGGACCGCTTCGAGCATGTTCGCAACACCGACCCCGGTGGTCTGAGCCGTCAGTATCGGCTGGTCCCATGACGAGCCCACGAAGCTCTGGGCGGCCAGGTTGTACACCTCGTCGGCACCTGACAGTTCCATGGCGCGTACCAGGGAGGCCAGATCGTTCATGTCGCCGGACACGAACCTGACCTGGTCGGCTATCCCCAGATGCTGCAACCGCCAGAGCGAGTCCGTGGACCGACGCGCCAGAACTCCGTACACCTCGTAACCTTGCCTCAGCAGAAATTCCGCAAGATAGGCACCGTCCTGACCGGTGATGCCGGTGATCAACGCGCGTCGTTCCAGGGGCGGCGTGAGGATGTTGTGGAGCATGGTTTCGATTGACTCGTTGAGCGAAAGACATGGAGACCAACCGGTATGCAGGCGGATCTTCTGGTTGGAGCCGCGTACGCGGCGCTGTTCGCCGGCACGTAGCCGGCTTTCGTCGATCTGCGTGACGACATCGACACCGGCCGTCCTCGCGGCCATGCCGAGCAGCTCGCGTACCGTGGTTTCGCAAGAGCTGCAGACGTTGTAGATCTCACCGTTCCGGCCGAGACGAAGGATCGCGAAGTAGGCGTCCAGCACGTCCCGCACGTCCGTGAAATCTCGCGACACGTCGATGTCACCGGTCACGATCGGCACCGTCGATCGGACCGTCGCTCTGTGAGCGACCTGGCGCAGGAGAGAGGGCACCACGAACCGCTCGGACTGACCGACCCCGATGTGATTGAAGGGCCTCGCGATCATGATCTCGAAGCCGCAGCGCGACGCGAACTGCAGGCAATAGGCTTCCGCCGCGACCTTGCTTGCCCCATAGGGGTTGCGTGGTGACGGCGCCCGCTCCTCGTCGATCGGCAGATCGTCCTCCGCGACGGCACCGTAGACGTCCCCCGAACTCACGTAGAGGAACCGTCCCGAGAAACCGGACCTCTCCAGAGCGTGCAGCAGGTTCATGGTGCCTTCGAGATTGACGGCGAACGTGCCGCGAGGATCTTCGATCGCGGTCGGCACGTGCGACTGGGCCGCCAGATGGATGACGGCATCGAAGGCATGCGCGTCGATGAACCGTTCCATTCGATCTCGATCAGCGAGCGGTATCCGACCGTGGATGTCGGCCAGCCCCAGACAGGCAGATCGCTGCAGGCAGCGCTTTCCGACGAAACCGGTGTGACCGCTGATCAGCGTCGTCGGCTCGACCCCTTCGGGGGCCGGGCCTACGCGTGCGGCACGGGCCCGCTCAGCCCGGTCACGCGGCAGGTCGTCGTCGGAAACGTCGTCTTCGTGAGTCACTTGAGTGGGACATCCCGATCAGAAGCCAAGGATGTGAGCCAGTCTGCAAATCACAGGCCAGTCGCCAGCGAATCGAGTCGTCCCGAGGGTGCTTCCAGAACTACGAACGAACGCCGGTCGTCGTTGACGGCGAGCCGTCGACGCCGACCAGGAGCGAACCCGCTCCATGGTCGGCCGTCAGCGTCTTCCAGGCTCGCCCCGCGGATGCCCCTCGATTCAGAGGCGCAGACGCCTGATGGTCCCCACACCCCCCAGCAGCACCAGCAACGGCAACGACCACGAGCCCGATCCGCCGCGGCTGCCCTTCGCGACCTCCCCCTCTCCTTCCCCTTCCTCGTCCACGGGATCCGAACCCGGATCGGGTTGCGGTTCGGGGCTCGGGACGATCACCGGATCGGGCACCACCACCACCGGATCCGGCACCACGACGGGATCGGGGATCTCCTCCTCGATCACCGGATCGCTCACCGTGATCGGCCGGGTGGCACGGGCCTGCACCGCGGCGTCGTTCGCCAGGGTCGCCAGCGCGGCGACCGAGGCCGTGCCCGCCTGGTCGCCACGCACCTGCACGCTCACCTGCCCGCTCTGCCCGGCGGTGACCGTGCCGATGTCGCAGCTCGCCCCTTCGTCCGCCGGCTGGCAGTTCCCGGGCAGCCCCTGGAGCGTCACCGGATCGGACACGTCCAGCGTGACCAGGACCTGCTCGGCATCCACGCTCGACACGTTGTCGACCCTGACGACCAGTTCGCTCGTCGATCCGGTCTCCACCGTCTGCGCACCGCTCATCGCGACGTCCAGCTCGACCGGCACCGGCAACGGCACGGCATCGATGATCAGGAACGCGCTGTCGTTGTCGGTGATCAGGTCCTCGCTGGCCGAGATCACCTCGGCGGCCACCTGCAGCAGTTCCGCCGCGCTGGCGCGCAAGGTGATCTCGACGCCGGTCGTCTTCTCTTCGGCGGTCGGTGCGATGTCGCCGAGCGTGCACAGCAGCCCGTCGTCCGAGCCTTCGCAGCGTTCGTCGCCGCTGACGAGTTCCCAATCGCTGCCGGTATCGAACGTCAGGTCCAGTTCCACATCGAGCGCGGGATCGAAGGCATCCTCGTTGGTGACGTCGAACGTGAACGTCACCTCGTCGCCCATCACCGCGGCATCGGTGCTGGCCGTCATGGCCAGCGAGACGTCGGCCGCCTCGTCGGCGTTCTCGATGGAGCCGTTCCGGCAGGAGATGCCGTCCTCGCCGCTGGGCGAGCAGACGCGGGTGTTACCGGACAGGTCGTGGATCAACATGAGCCGGTCGAGCTCGAACCCGTCCTCGCGCGCACTCACCCGCACGACGTGTTCACCGGCACTGGGCACGTCCACCCAGATCGTCTTCTCGATGCCGCAGGGACCGACGCCACCCGAATAGCGTTGGCGGCTGGTCCAGTACCAGCCGGCCCCGGCCGCGCACAGTTGCAGCCGGCGTCCGCTGTCCGGCCAGTCGTCGTTGAAGCCGACGAACAGACCGTTGTCCTCGGTACCGGTCGACAACGCGCGCACGTGCACGTAGTAACGGCCCGCCCGGGGGAAGTTCACGCTCCAGCCGACGCGTGGCCCGACGCCGGCCGCACCCCAGAAGTTCTCGTTCTGGATCAGTTCATCCGAATGCCTGACCCGCGTGTCCGGCAGCACTTCCAGGTAGGCATTGCCGACGGCCAGGTCGGAGTGATTGCCGTCCGGATCCTCCTCCTCGGACAATGCCGGCGTATCCGGTTCGGTCAGCACCCAGCGCTCGGCGATCTCGTCGGCGGCCTCCGCCTCGATGACGATCGCCAGGTAGTCCTGTTCGGTGCGGATGTCGACCGCGAACGCTGTACTGCTGCCCAACAGCAGCGCCAGTCCCAGCAGGGGCGTTCGAATCGATCGAACCGTAGGGTGTGCACCGTGAGGCGCGATCCGTTCCTGCATCGATCGAGTACCGGGGAAGTGTGCGATACCGCAAGGATTCGGCAGGCCACGCCCGATCTGAACTCGCCGCGCACGAGCACCTGAATCAGCTCACAACCACACGCCTCGTCACCGGTATCCCGACCGACTCTCGGCGTCAGCCCAGCGGCGCCTCGGCCTTGCCGCTGACGTACATCAGCAGATCGACCACCTGCTCGGGTGTCTCGGCCCAGCCCATCGCCTGCGCATCCACCTCCTTGAGCGGGTGCACCAGCGACTCGTCGTGCAGCGTGATGTAGGGCTTGCCCAGCGCGGCGCACTGGCCCGCATCGAAGGCGGCATTCCATTGCTTGTACTCGCTGCCGAAACGGATGATCGCCACGTGACAGGCGCGGATGTGCGTACCGGTGCGGATGGCGTTGATCTTCGACGACTTGTGGTCGCGCCAGAAACCGGTCTCGTCACGTCCCAGCACATCACCGGCCGCGTCCGAGGCCGGGTGGTCGGTCACCGGCGAGACGAAGCGCATCGGCAGGCCACGCTCGTTCGCCCCGGCGATGATGCGCTCCCGCCAGTCGGTGTGAATCTCGCCGGACAGGTAGACGGTCCAGATCTCGCTCATGGTGTCGCTCGCATTCGTCAAAGGATCGGGCGAGCACTGTACAGGGCGTGCGCGCGGCGCCGGCGCATGCCAGGATCACGCCGCCAGCGGCACCTCGCCCGCCACCATCACCCGGTGCAGCGTGCGCATCCCGTCCACCGCCGAATGATCGGCGGCGTGCAGCGTCGAACGGTTGTCGGTCAGCAAGAGATCGCCGGCTCGCCACGCGTGACGCTTGATCTCGGCGCCGCTGCAAGCCTGCTCGCAGGCGGCGTCGATCAGCTCGGCCGCCTCGTGCTCGCTCAAGGAGGCGCCGAACCGTCGGGCTGCCGTCAGCCGCTCGCGCGCCGACACGTACAGTGCCGCCCGGTCGATGTCGGGGTGACGTCGCAGCACCGGATGCCAGGCACCCGCACCGGCCGCCGCGGGATCGGCCACGCGCGAGGCGACGTGCAGGAACTCCACCCCGGCCAGTGCCTCGCGAAGCGATGCCGGTGCGGCCGCCAGCGCATCGAACTGGTTGACGAAGATCGTCTCGCCGCCGCTGGCCGGGATCTCGACCGCAGCCAGTGCGGTGAACGAGGGCGGGGCCGACACGTAGGAGGTGTCCGAGTGGAACACGCTGCGCGGGGTGGTCGTGCGGCCGCGGTTCGTGACCTCGAACACGTACTCGCTACCGGCCAGCGGTCGCTCCCCCGGAGTGAACACCAGCGGGCCGAGGCCACGCATCAGCGCCTCGAGCGCGGCCGGATCGAGCGAGGTGTCCGGCACGGCCACGAACCCCTGCTCCCGACAGAGCTGCAGCGTGCGCTCGTCCAGGCCATCGTCCGGCCCCTCGCTCATGCGCGGCGCCACAACGGACGCACCTTCAGGAACAGCCGGTAGCCCGGTTCGAGCACCAGCAGCGCGGGCCTGCTGCCGGCGATGCGGCCCAGCCATCGCGTCTTCGGGAACGCCCGCCACATCGCGGCGAACGCGGCCGCACCACCGATGAGCCGCCCGTTCGCATCGCGCACGTGCATGCGCGCCAGCGCGTCAGGCCGATCCAGATCGGTGCCCAGTTCGGCATCCGCCTCGCTGGCATCGACCCAGCTCAGCCGATCGGCGCCATCGGCGCGTTGCCACACCGCGATCTCGCGGCGGCAGACGGGACAGCCGCCATCGTAGTAGACGGTAAGTTCAGGGGACTCGGGCGTGCTCATGGGCGCAGCGTGCAGCGAATGGACATGCCACTGCTACGCGCTGCGCACCCGATCAGTGCAGCGTGCCGCTGTGCACCGAGCCCTGGCGAAAGGCGTTCATCAGCGACATGTACTCGCGCCTGTCGAACTCGAACGGCCCCACGCCCTGCAGCCAGAAGACGTCCTGACCGACCAGTTCCGGCAGGTCCTCCTCGGGCGTATCGTCGATGCCGATGCGTCGCCACTCCACGGTGTCACCATGGATCCGGACCTCGGCGACCACCGTGGTGCACAGCAGATCGCGGTGTTCGGGGCACATCAGAACCGGTGCGCGGATGCGCGTGTCGTCCTTGGGAAGGAAGCGGCTCCACACGATGGCGCGGTCGCTGTCCTGATCCATCCACCCCAGCAGCGTGGGCACCAGGCCCTCCAGCTGATCCTCCGGGCTGGCTTCGGCCAGCAGCATGTCCAGCGGCTTGCCGTCGACGTGGATCGTCAGGTAGTCCTCGTCCTCGTAGGAATCGGTCTCGAGCACTGCCTGAATGGTGTTCATCGTGCGCTCACGGACTCCGACGGGCGGCGAGAATAGCATGGCCGACCCGTGCGACCCTGCCCGCCCGATCGTCCGCCGAAGCATGGCTGTGCTGCCTCCGCTTCTCATCCGCGAGCCTGCCCCGAGCGTCTTCGATGAACGAGTCCACGAACGAGTCCACCCCCTTCTCGCTAGCCCCTCGCCTGGCGACCGACACCCTGTTCCTGCAGCGCGACGCGCTGATCGAACTGCGGCTGGTGGACGATCGTCGCTGGCCGTGGCTGATGCTGGTGCCGTGCGTCGCCGACGCCCGCGAACTGCACGATCTGTCACCGCGAACCGGTGCCGAACTGTTCAAGCGGGTGCGTGCCGTCAGCGCGGCCCTGCAGGAGGCGACCGCTTGCACCAGCATCAACGTCGCGGCGCTGGGCAACGTCGAACCACAGCTGCACCTGCACGTGGTCGCGCGCCGGCCCGGCGACCCGAACTGGCCGGCGCCGATATGGGGCTTCGGCACGGCGCAGCGGCGCGACGACGATGCGTTGCCCGCGTTCGCCCGCCGGGTCGCCACCGCCTTGGCGGATCTCGATCGCCTCGATCGGGACTGAACCTCAGACGTCCACCGGGTGCAGTCCGGTCGGCCCGGGCGCCGCAGCCGGCGGCCGCGATGCCGAACCGTGCCAGCGTGCCATCACCTGCAGCGACGCCGTCGAACGGTGCAGGCCGATCCGGCGGGCCAGCTGGCGTGTCGGATCGATGACCAGCATGGCGTAGTGGCAGCCGTGAGCGTGCAGCAGGCTGTCCAGGAAGCGTCGCCAATCCGCCTCGGCGCCCGGTCGAACGCCCACCGCGCTCAAACGCACGTAGCGGAACGCCGACCTGTCGAAGCGCTTGCGAGCGAACCCGAACGGCTCGACCAGGGCGGCCACCAACCGATCGTTGAGCGCGCCGAGCGTATCGAACGACAGCGTCGACAGCGCCACGTTCGCAACGATCGCAGGGCCCCGCTCGTCCTGCCACACCCACCCCGGCGAACCGGCATCGACCGTATCGCGCCAGCCACAATCCGCCTCGCCGAGCGCGACCAGCCGGGCCGCGTCCGCACGCACGGCGTCATCGGCGCGCTGCAAGCCCGGTTGCGCACGCGGCCATTGCCGGTAGAGCAGCGCGGTGGCCAGGGCGCCGCATGGCTGCGCACCGTGACGGCGCAGCAGCGCCAGGGACGCCGCATTGGCCGCGTCCACGCAGCCGTAGGAAAGCACCGGCGTCTGCCGCTCGTCAGCCAGCCGATCCGCCTGCTCGAACGCTGCCGCCACGATGGCCCGGCCGATTCCTTCGCCACCTCGTTCGGCCCGCACCCCGAGCAAGGCTCGGTAGAGCCCGTCCACCGGCCGCCCGTCCAGCGACAGCCGGCGACGATCCAGGACGCAGCCACCGAGCACCGCATCGCGTTCACGCGCCACCACGAACGTCGGCTGCGCGAAGCGTTGCAGCTGTGCACCCAGATCGGCACGACGGTAGCGCGCCGCGCCGCGCACGAACCGGAGGCGGCCTGCCAGCGCGACGAACTCGCCGGGCGCCGTCGGTTCGATCGTGATCCGCACGGTGCTCATGGGGGCGAGGCCGGCTCCTCGTACCAGCCCACATCGCGCGTGGCGACCTCGGCGATGGAACGCCCCCGGCGCAGCGCGCGCCAGAGCAACGGGGCCGAACCCGGTGTCATCAGCAGGAACGGCAGCGGGTCGCGCGCCTGCCAGAGGATGTCGCGCACGCGAATCAGGTCCCGCCACTCGCCGCGATCGAAGCGTGCACGGAACAGCCCGCCCTGCAGATCCAGCAGCGCGGACCAGAAGGCCTGCCGGCGCGTGCCGGCCGGCAACGCCGCCAGTCCGCCCATCCGCCGCAGGCCCGCTCCCTGCGTCGATCCCGCTGCCGGTTCCTGTCCGTCGAGCGCATCCGCACCACCGCCGGGCACGGCGCCCAGGCGCGCGAACGCCGCGCCCAGCACCGCAGGCTCCAGCAGATGGATGCCGCTGGTCGCCCGCGGGTTGCACTCGATCGGCATCCAGCCGCGTTGCGCATCGTGCAGCACGTCGAAGGCGATCATGCCGGTGAACGCGGTGGCGGCGACGATGCGCCGTACCAGCTCGCTCACCGGTGGCGGCAGATCGACCGCCTCGAAACGTACCGAGACGCTGCCCGAGGCGAGCAGATCGCGATAGCCGCTCTGCACGACCACCCGGCCCTCTATGGCCATCGCGAACGTGCACAGCGCCTCGCCGCGGATGCGCCGCTGCACGAGGGTGCCCGGTTGCAGCGCGGCCTGCTGTCCGGCGAGCCCGAATCGCACCCCGGTGCCCGAGCACGACAGGCGCGGCTTCTGCACCCAGTCGCCCGCGCGGCACAGTGCATCGCTGGCGTGCGCTCGCACGCTCGGCGGCACCGCCACGCCGATGCGTTCGCACAGGGCGGCGAACCGCAGCTTGTCGTGCAGCTCCAGCACCGTGCCGTGCTCGCTGCACAGCACCCGGGCAGCGCAGCGACCCTGCAGCCGGGCCACGTGCGGCGTCTCCTCGGATACCGGCACCACCAGCGAGACGCGGTCGCGCTCGACGATGCGCAGCAGATCATCCAGGTACCCGTCCGGGTCGCGTGCCGGTGCGCGCACCCGACGGTGACCGGCCAGGTCGCGGGACAGGCGGCACAGGTGAACCGGCAGCGGATCGGCCACCAGCACGCGCCAGCCGGCCAGGCGCAACGCCCGCACGACGTCCAGCGCGACCGGCAGCCGGCCCAACGTCACCAGCGCGGTGCGCGGGACGGGCGCTTCTCCGGGCGCTTCTCCAGCCGCTTCTCCAGCCGCTTCAATGGACTCCGGAACGGGCATCGACGATCGGGGTGGTCAAGGGCGGTCGAAGGCCGATCGCGGGCGACGGGCTCGAAGGGGCTGACCGGCCCGAGTGTATACTTCGCGGCTCGCCGACCACGCCGCGATGACCGTCAGCGCCCTCTTCCGCCCGCCCGCCCCCGCTCCTCTCACGCCCCTGCGTTCGCTGCTGCGGGTGGTGCGCCAGGGCGACGGCGACCTGCTGAGCCTGGTGCCGCGCGCCGCCTACACCGAACCGCTGACCTGGCTGGGCTGGTCCAGGCGCTCCATCCTGCTGGTCAACGATGCGCAGCTTTGCCGAGAGGTGCTGCACGATGCCGACGGCATCTTCCCCAAGAACGATCTGATGGTCGGCGCGCTGGAAGGACTGGTCGGCGATTCGGTCTTCGTCTCCAGCGGCGATCGCTGGCGGCGCCAGCGGCGCATGATCGATCCGGCCTTCTCGCAGCTGCGCATCCGCACCGCGTTCGTGGCGATGCGCGCGGCGGTGGACGCCGCCGAGCAGCGCCTGGACGAGGCCGTCGCGAACGAGCGCACGCCGTCGCTCGACCTGACGATGAGCCACCTGGCCGCCGACGTCATCTGCCGCACCATCTTCACCACCTCGCTGGACTCCTCGGTCGCACAGGAGGTGTTCGACGATTTCCTGCTGTTCGAGCGCAGCGTGGCCAGCGTCGACCTGGTGCAGCTGATCGTCGGCAAGCCCTGGGCGCGCATCGCGCAGCCCGCCCCGGTGGTGGCCGCCTGCGCGCGCATCCGGCGCCACATCGGGGACCTGCTGGACCCGCGTCTTGCCGAGCGCGCCCGCGGCGAGGCCGGGCCGGACGACATCGTCGGCGCGATCCTGGATGCGCGCGATCCGGACACCGGCCGGCCGTTCGATCGCGAGGAGCTGATCGACCAGATCGGCGTGTTCTTCCTGGCAGGCCACGAGACCACCGCCAGCGTGCTGACCTGGACCTTCTTCATCCTGGCCGAGCAGCCCGACCTGGTGGAGCGGGCGCGGGCGGAGATCGAGGCGGTCAGCGCAGGCGGCGCGATCGAGTTCGAGCACATCAAGCGACTGGGGTTCCTGCGCAACCTGTTCCGCGAGACGCTCAGGCTGTACCCGCCGATCACCTTCCTGCCCCGGGTGGCCGAGCGCGCCACCCGGATCGGCCCGCGGCGCGTCAAGCGGGGCGCGATGATCATGATCTCGCCCTGGACCGCGCACCGCAACGGCACGCTGTGGCGCGACGCCGACCGGTTCGATCCGGATCGCTTCGACGAGGCGGACGGTGACGGGCATGGCGTACCGATGGCGTTCGGGCTCGGCCCGCGCGTGTGCATCGGCGCAGGCTTCGCCACCGCCGAGGCCATCCTGATCCTGGCCCGCCTGATCCGCCGCTACGACCTGGAGGCACTGGATGCCGGCAAGGTGCGTCCGGTGGCACGACTGACCACGCGTCCGGCGGACGAGATCCGCTGCCGGATCCGTCACGCCGCCGGCATCGATGCTGCGGCACCGGTCGAACGATGAGCGGCATCCGGGAACCGGTGGTGGTGATCGGCGGCGGCATGGGCGGTCTGGCCGCCGCCTTGTCGCTGGCCGCACGCCACATCCCGGTCACCCTGGTCGAGCGCCACGGCGCGCCCGGCGGCAAGATGCGCCACGCGCACGTGGACGGGCGCGCCTTCGACGCCGGTCCGACGGTGTTCACCATGCGTCCGGTGTTCGAGGCCCTGTTCGCACGGGCCGGACTTGCATTAAACGAACACGTCACGCTGAAGAAGGCCGACCTGCTGGCGCGCCACGGCTGGGTCGGCAGCGAACCGCTCGACCTGTTCGCCGACATCGATGCCTCCTGCAACGCGATCGAGGCGTTCAGCGGCACGCGCAGCGGGGGGCGCGATGTCGATGCCTACCGGCGCTTCGCCCGGCAGACGCAGGCGGTGTTCGAGACGCTGGACGCGCCGTTCATGCGCCACGCCCGCCCGGGCATGCTGACGATGACGCTGGACGTGCTCAGACGCCAGGGCGGTACCGGCCTGTCGGCGCTGCTGTCCACCTCGCCGTTCACCTCGCTGTGGTCGCACCTGGCCGGTACCTTCGAGGACCCGCGACTTCGCCAGCTGTTCGCCCGCTACGCGACCTACTGCGGCAGTTCGCCGTTCCGCGCACCCGCCACGCTCATGCTGATCGCGCACGTGGAACGTGACGGGGTCTGGCTGGTCCAGGGCGGCATGCACGCACTCGCCTGCGCGGTCGCCGACGCCGCTCGAACCCGGGGTGCCGAGTTGCGCTTCGGCTGCGGGGTCGAGCGCATCGAGACGAGCGGCGGCCGCGTATCGGGTGTACTGCTGGAAGACGGTTCGCGCATCGCCACGCGGCAGGTGGTGTTCAACGGCGACACCGAGGCGCTCGGGCGCGGCCTGCTGGGCGATTCGGTAAAAACGGCCGTCAAGGCGCGTTCGCAGGCGTCCCTGTCGGCGGTGACACGCTGCTCGCTGGCGCGCCCCGAGGGTTTCGCGCTGGCCCACCACACGGTGTTCTTCGGTGCCGACTACGCCGACGAGTTCGATGCGATCTTCGCACGCAGCGCGATGACAGCCGATCCGACCGTCTACGTGTGCGCACAGGACCGGGACGGCTCGGCAGATGCCCCGGCGCCCGTCGGCGCCGAGCGGGTGTTCACGCTGATCAACGCCCCGGCAAGGACGCTCGAGCCTGTCGAGATCGAGCGGGCCGCGACACGGACCGTGGCGACGCTGGCCCGCCACGGACTGATCCTGGACGAGACGGATGCGTCACCCGTGGTGGCGTCGCCGAACACCTTCGAGGCGCTGTTCCCGGCCAGCGACGGCGCGCTGTACGGGCGCCCCACGCACGGCTGGCGCGGCAGCTTCTCGCGCCCCGGGTCGGCGTCGCGGGTGCCGGGCCTGCACCTGTGCGGTGGCTCGGTGCACCCGGGTGCCGGCGTGCCGATGGCGGCCTTGTCCGGTCAGCTGGCCGCCGATCGCGTCTTGGAAGGCATCGCGGCCGACGGGCCGGGAACCGCGGCGGCTCGAACCGCCTGACGCGGATCGGGCACGACCTCGTCCAGCACCTTGGCCGACGAGATCACGCCCGGCAACCCGGCACCCGGGTGCGTACCGGCGCCCACCATGAACAGGTTGCCGATGTCCTCGCTCTTGTTGTGCGGGCGGAACCAGGCGGTCTGGGTCAGGATCGGCTGCAGGCCGAAGGCGGCACCGTTGACCGACGACAGCCGGTCCTTGAAGTCCTGCGGGGTCAGCATGTGCGAGCTCGACACGTGCGACTCCAGATCGGGCAGCACCGTCTCGGACAGGCTCGCGGCGATCGCCTGCCGGTAGGTTTCCGCCTGCGTCGACCAGTCGATGCCGGCCTTCAGGTGCGGCACCGGCGAGAGCACGTAGAACGCATCGCAGCCCTCGGGGGCCAGCGAGGTGTCGGTGGCGGTCGGGCGGTGCAGGTACAGGCTGAAGTCCTCGGCCAGCACGTGCTTGTCGAAGATGTCCTTCAGCAGAGCCTGGTAGCGCGGCCCCAGCAGGATCATGTGGTGCGGCACGTCCTCGTACCGCTTGTCGGTACCGAAGTACCACACGAACAGGCTCATCGAATACTTGGCCCGATCGATCTTCCGGTCGGTCCAGCGCTTCCTGTGTTCGGGCCGGATCAGGTGACGGTAGGTGGCCGCGCTGTCGGCGTTGGACACCACGATGTCCGCATCGATCCGCTCACCGTCCTGCAGGCGCACCCCGACCGCATCGCCCTGCTCCACCAGGATCTCGTCCACCCCGCACGCGTAGCGGATCCGCCCGCCCTGCCCTTCGATCAGGGATACCAGGCCATCGACCAGCGCACCGGTGCCGCCCATGGCGAAGTGCACCCCGTGGCGCCTCTCCAGGTGCGCGATCAGCGTGTACACGGCGGTGGTGGAATACGGGTTGCCGCCGACCAGCAACGGATGGAAGCTGAACACCTGACGCAGCTTGGGGTGCTTGATGTAGCGCGCCACCAGGCCGTGCACCGAGCGGTAGAACTGCACGAACGCCAGCTCCGGCAGCCGGCGCGCCATCTTCCACAGCCGGTCGAAGGAGACGTTCAGCAGCTTGTCGAAGCCGACCGCGTAGACCCGCTCGCTGATGGCCAGGAACTTCTCGTAACCCTCGATGTCGTCCGGATCGAAACGGGCGATCTCGCGCTTCATCGCCTCGTGATCGCCGGAGTAGTCGAAGTGACTGCCGTCGTCGAAGCGGATCCGGTAGTACGGCGAGATCTCGCGCAGGTCGATGTCGTCGGCCATGCGGCGCCCGGCCAGCGTCCACAGCTCCTCGAGCAGGAACGGCGCGGTGATGATGGTCGGACCGCCGTCGAAGGTGTAGCCGTCCTGGCGGTACACATAGCCTCGCCCGCCCGGGCCGTCGAGCTTCTCGACCACCGTGACGCGGTAGCCACGGGCGCCCAGCCGGACGGCGGCGGCCAGGCCACCGAAGCCTGTGCCGATGACGAGTGCTGTCGAGGGTTCGCTCATTGTCTGACGAGTATGCCCGTGCGGTAGGATGCCTGACAACGCCGAGCGTCAATCCGGCCTGACACCCGTGTACTGGCATGTACGTGTTCCACACCCTGGTGGCCCTGCACATCGTGACCGGCAGCATCGGTCTGGTGACGATGTGGGTGCCGATCGTGGGCCGCAAGGGCGGTGCGATCCACAAGCGCTGGGGCACGATCTTCGTGCGCGCGCTGTTCGCCACCGGCGTGCTGGCGATCGGCATCAGCCTGACCACCCTCGCCTGGCCGCTGGAAACGCACACCTTCTGGGACGATGCGGCGCTGATCCGCGGGATGTTCGGCTGGATGATGCTGTACCTGGCCACGTTGACGATCATGCTGGCGCGCTACGGCACGGCGTGCGTGCGCCATCGGCGCGAGCACCGGCGCCACCGGGAACCGCTCGGCATCGCGCTGCAGATCGCCACGTTCGTCACCGCCGCGAACTGCGCCTGGCACGGTTTCCAGCTGGAACAGCCGCTGATGATGGGCATCGCGGTGGTCGGCATCGCCTCGTCGATCCTGAACCTGAAGTTCATGTTCACCGACGCCCCGCCGCCGGACGAGTGGCTGATCCAGCACACCCGCGGCACGGTGGGCGCCGGCATCTCGGTGTACACCGCGTTCTTCGCCTTCGGTGCGGTCAACCTGCTGCCGGCCATCGCCCTGCACCCAATGCTGTGGGCCACGCCCTGCACGCTGGGCGTCGGCCTGCTGCTGTATCACCAGGGCCGGATCGAGCTGGCACGGCGGAGGCGCCGTCGCAACGGCACCTCCGCGGTGACGGGGTGAGCGACGCACGAGCGGTCGACCCCGTTCGTCAGTTCACCGGCGTGCGCCAGCGCAGCCTCAGGTCGGTCACGTGACAGACCAGCGAACCGATCAGCCAGGCGGCCAGCAGCCAGACCGACGATCCGGTCAGCGCGCAACGCAGCGCGAACATCAGGCACGTGCCGGCGCCGATGTTGGCCAGCAACGAAGCGGTCGGAATGCCACGACCGGTGCGCCTGCGCCACCACAGCAGCGCAGCCACTTCCAGCAGGACGAATCCTGCCATCAGGTCGACGATGTGACCGGACTCGATCAACGAGACGAACAGGTCCCCGACCGACACGCTGGCCTACTCCTCCACGAACGATGACGGTGGGACAGTACCAGCGTCAGGGCGGCAAGGGCCGGACGGGCAGTCTTTTTCGGCGTTCTGCCTGCTCTGGCACCCGATCCGGCGATCCTGAAGCAAGTGTTCGACGTAGAACCCATTAATCAGCGGGGCCTGTCGAAGCGCGACACAGCGATGGCGCGCATGGCTACAATCAGCGAGCGACACGAGGCGCTGTCCATCGGGTACCCATACCACAGTGATGGCAACCGGATTCCTCTGGCCTGAACGAGCACCGACTCCGCACCTGATGCTTCCCTCGTCGACGCGACCGCGCCTCTCCCCCGCCCCCTCGCCGGTTCCGGTGCTCGTGCGCGCATCGACGACGGCCCGGGCCGCCATCCTGGCCATCGCCCTGTTCGCTGCCTTGGTCAGCCTGTCCGGGATGGCCGGTGCCACGGACAAGGGACTTCTGCCGACGAACACCGATGCGCAGATCAGGGCCGCCTGGTACGCGGACGGCTCCTGCCTGCTGAGCATCGGCGAGCACGAGCTGGTCGGCGTCACCGGCATCGACGCCGACATGGGCGCGGAGGGTGCCCGCACGATGGTGCATTGCGACGCCGACTCGGGACAGCGCATGACAATGCTGATGCGCGGCGACGGTCTGGCGATCGGCGAACGCGTGGTGCTGGCGAATCCTGCCGACATCGAGGACAACGTCAACGGCAGCGTCGCCTGGCTGGCGATGCTGGACGACGAGGTGGCACCGGAGAACACGCCGCGCCGCTTCGTGATCGACGGTCGCATCCTGATTCGCGAGACACCGGCGATCGGGGCGGCCGGAACCACCCTCAACGCCGACAAGCTGCCCTTCGCCCAGATCGATGGCTGGCTGCAGCCCTTGCGCCGCCACCCCGACCCCCAGGAGCCGGGCTCGACCGCTACGTCGGTCGATCCCGAAGGGGTGACCCGGATGGCCTGCCGGGTGCGCCCGTGCGCGCCGACGCCCCCTGTCGAGCCGATCGCTGAAGACGAGAACGAGACCGAGTAGCCGGACCGGGCCGGGAGCGCGTGAGCAGGATCTATCCGATAGCGTCGGACGGGACAGCGTCCGAGTCGGTGGGCCACCAGCCAAGGGGCGCCGGTGGCGACGCCGCCACCTGGTGACCCAGCTCGTCGGCGATCCCCGACACCAGTGCCTCGGCCGTCAACGGATAGCCGAGCGTGCGCCCGGCCTGTCCGTGCAGCCAGACCGCCGCCGAGGCCGCTTCGAACGCCGGGGCGCCTTGCGCCAGCAGGGCCGCCACCGCTCCGGCCAGCACGTCACCGGAACCGGCGGTGGCCAGCCAGGCCGGCGCGTGACAGGCGATCGAGGCTCGGCCGTCGGGCGCGGCCACCACGGTGTCGGCGCCCTTGAACACCACCACCGCCCCGCTGCGCCGCGAGGCCTCCCGCGCCCGGTGCAGGCGGGACGGCGCAGGGTCCTGCGACGGGGCGCCGAACAGGCGATCGAACTCGCCGGCGTGCGGGGTCAGCACCACCTGGGCGGTGGCGCCGCCGATGGCCGCGACCAGCCGCTCGGCGCCGCTGCCGTGAGCGGTCAGCGCGTCCGCATCCAGCACGCAGTCGCGACCCGAGCCCAGCGCGCGTTCGACCGCCTGTCGGGTGGATTCGTTTCGTCCGTTGCCGGGCCCGATCAGCAGCGTGCCGATGCGTGGATCCTGCAGCAGCACGTCCAGCTCGTCCGCACCGTCGAGTCGTGCCAGCATCACCGCATTCAGGTGACAGGCGTTGACCAGCGTGGCGCTTGCCGGGCACCCGAGCGTCACCAGACCCGCCCCGCAACTCAGGGCCGTCATCGCCGACAGGCGTGCCGCGCCGCCATGGGCGGCACCGCCGCCACGCACCAGCACGTGCCCGCGCCGAAACTTGTGCGTCCGCCCCTGCGGGCGGGTCAGGAACGCGTGCCAGAGCGCGGGACGGTTGATCGAGCACCGCGAGGCCACGGCGGCGATCGCCGCCGTCGGCATGCCGATGTCGGCCAGCATCAGGCGCCCGCAAAGCTCCCTGCCCGGATACAGCAGGTGGGCGGGCTTGTATCGCACGAACGTGATCGTCGCGCTCGCCCGCACCACCGCACCGTCCGCCCGGTGGGTATCGCCGTCGAGCCCGCTCGGCAGATCGACCGCCAGCACCGGGGCCGAGCTCGAGTTGATCATACCGATCAACGCAGCGATGACCCCGTCGACCGGGCGCGACAGGCCGGCACCCAGCAGCGCATCGATCACCAGATCGTTCTGTCCGGGCTCCAGTTCGGCCACGGTCGCGGCAAGCTCGCCGCCCAGCACCGGTGTCGGTCCGCCCCAGTCGGCGACGGCCCGCGCCGCGTCGCTGCCGCCGGCCGGCAGGCCGGTGAGCAGCAGCTGCACACGGCAGCCCGACGCACGCAGCAGGCGCGCCGCGACCACCCCGTCGCCGCCGTTGTTGCCGGGCCCCGCCACCACCGTGACCCGGCGCTCCGGCAGATCGCGCACTAGTTCCAGCGCCGCGCGATGGACCGCCGCGCCGGCGGCACGCATCAACCGGTAACCGTCGGTACCACCGGCGAGCGCCGCGGCATCCACGCGTTGCATCTGGCCGGCCTCCAGCAGCTCGACCGGCAGCTCGTCCTGCACGTCCGATGTGCCCATGCGCTGCCGACCGCCGTCAGCGGCCGAGCAGCGCGGCGATGCGCCGGCGCGTCTCGTCGCTTCTGGCCAGGTGCAGGAAGCCCTCGCGCTCGCGCGCCAGGCTCTCGGTCTCGTCGATCGTGTGCACGCGGTGGTCGTCGCTGGTCATCACCCGCCCGATGGTCATAGCCACGACCCGGTCGCGTGCCCGGAAGGCACCCCGATCCACACCGGCGATCAGGTAATCGTCCATGCGCTCGCGGATGTCACCACCGGCCAGCGTGACCGGCGCGGGCGCGGGTGCGCGATACCCGTCGGCCAGCCGGCGCAATCGTGCGACACCCTCGCCATAGAGCCGATCCCGGTCGATCACCTCGCGGTCACGCCCGGGCAGGAAGTAATGGCGTTTCGCGGCCAGCACCGGACTGCTGCCGGTGGCCCCGTAGCCCAGGTTCAGCCAGGCCTGCCAGGTTCCCTCCTCGCTCGACGGGGCGGCCGCCTGCGCCCGACGCAGCGCCTCGCTCAGGCCGCCGCCGGCCGGCAGCAGGCCGACGCCCGACTCCACCAGCCCCATCACCGAATTGACGTGCACCACCAGCGCATCGCAATGCAGCAGCACCTCCATGCCGCCGCCCAGCGACAGGCCGGACGGCGCCCCGACCACCGGCACCGGGCAGGCGCGCAGCGCGGTCACCGCATCCTGGAAACGAGCGAGAAAGGCATCGATGCCGGCGAAGTCCTGTGCATCGATCAGGTCCAGGAACGCGTTCAGATCGACCCCTGCCGAGTAGTGCTGGGCATCGTTGTGCACCAGCACGCCCGCTCCGTGATCCTCGGCCGCCGCGGCCACGATGGCCATCGAATCGTCGGTCAGCGCATTGGCCTTGGAATGGAACTCCACCAGTCGCAGATCGCCTTCGATGGCGTACAGGCTGGCGTCGGCGTTGCCGACGATCGGCACATGGGTGCGCCGGGACAGTTGCCAGCGCACCGCACCCTCCGGCAGGTCGGGCGGGCGACGCCGGCCATCCGCATGACGCACCGTCAACGCTCCCTCTTCCACCCGGTAGAACGGTTCGGCCCGCTCCAGCACGACCGGCACCGGCCGAGCGTGCTCCTGCAGCAGGGCCATCGTGCACGCAGCCCCCAGCGCATCGATCATCTCGAACGGGCCGCGCAGCCAGTTGAACCCCAGCTTCATCGCATCGTCCATCGCCTGCGGCGAGTCGCTGATCGTGCCCAGCAGCCCGGCCGCGTAGCCGAGCACGCGCGCCAGCACGGCGCGGCAGAACCGCGCATCGGCATCCTCGCCCTCGATCAGCGTCACGAGCGGCTCACGGTTGGCGGCGATGTCCTCGGCGGCCCGCACCGCGCGCGCCGGCAAGCCCGTCTCCAGCGGACGGTATCGCCCGTCGCCCAGCACGCGCGCTACCCGGGTGCCCTCCTCGTCACGCCGGTAGAATCCCCCGTCGCCCTTGTTGCCGGTCAGCCCGTCGCCCACCATCGCATCGATCATCGCGGTGTCGGCCACCGCGTGGAAAGCATCGTCCGGCGGCAGGATCGCGGCCAGCGAACGCACCACATCGGCCATCAGGTCCACGCCGATCAGATCGTACAGCCCGAACACGCCGGTCTTGGGAATGCCCATCGGCCGACCCATCAACGCATCGGCCCGCTCGATCGGCAATCCCAGCCGCTGCGCCTCGTCGATGCCGACCTGCAACGCGAACACCCCGATCCGGTTGCCCAGGAAGCCGGGCGTGTCGCCGCAGCGCACCACGCCCTTGCCCAGCTCGGCGGCGTTGACATCGGCCAGCCGCCGCAGCACGTCCGGATCGGTCCTGGCGCCGCCCACCAGCTCCAGCAGGCGCATGTAGCGCACCGGGTTGAAGTAATGAGTGATAGCGAACCGCTGCGCGAAGCGCTCGTCCTGCCCCTCGACCAGCAACGAGATCGGCAGGGTCGAGGTGTTCGAGGTGATCACGCAATCCGGCGGCACGATCGCCGACAGGCGCCGGTACAACGAGCGCTTGAGCTCCAGGCGCTCCACGATCGCCTCGACCACCCAGTCGCAGTCGCCCAGGCGGTGCAGGTCGTCCTCGATGTTGCCGGTGCTGATGCGCTCGGCCACCCGCGGCTCCAGCAAGGCCGGCGGCTCGGAGGCCAGCAACCGCTCGACCGCGCGCTCGGCCACCCCGCCGGGCAGATCCAGCAGCAGGACGTCGTGTCCGGCGTTGGCGATCTGCCCGGCGATGCCGGCTCCCATGGTGCCGGCACCGATCACCGCGATTCGTTCGAAGCTCATGGGCGCGATCATACCCGCGCAGCCAGGGTTCAGCGGTCCGGGGTCAGCGGTCCGGGGTCAGCGGTCCAGGTGCACGTCAAGCTGCGGGAACGGGATGCCGATGCCGTTCGCGTCGAACTCGCGCTTGATGCGCTCGTGCAGATCGAAGTGCAACGGCCAGTAGTCCTGGGTGGCCACCCAGGGCCGAAGCGCGATGTCGACCGAGGAGGCTCCCAGCCGCAGCACGCCGATCTGCGGCGGCGGCTCGCGCATCACCCGCTCGTCCTGCTCGCACAACCGGGCGAGGATCGCCTTGGCCCGGGTCACGTCGGCATCGTAGGCGATGCCCATGACCAGATCCAGCCGGCGCGTCGCCGAGGTGGTGTAGTTGACCAAGGGACCGTCCAGCACCTTGGAGTTCGGCACCGTGATGGTACGCCGGTCGGGGGTGATCAGCGTGGTGGAGAAGACGGTGATCTCGCTGACGGTACCGGCCGTGCCGGCGGTCTCGATGTAGTCGCCCACCCGTGCGGGGCGAAAGCTCACCAGCAGCACGCCGGAGGCGAAGTTGGACAGCGACCCCTGCAGCGCCAGCCCGATCGCCAGCCCTGCCGCGCCGATGATGGCGATGAACTGCGCGGTCGGGATGCCCAGCTGCGACATCGCGGCGATGATCACCAGCGCCAGCAGCACCACGAAAGCGATGTTGGCCACGAAGCCGACCACCGTCGGGTCGAAGCCGCGCCGGTCCATGACCCGCCGGCCCAGGTCGACCAGCCGGCGCGCCAGCCACTTGCCGAGCAGGAAGATCGCCATCGCGGCGACGATGTTCAGGCCGTATCGGAGCGCAAGCCCCGGCACCTTGTCGATCAATGCTGTCCAATCCATCCACTGGTATATAGACAGCGCCGCGCCAGCTCGCCAAGATGCCGGGCGTGTCCACTGCCATCTCCCAAGGCGGCAGCATCGCCACGAATGTCGCCGCACCCGCCCCGCTGCTGGTGGTCGGCGCGCTGCACCTGGACCTGGTCGGGCACCTGCACGGTCCGCACCGTCCGGCCGCCTCCAACCCGGTGCGCTTCAGCGCCGGGCCGGGCGGGGTCGGCGCCAACGTGGCGCGTGCCATCGCCGCCCACGGCGTGCCCTGCCACCTGGTCTGCCCGGCGGGTACCGGTCCTGTCGATCCGTCGCTGAACCTGCCGGACATCGGCATCACGCGGGTCACGATCGATGGACACGCGCCGGGGCGCTACGTGGCGATCCTGGATCCGCACGGCGAGCTGGTATCCGGGTACAGCGACACCCTGGCGTGCGAGCACGCCTCGGCCGAGGCGCTGCTGCGCTCGATGCCGGCGCTCGATGCCGCGGCGCTGGTCGTGGAAGCCAACCTGAGTGCCGAGGCACTCGCCGGCCTGGTCGGCGCCAGCCGCCTTTCGGTCGCGGCGCTGGCGGTGTCGCCGCACAAGGCACTGCGACTGAAGCCGATCGCCGCCGGCATCGCCTTGCTGCTGTGCAACCGGCGCGAGGCCGTCAGCCTGACGGGCCTGGCCCCGAACGCCTCCCTGGAGGCGCTCGCGGATGCGCTGCACGTGTCAAGGTTCGCCCGCGTGGTGCTGACCGACGGGCCGGCAGGGATCCTGGTGGCCGAACCGGATCGACGCTGTCGCCTGCCCGCGCCCGAGATCGGCCCGGACGGTGTCGGCAGCGTGAACGGGGCAGGCGATGCGCTGGCGGGCGCCACCCTGGCCGCGCTGGCGGCCCAGGCGGCCCAGGCGGCCCAGGCGACCTCGGCTCGACCCGGCACCTCGAACCGCGAGCTGCACACCCTGCTCGACGTCATGAACGCACGATCCGACCGCGCCCCGTCCGGTTCCGACTCGCCGCTGGCCGAAGCGGTCGCGGGCCCGGGTCGACGGGCCGCGCTGAACGTGCTCCGGGCACGGTAACCTGCCTGCCAGTCACCGACGATCCGTTCCTACAGTCCATGCAGACCAACACGCGACCCATCCCGATCACCGTGACCGACGAGGTCGCCGCCGCGATCCAGTCCGGCCAGCCGGTGGTGGCGCTGGAAAGCACCATCGTCACGCACGGCATGCCGTGGCCGCAGAACCTGGAGACCGCGCAGGCGGTCGAGGCGGGGGTGCGCGACGCCGGCGCGGTGCCGGCGACGGTGGCGGTCATCGAGGGCGAACTGTGCGCCGGCCTGGCGTCCGATGTGCTGGAGCGCCTGGCACAGGCCACGAACGTGATGAAACTGTCGCGCGCCGACCTGGCGATGGCGGTGGCACGCGGCGCGAACGGCTCCACCACCGTGGCGGCCACCATGATCGCGGCGGAGCTGGCCGGCATCCACGTGTTCGCCACCGGTGGCATCGGCGGCGTGCACCGCGGTGCCGAGCAGAGCTTCGACGTCTCGGCCGACCTGCAGGAGCTGTCCCGGAGCGACGTCACGGTGGTCTGCGCCGGCGCCAAGGCGATCCTGGACCTGCCCAAGACGCTGGAGGTGCTGGAGTCGCTGGGCGTGCCGGTGCTGGCCTACGGCCAGGATGCGCTGCCGGCGTTCTGGAGTCGCGACAGCGGCCTGGCCGCTCCGCTGCGCGTCGATGGCATCGACGAGATCGTCGCCTTCCGGGCCGCGCGTCGGCGCTTGGCCATCCAGGGTGGCATGCTGGTGGCTCGGCCGGTGGATGCCGAACACGAGATCGCGCGCCCCGAGATGCAGGCGCACATCGAGCGGGCATTGAACGAGGCCTCGCAGGCCGGCGTGCGCGGCAAGGAAGTCACCCCCTGGCTGCTGGGACGCATCGTCGAACTGACCGATGGCCGCAGCCTTGCCACCAATCGCGAGCTGATCCTCGGCAACGCCCGGTTGGCCGGCCTGATCGCCATCGGCTACAGCGAACTGGCCCGCTCCGGCTGACTCTGCCGCCCCGGCCACTCCGGGCAGCCGGCCGCGAACCGCGCCGCCGCCCGGCCATCGTCCAGCGCGGCCCGCACCACCTCGGCGCCGGCGGCCAGTCCGTCCATCCGTCCCAGCCCGTGCAGTGCCACCGCACCGGCGTACACCAGCGAGTCGCGCGCCGCCCCCGGCTCGCCGGCCAGCGCCGACAGGCCGGTGCGCGCCGCCTCGGCGGCGATGCGCGCCAAGGCATCGTCGGCCGGCCGGCCGACCGGCCGCACACCGCTGCCGATCGGTGCGTCCAGCGCCGGCAGCGGCACCGCGCGCTCGGTCTGCGCGATGCCGAGCGCATCGGGCTCCAGCGCGAACTCGACCGGCACGCCGTCCGGCCCCGAAGCGTAGGCGCGCGAAGCCTGGGCCAGCGACGGCACCACGCCGCCCTCGACGCCGCGCACGATCACCGCGCCGTCGAACTCGCCCACCCGCGCCAGCATCGCGTACACCGGTGGATAGGCCTTGTGCACGAAGCCTGTCAGCAGGTGGCGCGTGCCGCGCGGGCGGAACGGGCACAGCGCCACCTCCAGCGTGGTCAGGCAGGGGCGCTTGACGATGCGGGTGCGCAGCGGCTCCAGCGCGGCCAGCTCGGCCGAGATGGTGCGCTGGTCCAGATAGGCCCACCCGCAGGAAGGATCCTCGAGTCGTGCACCGGCCTCGTCCACCGCATCGGGCAGCGTCGCACCGGCCGCCGTCAGCACCTGCGCGTGCGTGGCCCCGAACTTCGGACCCATCGCCGCCACGCCGTGCGACAGCGTCGGCACACCGCAGGCGGCCAGCACCGCCGGCAGGAAGGGCGATACCGGCGTGCCGCGCACGTAACCGTCGTAGGGGTCGGCCAGGCACAGCAGCGTGTCCAGTGCCAGCGGGCGTTCCTGCACCCCTTCGCGCAGCGCCTCCAGCACTCCGGCCAGCTCCTCGTCGCTCTCGCGCTTCATGCGCAGCGCGATCAGGAAGATGCCGGCCTGCACCTCGTCGGCCCGCCCCTCGAGCACCAGCCGCATGGCGCGGCGCGCATCCTGGCGCGGCAGGTCGGTGCTCATGGTCGGACCGGTGGCGATGCGCTGCAGCACGCTGCGCATGAAACCGTCGTCGTTCAACGCGCTGTCGTCCATCGTGCCGTCGTCCATCGTCGAGACGTTATCCTGTTCACCATGTCGTTGCAGCATACCGCCCGCACCTTGTACCCCCGCGCTTCGCGTGCACCGAGTGCCGGCGAAGTCTGGCTGGTCGGCGCCGGGCCGGGCGATCCGGAGCTTCTGACCCTGCGCGCGCTGCGCCGCCTGCAGGAGGCGGACGTGGTGCTGCACGATGCCCTGGTCTCGGAGCAGATCATGGCGCTGGTGCACCCCGAAGCCGAACAGCTGTACGTGGGCAAGCGGCGCGCCGACCACGCGGTGCCGCAGGACGGCATCAACGCGCTGCTGGTGGAACGGGCGCTGGCGGGGCAGCGGGTGCTCAGGCTCAAGGGCGGCGACCCGTTCATCTTCGGCCGCGGCGGCGAGGAGATCGCGCGTCTTGCCGAGCACCGCATCCGCTTCGAGGTCATTCCCGGCATCACCGCGGCCAGCGGCTGCGCCAGCTACGCCGGCATCCC
>ENA-ORXU01000858-ORXU01000858.1-marine-metagenome-genome-assembly--contig:-NODE-858-length-29991-cov-3.862372_pt1 | contig 29991 bp, 22 predicted proteins | sample MGYA00237869_ERZ511484 | MGnify/ENA metagenome assembly ERZ511484 | reverse complement strand
CATTATGTGCAAGAGAAACGTATCGCGCACCGAGTTCATGGTATTTCTCAAAATTGGTGAGGTCTTCGCCCATCGGGTATGCATTTTCAACACCGATCATGGCCACTTTTTTTCCGGCACTGTCTATACGTCGAACGTCCTTAGAAGTTAAAGCCAGCTCAATTTTATCGGGTGCAATCTCTTCGCACAATCGATGTATGGCATCGAACTTGTCAATGGCGTTCTTTTTAGCCTTGGTATATCCTTCGGGGGTTAAAGTGTCTTGCCCGGTATAAACGATAAGCCAGGAAACATCGAGGCCCCCTTCTTGCATTTTTGGTAAATTCACTTGGGTTTCTAAACGTTGACTATAATTTATACTGTCGGTAAAGTTCTTGACATTGATGTCGTTATGGGTGTCTATTGTAATTACTTTTTCATGTATTCTTTTGGCCTTATTTTCCAAGCTTTCCTCCACTTTCTTATCAGTTTCAGCGCATGATATCAACAGTAGTATACTTAATAAATAGGCGAAATACTTCATGTCATAAGAATTTATACCTACAAATTAACCACTTTGACAACATATATGGAAGCATAGGTAACATTTACTTGTACGCCCTGCCATAAAAAGGGAATTTTACAATAATTGGTAATAATTATTAAGAAAAAGAAAACTGATGAAGTGAAATTATAAGAATTATTGCCCGTCCCAATCTTATTAACCCAAATCAATACCCCCAAAATTGAAACCGAAAAACCTACTTTTTCAGTTATCCCATCTGGAGTCTAATCTCAACGATTTTTCATTCGAAAAATTAAGCGTTGAGGATGCCGACCAATTAAAACAGTCTTTCCTGTCGTTCAAGAGAAACCTTTTGGAGAAAATTTCGCCGTCCAACGCGGAAAACCAAAATATCCCTTCACAAATTTTAAAAAAGACCTTACAAAGCTTTGAAAAATCGGCAATCGCACAAGATTCATCCATTTCGGATTTAGATATGGATATGTACGACGCGATTATTTCGCATTACAAATCTTACGGGGCGGTACTTAAGTCACTTAAAATCGAATCTGCTATGAAAAAAGACAACCACAGTACGCTAATATTCAACAAATCTGATTCGCCCGGTGCTGATAGCCTTCATACCATAGATTTAAATCCTATACTACAAGATTGTATGGGTGAGATAGACTTGCTTACCCAATTGGTAGGGCTTTATGAGCGAAATGGTCTTGAATTTATTGGAGCAGCGAAGATTCACTTACAAACTCACGATTTCAAACAATTAGGTCTAGCGGCCCATAAGGTAAAGGCGGGGTTGGCAATGATGAAAACAAATAGTCTTCATTCCATAATTCTACAGATAGAGAGCACCTGCAATGGTGATAAAGACCTTAAACATCTACAGTTTTTATGTGATTGCTTCATTATGGAATTTCCTATTGTGCGGAAATCCTTAAAAGAAGCTTTGGCCGGTTTGAATAAAAATAAAGGCTAAATACATGAGCAAGAAAAAATTATTATTGGCCGAAGACGATGAGCTTTTGGCATCACTTTTAAACTTTCGCCTAAAAAAGGGAGGCTACGATGTGAGCCATAGCGCAGATGGAAAGCAGGTCAAAGAATTTTTAGCGACAACTACGCCCGATATTATTGTGAGTGATATCATGATGCCTTATTTCTCTGGTATGGAGCTTATAGCGTATGTACGAAACGAACTTAATTCTAAAATCCCCATAATTATCATTTCTTCGGCCGGTAACGAAGAAAACGTTCTAAATGCCTTTGAATTGGGCGCAAACGATTTTATATCTAAACCGGTTAGTCCCTCAGAACTTCTGGTTCGGGTGGCACGTGAACTGAATAAAAACTAATTTGTCGCTAACGAAAATTACATATTACGGCCACACGCTATTAACTGCTCCTAAAATCGATACCGATTTGCTTTGGATGCTTACCGGTGTGTTTATTGGTCTCGCACTACTTTATTTCTTGTCTGTTTTCTTTTTCAGGAACAAAATATCGTCAAGGTCGGCAATTACCAAGCAACGTAAAAAAGAGTTGGCTCCGATGATAAGCGAATTTTTGTTCTACGAAGATGATGTCGACAAAACCGAAAAATCGAATTACATCGATTTAAAGATTCAAATTCGTGAGCTTCTTAAAAACGAATTTAATAGAAAGGTGCTGACAGAAATATTATTAGATCTGCGAAAAGATGTTTCTGGTGACACGAAAGTACGATTGTTTAAATTATACCAAGACCTTGGTCTTGAAAAAGATGCCTTTGAAAAATTGGAGAGTTGGCGATGGGAGGTAATATCAAAAGGTATTTCGCATCTGACCCAAATGCATGTGGCATCTGCCTATAGTTTTATAACAAAATTTATCAACCACAGAAAGTCTACTATTCGAAAACAGGCAGAAATCGCTATTGTTACCTTGAAGGCGGAAGGGATAAACTATTTTCTAGACACCACCCGTTACAAAATTTCTGAATGGCAGCAGGTCAAGCTATTAGAGGTAATTCGAAATCAGGAAGATTTAGACCCGCCACGTTTTAAAATGTGGCTTACGTCTAACAACAAACACGTTGTTCTTTTCGCTCTTCGTCTTATCAAATACTACAACCAAAATGATGCGAACACTTCGCTTATCGAATTGGTGAAACATAAAAATAATCAGATAAAAGCCGAGGCATTGAATTGTATCAAAGAATTCAATGTGGTTGAAGCCTTACCAATTTTAAAACAGGTTTTTTCTAAATGTAACGTGGATATTAAAATTGGGATTTTAGGTGCGATCGGTGATTTAGGAAGCTCTTCCGACGTGTCATTTTTAAAGGAAATTTCACAACGCGAAGGAAATTTTTCCGTGAAAAGCAAAGCATTGTCCGCAGTAAATATGATTCAACCGGACACTATAATGCCAACAGAGGGTATTGAAAGTATTGGAACTTATGTAGAACCCGATGCTGTATTGGAAAACCAAAAGGAAGCTATTTCGCCTGATGCTCTTGAAGAAATAAACACAGAGACTCCTTTGGAGAATCCTTTTATGAATACCGGGGGGCTAAATGAAGAATTAACCGATAGTGAAATACGTAATCAAAAGGAAGCCTTTTTGGAGAAGGATGAAGATTCGGTAGGTCAAATTCAAAAAACTGAAAACGATGTCGCCAGTAACCTAGAAGTAACTAAAACTGCTTCTAGTGGAGTTCTATCTGAAATCGAAAATATCGAGCATAATGTTGAAGAAGAAAAAATAAGCAATGGAGAGGACATACTGGAAAATATAACAACGGAGCAAGTTGAGAATGCGCTTGTTGACAGTGAAGAGATTACAAATCAATCTTCAGATATCGAAACGGATGAAATAGCTTCAATACCGCATGGACCTATATCTAAATCATTCGAGAAAAATGCACATATAGCTACTGAACAACCATCGAACAATTCTCAAAACTTGAACTTTTTTCACCTAGACTTTATCCCCATAATTACCACTGAAAATTCAAACCCAGATCAAACGTTAGAAAAATACCATCCAATGGCAAATGCTAAAAACCCAGAATTAGACCTTAAGAACATAAAGGTTGACTTTGAAGAAGTAGTATCGCATAAATTGAATCAGCTACAGGATACCGAAACCGAACATTTTGATATCTCCGAAATCAGCTTTCTCCCTGTTGTAGTCGATATTGATGATACGAATCAAAAAGTTGAGCGCTCTGAAGTTGGGGAAGATATCGAAAATTCGCCGATGGACTTGGAAGTATTTTATGAAGAAATACAGGGGCTACCCATGGATAATGAATTACATAATCTGATAACGGAAATTAATGAACTCAATTTTTTACCGATTGTCGTAGACGAAGAAATTGAAGTTAAAAGTGAACTTGAACTTGATGATATCATCAAATCGGAAATATCAGATACAGTAAATGATATCGACGGCTATACCCTTGCAGATTTTGAAGTGGATTTTGAAGAAAGCTCCACGCCTATAAAAGATGAAACTGTCGGGTTTGATTTGAAAGAATTACCGATTATTGATAATCAAGGCCCTGCTATAGACGATGTAATGTCTTGGTTAATGGAACATAATGAATTACGAGAAATTGAAATACAATATGAAATAGTATCCGCAGACAAAGAACGCAGCACAATAGCCGACCTCTTACCTGAGCCTATTTACTACGATGAGCACGAGGCCTATATGATGGGGCTTCTAGATGACTTGGAGGAACTGGGAGATTCCAGAGAAATACCATTTTTAGAAGAACTTCTGGCGGTGGAAAAAAAGAGTTTTATAATAGACCGAATTACCCACCTTATTAACCGTTTTTCAGTACGGAGAGATGGTAGAAAGCCTGCTATAAATGAAGATGGCAAAGAAAAAGCCGAACTTCCAAGGTTTAGCGTTTTTGCAGATCTTTTTAAAAGTATCGATACAGAATCCAAGTTAATTCTTTTAGACGAAATCGTAGCTGTCGGCGATGCGAAGGAAATTGATTTTTTGGATGCCATTTTAGAAGACCCACACCCAGGAATTAGAAAAAAAGCACAAGAATCCCTCAAATTATTGATTGCCAAAATCTCAGGAGCCACAACCCTAGATGCACCTAAAAAAAAACAGGAGGTTGAAGAGCTACCCAGTAGACTGTTTGATGTTCATAAGCCTGGGCAGAAATTTAAAAAAGATACCAAACCGGTGAATGATGATTCCCTTCTTGAAACGAAAGAGATACAGCCTCATACGGATACCGAAATTTTTGATATAGACTTTGAACTTGCCGAAGTGTTGGATAAGGGTTATAGCAATCAAATATTGAACCTACCCGTAATCGCCACCGAGGTTTCACCAAATGGGGCTTCTTTAATCTTTCAAATTAACAATATGATTAAAAAGTTTAATGGATAGTACGCTATTTAATATCATACTTGAGTATATAAACCTAGTTTTTCTAGTGTTTACGGTAGTGTTATTTACAATGTTCACCGTTATGGGTTATCTATCTACCCGAAACTCCCTTCATTATCGTAAAAAAAATAGTTTTGGCGATTTATCAAAAGTAATGGCCTCGCCCTTATCACCAAGTATTACCATAATCGCACCTGCTTATAATGAAGGTATGACGATTGTTGAAAACATTCGTTCGTTGATGTCACTACGCTACGTAAACTATGAGGTAATGGTAGTAAACGATGGTAGTAAAGATGACACCCTTCAAAAGATGATCGATGCCTATGATTTAGAGAAAATCGAACAAGAAATCGATCCTAACTGGCAAAATAAACCGATACGTGGCATCTATAAGTCTCCGCATCGCGCCTTTTCGAAACTCACCGTAATAGATAAGGAAAACGGTGGTAAATCGGATGCATTAAATACAGGTATGGCCCTTTCGAGAAATCGTTATGTGGGTTGTATCGATGTTGATTGTCTGTTGCTTCCCGACGCTTTATTACATGTAGTAAAATCATTTTACCAGAGATCAGAAAAACGGGTAATCGCTGTGGGAGGAGTCATCCGTGTCGCTAACTCCTGTATCATTCAAGGCGGGGAGTTGGAGGAAATACGGCTGCCAAAGAATTGGCTCGCCAGATTTCAACTGCTTGAATATACGCGGTCGTTCATTTTAGGTCGAATGGCCTGGGGCCAGATCGATAGTCTTTTGATAATTTCAGGTGCTTTCGGGTTTTTTGATAGAGAAATTGCATTGGCAGTCGGTGGTTACGATACCGGAACGGTAGGTGAGGATATGGAAATCGTCTTTAAAATGCGTAGGTACATGCACGACCGTAAAGAGCCGTATACGATAGAATATATTCCCGATCCGTTATGCTGGACGGAGGTACCCGAAGACCTAAAAATATTGGTCAATCAAAGGGATAGATGGGCCAGAGGAAATCTAGAGACACTTTTTAAGCATAAAGACATGTTCTTTAACTCGAAGTACGGGCGGCTGGGGCTATTAAGCTATCCGTATTGGTTTTTTTATGAATGGCTGGCACCCTTGATGGAGTTTTTCGGCTTATTTACGATTGTAGTTTTCGTCTATCTCGGTATTTTGAACTGGGAGTTTTTTATTGCAATTACCGCGATGGTCTATGTTTTTTCGGTGATGTTCTCTTTTTATGCTATTCTATGGGATGTCTACAGTTATAACGAATACAACAAAACAAAAGACATTCTAATTTTAATGTTCTGTTCTTTAATAGAACCCATAGTTTTTCATCCTATAGTAGTATGGTCGGCGGTTCGCGGCAACTATAAAAAACTGTTTCGGGTCAAATCAGGTTGGGGATCACAAGTACGCAAAGGTTTTGCCAAAGCCACTTAAAAAATTAATAATGAATAATTATTGATTAATAATCAACATGAATACAAGTCAGTTAGATAGATACAGCTTAAAGCATTATACCAGATTGGTTATCTCCTTCTTTGGTAGTCTTTTGGTGCTTACTATTTATCAATATACAACCCTATATTTTAAAGGAGTTGTGGATATAATATTTGGCACGAGTTTTTTCATTGCCGCTGTACACCAAATTGGATATGCTTCTTTGATTGGTGTTATACTTGCCTTTCCTTTTAATTTTTGGGAAAATCTGAGGCCTCGGTATGGTTTCAACTTAATTTTCGTCCTCTTGATTTTTTTATTGATAATCGAGGCCATGCTTATCAGTTATTTCTGTACCGCTTTGGTACCATTGGGTTCCGATTTATTGGGCTATAGTTTTGAAGATATCAAGATGACTATTGAAAACTCCGGGGGAGTCTCCATTTCAATGGTCGTAGGTCTCGTTGTTATCATTGGTATGTTTTTCGGTCTCTATAAGGTTAGCTCAAAACACTATCATCGTATCAGTAAGATGTATCCTTTTACCATCATTTTGTTCAGCATGTTTATTATGACCCTTTTTATAGAAGGCAAACCTATTAACCAGAACAAGACCCAATACTTGGCGTTAAACCTTTATGCTACGTCGACTGAAGACACATCGTATGATTCGAGCGTTGAGTATCCCTTGATAAAATCACAACAGATCGAGAACGTGCTGGGTGAATATTTTGATTTAAAGGATGAAAAACCCAACATCGTTTTTATTATGGTCGAAGGCCTCGGGCGGGATTTTATAGGGGAAGGTGCAGAGTTTGGTGGATTTACCCCCTTTCTTGATGACCTCACCACAAAATCATTGTATTGGGAAAACTGCTTGAGCAATACAGGCAGAACGTTCGGAGTGCTTCCCTCTTTAATGGGATCACTGCCTTTTGGTAAAAGCGGATTTATGGAACTTGAAAAATATCCGAACAAATTGACCTTGTACAGCATCCTAAAAAACAATGGCTATCATACCTCGTTCTATCAGGGTACTAACAGTTCTTTTGATAATGTAGACCGGTTTCTGCTTAGTGAGAACGTCGACTTCGTTTTGGATAAATCCGGATTTGGAAACAAGTATGAAATGCAGGCCGAAGATGCGGCAGGCTCTTCTTGGGGATATCCCGATAAAGAACTTTTCAAGAAGAGTATGAGCTTACCACGCGATGCCGGGCAACCCCGTATGGAGGTCTATATGACCATTAGCACACACGAACCTTTTATACCGCCACGACAAGATTTCTATGAGGATAAAGTAAAAAAACTCTTGGTCAACGGAATTCATCAGGGCAAGACCAAAAACGTAATCGAAAAGAACAAGAATGTTTTTGCAACACTTCTGTATACCGATGATGCCCTAAAATATGTTTTTGATGAATATAAAAAACAGCCCGATTACGATAATACCATTTTTATCGTTACCGGTGACCATAGGCTGATACCGATACCGCAGCGCAACAACATAAGTCGTTTTCATGTACCCCTCATTATGTATAGCCCGATGTTGAAGACCGTGAAGAAGATGAGTGCGGTCAACTCCCATTTTGATGTTACCCCCACATTATTGGCAATGCTCGAGGGTAAATATGAAATGAAAATGCCCAAAAAAGTGGCATGGATGGGGAGTGCCTTGGATATGAATATCGAGTTCCGTTCAATTAAAGATATTCCCTTGATGCGGAACAAGAACGAACTGAAAGAGTATATCAGCGATGAAAAAGTGTATTCCGATGGTTCGGTTTATAAAATTGATGAGAATATGGATTTGGGCAGTGCTTTTGGCGGTTCGAATGCCGAATCGAAGTTGATGGCCTTTAAATCGATGAACGCCTACGTAACCGCGAACGATAAAATAATACCGGATAGTTTGGCCATTTTTACGGTACAGAAAGAAAAATTTACGGATAGTGAAATCGTTTGGATCAATAGTGTTTACAACGGGCAAGATTCTGACAAGGGCTATTTTATTGCACGGGAAATCGCTTTTAATAAAGAATTCGATAAGGCTTTATTACTGTGTAGATATATTTTATCGAATGCCCCGAGCCACATCGATACCAAGATATTGACAGGCCGCGTTAATGTTTGGCGGGGTAATTACGAAACGTCGATAGCTATATTGAAGGGGTGTATCAAAATGAATCCCAATTATATCGATTCGTATGCCGCATTGTTCGATGTGTATTACTGGTCGGATAGAACAAAAGAGGCTTTAGAGCTAATTGAACAAGTAGAGCAGAACAGCTCAAGTGTTGGCGAAATTGCGGACAAGATTGCAAGGGCAAAACGGCAGGCAAGAAAAAAACGGATTGCTGCATTCGAAACTAATCTGAAACAATCGAAAACTGAAACGGTTTCAACATCCTTTGAAGAATAATGCGGACAAAATACACATTCCCGCTTTTGTTTTTTGGTCTACTCAGTTTCTGGAGTTGGGGTCAAGACTTGACATATAACGACGTTTCAGAAACGACATACCAAAAAGCACACAGCTTGGCATATATGGGAAAGCACAAGCCTGCCAAAGACATACTACTTCAAGTATTATCAAAAAATCCTGAAAATCAAGAAGCCCGAGCACTTCTCGCCAGCACCTATAGTTGGGATGGTGAATATGTCAAGGCCAGGGATGAATTCAATACCATAACTTCCATACAAAAAAATGATAGTGTGGTATGGGTGTCCGCCATTAAAAATGAACTGTATGCAAAAAATGATGCTACGGCATACGGTCTGGCAAACAAAGCGCTGTTCTTTTTAAAAGATGACGCTGAAATAGAACGACTAAGGGCAATTGCCGAAGAGCGTATAAATGATAAAAAATATCCTGAGAGGGGATGGTTCAATCAAGAATCCAGTACCATAACAACCGATAGCTCAAAACCTAAAGAGATAGTCCAAATAGCTGAAGAGACCCCTGAAGAAAAACCCGTTGATGAAGGAATAAAGCCTAAAAGTCCTGTGGAAAAGGAAGTATTAAAGAATAGGTTGGCCATTAGAAACTCGGTTACGGTATTTGATCAACGTTACGACCCTATGTTCTATTCTAGCATCTCGTTTAAACGGCAGACATTGGCGGGTAGCATTATTCCCCGTATCAACTACAGCAACCGTTTGGGTAAAAACGGGCTACAGTACGATCTGGATTTTTACCCCAAGTTCTCCAAACGATTTTATGCCTATTTGAATTATGGCTATTCAAGTGCCTCCATTTATCCGAAACATAAAATGGGAGGTGATCTGTACGTGAACCTCCCTGCGGCCATTGAATTTTCGGCAGGTGGGCGCTATATCAGCTTTGCCACCAGAAATGTTTCGGTGATAACCAATTCACTAGGGCATTATCGAGGGAACTATTATTTTTCTTTACGTTCTTACATTACCCCACAGCCTAACAACTTAACTCGGGTGTCAGGTAACCTTTTGATACGTAAATATCTAAAGGATGCGGAAAACTATTTAGGGCTAAATGTAGGTATGGGCTATTCGCCAGAATTAAGACAATTAATCTCAGAAGATGAACTACTGGCCGAGACCTTACTATATGTTGAATCACAGCGTTTGAGTCTCGAATATCAATTTACCGGTAAAAGAAATCCGGACAATGCCTATCGTGCCAATATCAGTGCAACACGACAAGAGTTGGCATTTGCACCTGGCAAATACTTTTATGGGGTTTCGGCCGGGTTGACGTATCAGGTGAAGTTTTAAAGGAAAAGTCCCCCCTCAAGGGGAGGACACTCTCATTTTATCTCTATTGGGTTTAATTGCCCGAGGCGCGCTTCATTCTTTTTGTTACGATATTTGGACGCGAATTTCACGAATTCGCACGAATTTTTTAGCGAATTCCTACTTTTGGAATTTGGTACTTGTAATTTGAAGTTTTAATACCTCGTGAGCTTGCCGCGAGGTAGTTTAATAGTAAGGTTTACAAGCGTGGCCCTAAAGAGGTAAAATTTTACCTTCTTAATTTCTTTGTGAGCTTTGCGTCTTATTAGTGTTCCTTGCCTGCCGGCAGGCAGGTTTGTGGCTAGAACCTTATAATTAATTTTGTTCTATCTGGAGATTTGAATTCGTACTATATATGCTCAAGTCAATAACTTATTTTGATAACTCACCATTTTCAGTGTCAAAAACCCACTTATCGGCATACATGCCATAAACAAGTCCGATTTCGTTCTCTTGCACATATTTTTCATCTTTTCCAGGGTCAAAGTTGACGTTATACACATAGACTTTAATGCCTTGTTCCTTCATTTGTAGCATCAACTTTGTTTTGTTCGCTATAATCCTTCGGGAAACGGCGACATGTTTTATGTTGTTAATCGTTAAATAATCAATTTTATCACCTACGATTTTCATTAAAGGCTCTTGAGAAATCATAGTTTGAATACCATTTCTAGAAGCCTCTTCTACGGCCATAAGGCTGAACAGTTCCATAATTAACCTGCTTTTGTCTACGAAAGCATTGGCAAAAGCTATAGGATCGTTAACTTTATCGGTAACAAGTATGGCATCGGGGTGTGCCTTAAACCATGCATTTATGCCTTTTATATCGAGGGTCGTATAATCGCCGTAGATTTTATGCTTTAGAAACTCAGCATGGCTTGGCGGAAGTGGTCCACCATAGTCCGTAAATCGTGCCCACATTTTCCAATCGTGCGCCGCTACTAATTTTCCATCGGAAGTTTCGATAACATCCAATTCAAAAAGTCGGAAGCCCTTTTTATAGTTCAGGTCAAGTGCCTCTTTTGAGTTCGTTGATTTCACTCCGTTCACTTCACCACCCGCATGGGCAATGTATCTATTGTTATTTGGTTCGAATTCATAACGCACTTTTGGAAAGTAAATTTTTTCATCTGAAATAGTGGTAGGAACTTCGAGAGCGGTCGTTACAGAATTATCGTTTACCTCCTCATATATAGTACCACTAAAATTATGCATGATGTACGCCTGCCTACTTTTTAGGGCGCTTAGTTGACTAAATCCGGCTTTCTTTAATTCTTCGGATGAATTCAAAATAATATTTGAAGCGGAATCATGGGCGAGAATCGCAAAAACCGCATTGTTTTCTTGTAACTGATCCAAAACCTTGATTAGGTCTGTACAGGCTTCTTCGCTAGAATAGGTATCGAATGTTCTGTACTCGAATTTTTGAGCGGAATTAAAATGTACTACAGTAAGACCTCTTTCAACCTGCTCTGTTTGCCCTGAAATGGTAAAGGTGCTCCTTTTTTTTGCGTTGAAACCGTTACTACTCAATTCAACGGGGGTTGCTACCACTACAGTGGTGTTTACATGATAAGTTGCCGGATTGGTAATAGTGCCTAGATTGCCAACCGTATATATAAGGTATAATAATCCTATAGGTAACTTGACCAAAGAAAGTAGGTTTAGATATTTCATGGTTTCCGGGGTTAATACTTAGGCTCATGTCAATACCCTAATACATGAACGATAGTTATATCATCAACGCTTTTAACGAATGCTTATTGTCATAAATTGGTTCCAAAAAAAGACGTAGAGTGCGTTAGTGCCTTAAGGATGTATAAAGTTTGGAGTGTTGGATACTCGTATATCTCAAACCTCAAAATGGTCAGGATATTAAATTAGAATATACCTTAAAAAGTGAAATCGGAATTACCTTGAAATCAGTTGATTTTTATAAATCCGATGAACTGCACATTACGCATAATAAAATATTATAATGTACAAGATTAACAGCTTTTACAACAAAAATTTAGGATTACACCACATTTTATTGTAAAAACTTGAAGATAGGGCTAAGTTTATACTATAATTATTGCGACCCAAATCACAATAAGACAATATTAACTTAACCTACACACGACATGCTTTACGATACCTACGGAGAAGAATATCTTTCATTTCTTCAAGACCTCAACGAAATTTTAAGCTTAAACGAATTGGTCGAGTTGGATTATATGTAATCCACACCCAAATCTTTCAATTTTACCTAAACCCTACTATTATGGCAAACCACAATCCAGAAAATGCGGCGTACATGAACTTCATTGAAAGTCTTAATGAGATTCTAAACAGCGAAGAAATCAGCAAATTGAACTATTCTTAGTGTTTTTAGTTAATTAGTTAGTTGTACTAAAAGGCCCCGACAGCAATGTCGGGGCCTTTTGAATTTATGAGTGAAACTCTGTTTTGAAAAGTTGCAAAGCAACGAATTCAAAAAAGATAGTTGAACTAATCCCGCCTTTTCAGCGGGATATTCGGTCTAATAACTCGAAGCTTCTTTCGGGGCTTTTAAAAACTATAGTCCGTCGAATTCCTCGTGAGCTTGCCCCGAGAATATTTCTTAAAGTTTTGTACCGACTACCCTAGATACGTCTTCAACAATTTACTTCTAGAGTTATGGCGCAGCTTGCGAATGGCCTTCTCTCGTATCTGACGCACTCTTTCTCTGGTAAGATCAAAAGTCTGTCCGATTTCGGCAAGTGTCATCGATTGTTGGTCTCCAATTCCATAATACAATTTTACCACATCGGCCTCACGCGGGGATAGGGTTTCTAGAGCTCGGTTGATTTCCGTATTCAAAGATTGCTGCATTAATATCTTATCGGGTCGCGGAGATTCCCCAGAACGCAAAACGTCATAAAGGTTTGAATCTTCACCTTCACGAAGTGGCGCATCCATAGAAACGTGTCTCCCGGAGTTTTTTATGGATTGTTTTACTTCACTTACGGTCATTTCCAATTCCTTGGCAATCTCTTCAGCGGATGGTGGTCGCTCGTGGGCCTGCTCTAAATATGAAAACGTCTTTTTGATTTTGTTGATCGAACCGATTTTGTTCAGCGGTAGACGCACAACGCGCGATTGCTCGGCCAATGCCTGAAGAATCGATTGGCGTATCCACCATACGGCGTAGGATATGAATTTAAATCCACGAGTCTCATCGAAGCGTTTTGCAGCTTTTACGAGACCAAGATTGCCTTCATTGATTAAATCTGGCAATTTAAGACCTTGGTTTTGGTACTGTTTCGCAACGGAAACCACGAAACGTAAGTTAGCAGTAGTTAATTTTTCAAGGGCGGCCTGATCTCCGGTACGAATGCGCTGTGCCAGTTCAACTTCCTCAGAAGCATTGATCAGGTCGATTTTACTGATATCCTGCAAGTACTTGTCCAATGATTTTGACTCTCGGTTGGTTACCTGCTTGATAATCTTTAGTTGCCTCATATATTAGCGTGTGTTTAGGATTACTACAAGTTCTCATTATACATTTTTATTCGCTCTTTTCCAAAAAAGTGGTACTATTCTTATACATAATTTATGAGGAATTTAAGATTTACTCTGTTGAAGTGCACTAAATATCGAGCTTTCCGCTATTTTTGACATCTACAGTATCGAAATGAGTAAAAGAAAATTGAAGAAGTATTTAAGCGAATTAAAGAAAAATGCCCTTGAAGAGCAGTTGCTCGATTTATATGAAAGGTTTCCGCTGGTAAAGGAGTATTACGACTTTATATTCAATCCGAAGGAAGATAAATTGGTACAGGACGCGAAAACTAGAATTTCGAACGAATACTTTCCCGTAAAACGCCGAAGACCAAAAGCAAGACGTTCCGTAGCCCAAAAGTTTATCAAACATTTTTTAAAACTAGGTGTAGAGCCGCACTTGATTGCCGATGTAATGCTCTATAATTTGGAGATAGCACAGCTTTTCGCCCAAGAAAAAAATGTTCCCGATGCATTTTACAAGAGTATGTTGAACTCTTTTACCGAGGCCGTACAGTTTATTTCGATAAATGCTTTGCTACCTGAATTCAAACAGCGTATCGTAAAAATTTATACGGAGACACAAGAAAAAGAGTGGCAATTTGGTGAGGGGTTTTCCCGAGCTTTAGACATTATTGACTAAGAAAATAAAAATCATGGCCATAGTAATTATAAGACAAGATGGTAAGATAGAACTTTGGAAGGAGGCCCTGTTGGCCCAATCGCCCGATCTTGAGATTTACGGTTATTTGGAAGACCACCCGAAAGAAACCATCGATATGGCCTTGGTCTGGAAGCACCCGAACGGTATCTTGGCCGATTATCCCAACTTAAAATGCATTGCATCCCATGGGGCAGGGGTAGACTTCATTTTTGAGGATCCCGATATACCGAAAGATCTGCCGATTACCCGTATAGTAGACGATATTTTGGCCCAAGATATGTCTGAACATGTGTTGGCGGTCATTCTCGCTCATCTGAAAAATCTGGACACCTATAAAATCAATCAGATGAAAGGTATCTGGAAGCCCATGCAATACCGCCGTATTTCAGATTTTACAGTCGGAATTATGGGACTTGGGGCGTTGGGAAAGGTGCTGGCCAAAGATTTGGTGCGTTTCGGTTTTGAAGTTCAGGGTTGGGCGAATTCCAAGAAATCAATTGAAAATGTGAACTGCTTCGCTGGTGATGAGGGATTTTCGTCCTTTTTGCAAAGTACACAGATATTGGTCTGTCTTTTGCCGCTTACGGATGACACTTCGGGAATTTTAAACAAATCTCTTTTTCAACAACTTCCCAAAGGTGCATTTGTAATCAATGTGGCTCGTGGTGGACATTTGGTCGATGCCGATCTTTTGGAAATGCTGGATAACGGTCATCTTTCCGGTGCAGGTCTCGATGTGTACCATCAAGAACCCTTGCCGGGCGACCATCCATTTTGGAAACATCCCAAAGTACATATGACGCCCCATTACGCCAGCGTTTCCGATACCGAATCGGTAGTGCCACAAATTTTGGAGAATTATAGAAGGCTGCAGGCGGGCGAACCTTTGATGAATCGTGTCTTAATGGATCGAGGATATTAACTCTTCATCCTCACAAGGCTTTCTGGAGTTATTGAGTTACTATGGTATCGGTTATTTAGTCAGTCGTTTTAATAACTTAAATGATTGTACGTTACTATCCCAGTAAGCATATATTAGAAAATGTTTTGGGTACTACACACCCCTTAATCCCATCTTTTTACAGGGGAAACTTAACTTCCCTCCTAGAAAGGAGGGATTGAGGGAGGTGTTTTTTCGTATTTTCACAACTACTGGTACGATACCGTGAAATCAATAACTTAATAATCAATAACATAATAACTGTTGTATCAAAACTATTCATGGAAACTAAGACAGCTACATTCAACTTGCAGGTTTTTTAACCTCTAACTTGGTAATAATTTAAAGTTGCTTTTTACCGATTTTCAAAAGATAAATTTCGCACAAGTACAAATTTCCTTTAGTTTTGCAAAATTGAGCCTTAGGCAAGCCTTGTACTTGTAAATAATAGAACACTAAATTTTGTCACCTACTTGGAATTACAAAAAGATACTACAGAAAAAACGCTTTACGATTATCAGATCGAAGATCTGAATACGATTTTCGATTACCTAGAAGACGAAAAGGAAACGGGTAATTTACTATATCAACTGCCGACCGGTGGTGGTAAAACCGTAGTTTTTTCTGAAATCGCGCGAAGGTATATCGAAAGAACCGGCAAGAAAGTAGTCGTATTGACCCATCGGATAGAGCTCAGCCTTCAGACCTCAAAAATGCTAAAAGGCTTTGGGGTTAAAAACAAGATCATCAATAGCGAGGTCAAGGAGCTAACGGACCAAGACAAATTTATGTGTTTTGTAGCCATGGTCGAGACCTTGAACAACCGGTTACAAGAAGAAAAAGTAGAAATTAATAATATCGGGCTAGTCATTATTGATGAGGCCCATTACAATTCGTTCCGCAAGTTGTTCAAGTTTTTTAAGGCCTCCACGATATTGGGGGTCACGGCAACGCCTTTGAGTTCGAATATTAAGCTCCCCATGAAAGACAACTACCAAAAGTTGATCGTGGGCGAGTCTATCGGTGCACTTATCAAAAAGAAGTTTTTGGCCAAAGCCAACATGTACAACTACGATGTTAGCCTGCAAAGCCTTAAATTGGGCATTAGCGGGGATTATACCGTAAAATCCTCGGACGAGCTGTACGGAAACCAAAGTATGTTAGGCAAGTTGTTGACGGCCTATAAAGAGATTGCGGAAGGTAAAAAGACCTTGATTTTTAATAACGGTATCAACACCTCTCGTTATGTCTATGAAACCTTTAAAAAAGCGGGATATAATATTCGCCATCTCGACAACAAAAACAACGCGGCTGAGCGAAAGGACATTCTCGAATGGTTTTCTAACACTCCCGATGCCATTCTGACCTCCGTAAGTATTTTGACCACAGGTTTTGACGAACCGACGGTTGATACCATTATCTTGAACCGTGCGACCCGATCGCTGACCCTTTACTTTCAGATGATCGGTCGGGGCAGTCGTATTCTGCCGAACAAGTCTGAATTTACTGTAGTAGACATGGGCAACAACGTCGCCCGTTTCGGTATGTGGGATGCCCCCATCGATTGGCAGGAAATTTTCCATTTTCCGGATTTTTATTTGGAGAATATCAAGAACGACGAAGATATAGAGCGGGAGTTTGTTTACGAAATGCCGGCGAAGCTTCGGGAGAAATTCAGTAAATCGAAGAACATTGAGTACGACATAAAAGCGGAGTATAAAAAAGTGTTCGCCGAAGGTCTTAAATCAAAAGTAGTCTTGGTACGCAGTATCGAACAGCATGCTGAAATCTGCGTAGAGAATGCCGAAGACGTTTTCGATGCCCGTATTCTTGCCAAAGAGCTTAAGGAAGAAATCGCTTATCGGGTACGCCAATATTCGTATTGCATTATGAACAACACCAAGAATTATAAGGAGTGGTTAGAAGAGGATTATGAACGTAAACTACGCTCTAGCATTTCACGAAGATTCGCTGCCAGGATGTAGTCTGGAACACGTCATTACGAGCTGTCACCCTGAGCGCAGTCGAAGGGTAGCACGGCATGTGTTCAATAGTTGCGAAAAATTCAACAAATTGCCGCGTCGCTGAAAATGCGCCCCACAATGACAATTTGATTCGCCCTTTTCATACCTTAAAACGTGCAAAAACAACTTCTAATAATAGCCTTCGTCTGGCCCGAGCCTAATTCCACAGCTGCGGGAAACCGAATGTTACAGTTGATTCATTTTTTTCTGGAACAGACGTACAAAATCACCGTTGCATGCACGGCTGCCGAATCTGACCTTTCGTTTGACCTTGATTCCATAGACGTTAAGAAAGCTGCTATCCAGTTGAACCATTCGAGTTTTGATGATTTTATAACAGGCCTAAATCCAGAAATCGTTTTGTTCGACCGTTTTTTGACCGAAGAACAGTTTGGTTGGCGTATTGCCGAATTTGTACCCAATGCGCTTCGGATATTGGATACCGAGGACCTACATTCTCTTCGTCATACCCGACATCAGGCATTTAAGGAAAGTAAACCCTTTTCAACAGAAATTTGGTTGCAAAACGATATGACCAAGCGGGAAGTCGCCAGTATCTATCGGTGCGACCTATCGCTTATCATTTCCACTTACGAAATGCAACTGTTGACGGAAGTTATAAAGATGGATAAAGATCTGTTGCTGCATCTGCCTTTTATGCTGGATAAAATCGATAAAAACAAATCGGAAAAATGGCCATCTTTTGAAGCCAGAAAAGATTTTATCTGTATCGGCAATGGTAAACATGCACCCAACGTAGATGCCATAATTTGGTTGAAGAACGAAATCTGGCCGTTGATCCGATTGGAACTTCCCGAAGCCAACCTACATATCTATGGGGCGTACTTACCCGAACACCTTCAGCAAATGCATGCACCGAACGAAGGTTTTTATGTCCATGGATGGGCCGAAAGTGTAAAAGAGGTCATGGGGCGGGCCAGGATCAACTTGGCCCCTTTGCGTTTCGGGGCGGGTATCAAAGGCAAACTAACCGATGCCATGCTTTATGGCACGCCGAGTATAACAACAGCAATAGGAGCAGAAGGTATGCAGGCAGATTTAGCGTGGAACGGCGAAATTGCAAACACTGCCGAAGCATTTGCCCATGGAGCGATCAAGTTATACCAAAACAAGAAGAATTGGCAACAGGCACAGCAAAACGGCATACGGATTATCAACACGCTTTATGACAAAAGCATTTTGAAAAATGTATTGCTTTCTAAAATGGGTAGTATTGCACAGAACTTACAACAACATCGAACCAGAAACTTTATTGGTGCTATGCTAATACATCATACATTGAATAGTACCAAATATATGGCGAGGTGGATTGAAGAGAAGAATAGGGGTAAAGTTTGAGTAAAATCGGAAAGTTTCGTTATCGTCTAGGCTATGGCAAGTAGGGCGGTCGGCACGAAACGACCTTTCCGCCAAGCCCTTAGCAAAAGCTTTTGCATTTTGTGATTATCTTTGTTTTTTCAATTGCCAAATCAAAAGATTTGGCGGTGCTCGTAAATACGCCCAAGCCAATGGTGTCAGCACTTAACGCCCTATTTGCTATAGCCAATGTTAGGCACAGTATCTCCCTTCTAGGTTATATTACTTTGTTCAATTAGGAATATAATATTTGTACCTGTTAGATTTAAGCCATATCGAGTCATGCCATTATCAACTCTCTGTAAATCTTGCCCTTGTCCATGTCCGCCCAATTTATTGCGGATTGTCGGTATTCCACTTTCTAGTAAGTTTTGCAGGGAGGTAAATTGATTTTGTGTGAACGTTGGTACAAGTCCATTTTGAAAGGCAATTTGAATTAGTTTTTTAGATGTGTCATTTGGTTTATAATTCCATTTTTTTATAGTGCAAATAATTTTTAAGGTACTTTCAAAGGCTTTTAAACATTCGGTTAAACATTCTTTGTTTCTACCATGCCTGTAATGTTCGTGGGCTTTTAAATATTCTTCATTGGCTCCTTGAAATGTTTTATTCCAAAGCAATGATATTGTAGGTTTAGTTATTTCCGAATGGGTATAAGTTGAGTCAATTCGAACAATTTCTCCCCCCTCAAATCCATAACCGATACCTTCTTCTTTGAACCTTTCGTTTAATTCCTCGATTGCGTTATCGGGGTTTATCTTTGGTTCAGCATTGTAAGAATACGGTTTGAAGTTTTTACGGATTATTGTATTTATATACTTAAAAGTCAATTCGATTACGTCAATTACTTTATCGTTTTCTTCTGTTTGTAATATGAAGTTCAGGATTTGACTTTCATAACTTGCATTATAATCGTCGGTTAAATTAAAAACGCCATATTCTCTACACAAAGTCTTTTGTAAAAACTCATAGACTTCGTTGATGGATTCATTATTTCCATATTTGTCTTCTCCTATCGCGTCGCAGATTATATGAATGATACTGACTCTTAGGTTCTGAGGAATATGATCATAAATAAAGACATCTGGAACTTCTCCTCTAAATCTTTTCTGTCTTTTAGAAAATAAATCAAATATTGCCATTTTTAGGATTAAAGCTTAAAATATTGTGCCTAACGTTTAGCTAGGAGGAGTTTTAATTCCTTTTAGCGGATGATAACGAAGTTAGCCGAATTTCCATAAAATTTCAAGAGGTGAAATGGCGGTTTTATACAAAAACTATAAACACCCCATTTAAAAAGAATAAAAAACCTTTCCTGATTTTTTAATACCTTTAAGATTGATTCAGTTTCTAATTATACTGTTATTAGCCTGTTACAGAAATATCGTCTTGTATTCCTACTGATTTTCGTCAGCTTATTTTTCGGTTGCAATAAAGGCGAGAAAAAAGCCCCCGAATTTTACGAAGAACTCTATGTACATGAGGTACTGCCCCTATTCGAATCAAAATGTCTGAGTTGCCACGGCAATGACTCCGATAAGATTGAGGGCGGGCTCAATTTAGGCGATTATGAAAACTTATTGGTCGGGGGCGACTCCGACAAACCTTCCGTTGTGCCGGGCGATTTAGGTGAAAGTATGATGGTTCATGCCATTAACAGGGTTTCCGAACAGTATGCGATGCCCCCAAAGGAAGGGGATAAACTATCCTATCTCGATATTAAGATCATCGAACAATGGATCGAGGGTGGAGCCCCGTGGCCAGAGGAAACACGTATCGCGGAAATCCAGAATGATACTTCGTGGTCGTATGGCAATAGATTGAAAGTCGCTACCTCAGGAGGATTAAGCGAGGCTTGGGACAATCGAAAATACCAAAAAGAAAACTTATGGGCCTACTACCCAGTTACGGAATATGATGTTCCATGGGGCGAAATGGAAGCTGCGAAGGCAAATCCTATTGATGCTTTTTTGAATGAAAAACGCGCTAAGGAAAACCTCATGGCAGCTGATGCCACAGATAAACGGACACTTATTCGCCGTGCCACTTTTGATCTGACCGGCCTTCCACCAAAACCCGAAGATATAGCAGCTTTTTTATCCGACGATGGCGATGAAGCGTTCGAGAAGGTCATCGATCGCCTACTTGCCAGTCCGCATTACGGCGAGCAATGGGGCAGGCACTGGCTAGATGTGGCGCGATACGCCGATAGCGGGGGCTTTTCCAATGATTATATGCGTCCGAATGCCTGGCGGTATCGTGATTATGTAATCCGCTCTTTCAACAACGACAAGCCCTATAATCGGTTTGTCATGGAACAGCTTGCCGGTGATGAAATCGATTCCGAAGACCCAGAATTGCTGGTCGCGACCGGGTTTTTGCGAATGGGGCCTTGGGAGCATACGGGCATGAGCGTCGCCGCCGAAACAAGGCAATTTTACCTCGATGACGTGACCAACATCGTGGGAGAGACCTTATTGGCAACCCCGCTTAACTGTGCGAAATGTCACGACCATAAGTACGATCCCATTCCCGCTAAGGATTATTACAGCATTCAGGCCGTTTTTGCGACCACACAGTTCGCCGAGCGGGAGGCAAATTTTCTAGAGGAAGAAAATGTGGCCGTTTCCGATTATGAAAAGGAACGGATTTATGAATGGATCGATAAAACCGAAAAAGCCGCCAAAACCCTTGAAGAAAAAGAGGAAGCTGCGGCCAAGCAATGGTATGCCGAACGCGGCCGGAAATACCTGCCGAAACGGGAGCGCAGAAAGCTACCCGAAGACCGGCAGTCCCCAAGGTACTATGGTCTTACCGATGAAGATCTGGGGTATCGTAAGGTCTTGCACAAACGGGGACAACTGCTCGAACGACACCTTGAACGGTACGAACCTAGGGCTTTTTCGGTCTACAATGGGCCTACCAAGGCAGTCCATAGTGAAAGAACATTTAAAATGCCGAGTACTATAGAAGGGCCTGTTCCGAAGTCCTATATACTTAACGGAGGTTCCGTTTATGCACCGTTAGATTCTGTTCCGCCGGGCGTTTTAAGTGTGGCAAACCGTTTGGACGACTCCGGGACTCTGAAACCCGATCAGTTTCCAGAACTGTCGAACAAGTTTGAAAATCGGCGCTTGGCCTTTGCCCGATGGGTGACCAGCCCCGAAAACCCGCTGTTCGCACGGACGATGGTAAACAGGGTCTGGCAACAGCATTTTGGAAACGGACTGTCCGAGACCCCGAACAATTTTGGGGCTACGGGCGGTAAACCGACACATCCTGAACTGTTGGATTGGCTGGCAAATCATTTTATCGAAAATGGGTATTCGGTAAAAAAATTGCATCGATTGATAATGGCCTCGGATGCTTATCAAATGTCGGGCGTTCATCCCGATCGTGAACATATCGATGAAATCGACCCTTACAATGAACTGTTGAGTTATTTTAGCCCCAGAAGACTGGTCGCCGAAGAGCTGAAGGATGCCATGCTATTTTTATCCGGGGAACTGAATCCCACAGTGGGCGGATTCCCAGTCCGACCGGAAATCAATCAAGAAGTAGCCTTACAGCCGCGTCATACCATGGGATCTATAGCCCCGGCCTATCAACCATCAAGAACACCGGAAGAACGAAACCGAAGGACCATCTATGCCGAAAGATACCGCACCCTGATCGATCCAGATCTTGAAGTCTTTAATGCGCCCGGCGCAGACCTTTCCTGTGAAAAGCGAAGTGAGTCGACCGTAACTCCGCAAGTATTTACATTATTCAACGGGAAGAACACACGTGCCAGATCATTGGCCATGGCAAACCGTTTATTGACCGCTAATGCCAATATTGAAGCGTCAATCCAGAAAGCGATAAAGTTACTATGGTGTCGTGAAGCGACCGAAAATGAACTGGGGGAAGTCCTACAGTATTATAATAAGATGCTTTATTATCATCAGGAAAATGCCCCGGTCAAAGTAAAATACCCTACATCGGTAAAACGTGAAATGTTCGAAGAAATGACCGGGCAACCCTTTGAATATATCGAAGAACTGGATATTTATCAAGATTACATTCCCGATTTACAGGCGGCAGATGTAGATGCATCAACGAGGGCTTTTGCGGATTTAATCGCCGTGCTGTTTAACGCTAACGAATTTGTATATGTCTACTGATCATCAGTCGACATGGAACAGAAGAGACTTCCTCTACGGACTGGGTTCCAGCATAGGTGCCGTAGCGCTGAGCAGTCTGCTGGGTTGCGAAACGAAAAGTGCGGGCAAATTGGCTTCGGGACCATTGAAACCCGTACCTCCGATGTTTGCGGCAAAGGCAAAGGCCTGTATTTTTCTCACCATGGAAGGAGGCCCCAGCCATATAGATACCTTCGACCCAAAACCGGCATTGGAGAAGCATCATTTAAGCAAGTTTATAAGGGAGGGAGAAAATTTTTCGGCCATGTCATCGGGCAATCGCTATATTGTTAAGAGTCCGTTTACAAGTCGGAAAGTCGGGGATTCCGGTGCCGATATGAGCGAAAAGTTCGTGCATTTGGCCGATGTGGCCGATGAACTTTGTTTTTATCGGGGCTGCCAAGCGGAGTCGGTCAACCACCCGACGGCCATGTACCACATCAATACAGGTAACCGCTTTGGTGGCGAACCTGCATTGGGATCCTGGATATCCTACGGGCTGGGTTCGATCAATGAGAACCTACCGTCCTTTGTAGTGCTACCGGAGCTAGCCTACCCGCAAGGCGGTCCGGGTAACTGGAGCAACGGATTTTTACCGGCCCATTATCAGGGTACGCCATTGCGGCCCACAGGATCACCGATATTGAACATCGACCCGCCGCCAAACGTAAGCCATTACCATCAACGAGAAAGCCTTGATCTACTACAATCCTTCAACAAAAGCCATCAAGAAAAGCATCTTGCACACGATGAGCTGGCCGCGCGTATAGAAAATTACGAACTGGCCTTTCGTATGCAAATGGAGGTACCCGACATCATCAATATCGACGGAGAAGACGAGAAAACCAAGGAGTTGTATGGTATGAACCGAAAGGAAACCAAAGAATTTGGGCGCAAATGTCTATTGGCCCGAAATTTAATCGAACAAGGTGTGCGATTCGTGCAGATCTATTCTTCGGGTTGGGATTCCCATGATTTTTTGGCACGGGCACATGGCAACTTGATCGAGAGTATCGATAAGCCCATTACCGGTCTGATCAAAGATTTGAAACGTCGGGGAATGCTCGACGAGACCTTAATCGTTTGGTGCGGCGAGTTCGGTAGAACGGCCGACAATGGTATTCGCGAAGGTGGTGTTGCCTATGGCCGTGATCACAATCCGAACGCAATGGCCATGTGGATGGCCGGTGGCGGGGTAAAGGCCGGAAGTACAATCGGGGCTACCGATGAACTGGGTCAAAATGCCGTAGAGGTCGTACATCCGATTCGCGACCTGCACGTTACCTTATTGCACCTTTTTGGGTTGGATGACAATAAATTGACCTATTTTCATGGTGGCCGTCACAAGCAGTTATCGCAATTCGGTGGAGAGTTGATACCTGAATTAATTGCCTGATAAACAATAGAGTAAACGGTTTGAAATTTTTCTCTGTGCAACTCCGTGAATTCTCAGTGTAACTCTGCGGAATAACTTTGCGCATGGGCTGTTACACAGAGTTTCGCAGAGCAAAAAGAGCTTCACAGAGATAATTTTTTAGATAAGGCCTAATTTAACATAGAATCAAATAATAAGTCAATACGAATTCATAGTTAATGGAATTTATAGGCAAACTTCATCCTTTAATCGTACACTTGCCTATAGGTTTGATCATAGCCGCTTTTGGACTCGATCTGGTATTTCGCAAAGTCGAAAACCCCTTGGCATTAAAATCCGTCCGATTTTTGATCGGATTGGCGGCGTTCACGGGCATTCTTTCCTCCATCTTCGGATATCTACTGTCAATTTCATCGGGCTATGATGCCGATTCGGTCAGTACCCACCAATGGTTGGGCATTTCATTTTCTATTGTGGCCTTATTGTTTTTTTTCTACAGGCCCAAACTTTCGGGAAAGGGTGCACTATGGTTCGGTTGGATTTTTATATTGTCGATATTGACCGCCACGGGTCATTTTGGGGGCAGTCTTACCCATGGGGAAAACTACCTTGCCGAATCCGCACCCGATTTTATAAAAAATATTTTGGAGGATGACAAACCGCCCGGACTTAACAAACCACTAGATAGTATAGTGATATTCCAAGATATTGTTCAGCCTATTATGGAACAGAAGTGTTGGTACTGTCACAATAGTGACAAAAGTAAAGGAAGGTTAAATTTAGAAACGCTGGCAGGATGGCAAAAAGGAGGAAAGAAAGGAGACTTGATCGCACCGGGTGACCCAATTCAAAGTCATCTACTGCAACGTATCTACTTACCTTCGAACGATAAAAAGCACATGCCCCCTAGAGGCAAGGAACAGCTTTCGGCCGCCGAGATTGCCGTACTCGAATGGTGGATTTCGAAAGGAGGAGATTACAACGAGAGGCTAACAAATTTAGACCGCAACGAACGCGTTGATATAGTTTTAGAAAGTTATATCGGTGGTACTGGTGGAGCTCTGGAACTAGATTTGCCGGACTACGATAAGCGAGATTTGCTCGATTTACAAAAAACAGGGGTCAAAATAATGGCCATGGCCAAAGAAAGTAACTTGCTTGAAGTAAGGTTTCGAGGCGATTCGTTAATAAGTGACGATCAGTTGACTTCTTTACTGTCTCTCGATAAGAATATCGTACGTATCGATTTTAGTTTTTCAGGGGTGACCAACGATCAGTTGAAAACCTTGAGTAAGCTAGAACAGCTAAATTATCTATCATTGGCAAATACTACAATCGATGATGCAGGTTTGGAACATTTGGCCGAACTGGAAAATCTACGGGTATTGAACCTCCATTCAAGTAACATCACTAAAGCAAGTTTACCTATGCTGCGTTCTATGACCGGCTTACAAAAAGTATTTTTGTTCAACACCAAAATTTCTGTGGACAAGTTTGAAGAATTTGCGGTAAGTAATAGCCGACTACAAGTGGGTTACTAGTAGCCGATAACACAAATTCTGTTACTTTTGTATCGCAGTAAAATTGAAATCCATGCAAAAGCCCAATTGGAAAACCGCCAAAGAATTCGAAGATATTACCTATAAAAAAAGTAACGGCGTAGCCCGTATCGCTTTTAATCGGCCTAATGTTAGAAATGCATTCCGCCCGAAAACAACGAGCGAGCTCTACCAAGCTTTTTACGATGCACAAGAAGACACTTCGATAGGGGTAGTTTTACTTTCGGCAGAAGGACCCTCGACCAAAGACGGGGTGTATTCCTTTTGTAGCGGGGGCGACCAAAGGGCTAGGGGAGAGCAGGGTTATGTAGGCGAAGACGGTATGCACCGTTTAAATATCCTTGAAGTCCAGCGGCAAATTCGTTTTATGCCCAAAGCGGTGATAGCGGTAGTACCCGGTTGGGCAGTAGGTGGCGGCCATAGCCTTCATGTGGTCTGCGATTTGACCTTGGCCAGTAAAGAACATGCCATCTTTAAACAGACCGATGCAGATGTCACCAGTTTTGACGGAGGCTACGGATCCGCATATCTAGCAAAAATGGTGGGGCAGAAAAAAGCCCGTGAAATCTTTTTTTTAGGAAGAAACTACTCCGCGCAAGAGGCTTATGAAATGGGAATGGTCAACGCCGTAATACCCCATGAAGAACTCGAGGCTACTGCTTACCAATGGGCGCAGGAAATTCTTGAAAAATCGCCTACTTCGATAAAAATGTTAAAGTTTGCTATGAATCTTACCGACGACGGTATGGTCGGTCAACAAGTTTTTGCGGGGGAAGCTACTCGATTGGCCTATGGCACGGAAGAAGCGAAAGAAGGACGAAATGCATTTTTAGAAAAGCGTAAACCCGATTTTGGTAAGGATAAGTGGATACCCTAAAAAAGTTTCGGGTTTCTAGTTTCGGGTTCAATGTTTGAAATAATTGGGTTGTCCCCTTTAGGGGTGTTTTCCGAGGGTCTAATCAAATTATAAAGTCAACTTGAAATGACATTTTGGTTTTGTGTAAAAGACTTTCTATTTCTTGGATATATAGAAATGGGTATTTGGAGGTAAAAAATAGTTGTAGTTTGCCAAGACTCCTGCCTTCGCGGGAATGAAAAACGAAACCTTTGCATACCAAAAAGAGCCATCCGTTAGGAAAGGCTCTTTTATCGAGAACACTATATGAAAATGAAAAAATTTACTTCTTTTTTATTACATGGTAAACTTAGGATGAACGGTATAAATTCGGAAAATATTGTTGTGAAACGGTCAAAAACTGTGGTGTAGGGGTATAAATCTGTTGTTAAGATTTTTCTTACTAAAATATAAGGGGTGTGAATAGAATTATTGAATGGATCCAACAATACCTTTTAAAAAAGTATTGATGTTAAAATCTGGTTCTTCGGCCAAGCCTGTTCTGACAATGACCAAGTCTTTAGAGGGAATAATAAATACCCGTTGCCCCTGATATCCGTTCGCGGAATACATATCTCGCGGCGCATCCGGAAATTTTCCATTGGCATTCAACCAAAAGTGCCCGCCATAGGTGCCATCGGAATGAAGTGTCGGCTCCGAAACATAATCGACCCATTGGGAATCGAATAGTTGTTTGCCGTTCCAATTGCCATTATTTAAGTATAGCAGGCCGAATTTTGCCCAGTCCCTTGTATTTGCCCATGCGTAAGATGAGCCTACGAAATTACCCTTCATATCGGTCTCCACGAGCATAGAGTGCATCCCTATTTTATCGACAAGGGCTGTATAGGGGTAGTCGATATATTCTTGGTGGGTACTAAAATGCTTTCTAAGAATTCCAGATAAGAGATTGGACGTACCCGAAGAATAGTTCCAGACTTCCGTCGGTGCGGCGATAGCCTCTTTATCTTGTTGGCCTTTCGTCATATCGGCATCCAAGAAAAGCATTTTGGTCACATCGGAGATTGAGGCGTAGTCTTCGTCCCAAGCAAGTCCACTTTGCATGCGTAGCAAATGGTTCAATGTAATTTCTTTTCGCTCGTCATTTTGCCAATCTTCAATCGGGGCAGGTTTATCCAAGTCGATTATGCCCTGGTATTCTAAAATACCGTACAAGGTGGCAAGTACGCTTTTGGTCATGCTCCAACCCAAAATCGGACTATCCTTAGTAAACCCATCCAGATATTTTTCGGAAATGATATGATTTTTGTAGGCTACAAGAACGGTTCGCGTCTTTTGTACTTCCGAATCGGTAAATGCATAGGCAACAGCTTTTTCCAATGCCCCATAATCAATATTCGCAAAAATCGAGTCTTTTATTCCGTTATCACCAAAAGGAAAGGGGAGATCGTTTTTTAATTTACTTCTATTCGGTTGGGGAACGACAGTATTCGCATCGTAATCATCGTTTACCAACGTGCAACCCAAACCCTCATAACAAACCGATTTTCGTTCCATAAGTCCGAATACCGTCGCCTCTGCACTAGTACCATTGGTCTGTACGTCAGCCAGTTTAATCAATGGAACATCGTTATCGTACAAAGTAACGGACGCTGCACTCCTATCGGTTAGAAATACGGTAGAGGCCATATTTTTTGATGCGTAGCCAGAAATGATATTGAGTTTGGGGTATTGGGTGTACACGACTATGGCCAGAATAACTAACAAAACTAAAAGAAGGCGTTTGAATAATTTCATTTCTATTTCTTAGGGAAAATCAAAAATAGATGAATTTGTAGAAACCGAATACATTTTGCTAAATTGCTTCGCATGAAAGTACTCGTAGGTCTAAACATTCCGGATATTGGCATCGAACTGATGCAAAATGAAGGCATCAAAGTCACAAAATGGACAGAAGATTTGCCCATGACCAATAAAGAACTCAACCTAGAGGTAAAAAACTATGATGCGCTACTAAGCACTAGTAACTATAAAATCAACGCCGAATTTCTCAACGACAACAAACATCTAAAAATTATATCCCAATTCTCCGTCGGTTATGACAACATCGATGTTGAAGAGGCTACAAAACTGGGTATTCCGATAGGTAACGCACCCGATTCAATGACTGATGCTACCGCTGATATCGCTTTTGGACTATTACTTGCCACCTCGCGAAAATTGTTTTATCAACACAAAAGAATTGAAAAGGGTGAATGGACGCACTTTCGACCCCAAGCCCATTTGGGAATCGAACTAAAAAATAAAACTCTAGGTGTTTTTGGACTTGGAAGAATCGGTCTCGAATTTGCCAAACGCTGTAAAGGCGCCTACAATATGAATGTGCTTTATTGCAACCGAACAAAAAATGTGGAAGCCGAAAACAGTGTTGGAGCAAAAAAAGTAAGCTTCAAAGAATTATTAGAACTTAGCGATGTGATTTCGGCCCACTGCGCATTGACCGACGAAACCAAAAATACCTTTGAAAGAACAGCATTTCAAAAGATGAAAAGCTCGGCTATTTTTATCAATACCTCCCGTGGCCAAGTACACAACGAAACGGATTTGATAGCGGCATTAAAAAATCAAGAAATTTGGGGAGTAGGCTTAGATGTTACCAACCCCGAACCAATGGAGAAAGATAACCCGTTGCTTTCGATGGAGAATGTTGCCATCACACCGCATATCGGTTCGGCAACGGTAGAAGCACGTAACAGAATGTCAGTATATGCCGCCGAAAATATTATTGCGTTCTATAAAGGTGAAAAAATCCCATATCAAGTGAATAGCATATAGAACACCTAAATAGGCCTAAACAAATCGCTTTGAACTTGCCTCGCCGACTGGCATAATTGAACTTGCGCTTGAACTTGACTTTAAACTTTCTCCCACATCTTGTCGGGCCCGAGTTTAAAGCTGCCCAAATGGTTGAAACTACACTCGTTCGGTGATATTAATGATAGAAAGGTGCGCTCGTCTTTTGATTTGTAGAGGTGGTAGATTTTTCCGGTAATCGGTTCAAAACTGTACTTCGCACTGTATACCAAGTTGTTGTATTCAAATTGCTCCATCATCTGTCGATACTGTACTTGAATATCTTCATATCTGGCCTTGAACTGATTATTAGCGGTAACAATATTGGTATTTTTCCAAGTAGTCACATCTGGAGGAACGATTTTTGGGGCAGCTACACCGCTGGCGTAGGGCAACAGGCTTGCATTGTATGATTGGGTCTCTTCGTCAAAGACTACTGCATCGGGTTTTTTCATTCTTACTTTCTTTATGTCATTCCTGCGTAGGCAGGAATCTTTCTTCACGGCCAACAAATTTAAGCAAATTCGATATCTTAAG
>ENA-ORXU01000855-ORXU01000855.1-marine-metagenome-genome-assembly--contig:-NODE-855-length-30164-cov-3.821617_pt1 | contig 30164 bp, 23 predicted proteins | sample MGYA00237869_ERZ511484 | MGnify/ENA metagenome assembly ERZ511484 | reverse complement strand
ATGGATGGGCAGATACGGGCAACAATATAGGAAGACTGATTAAATCGGCGGTAGATGAGAGAAATAGGGTAATCGTGCCTAGTTTGGGACTGGTTAAGACTTTTATTCGCCTCGAACCTTTAGTCGAGCGGTTAGAACAGATTGCTAGCGCCGAAATCGAACAGTATCCCAATTTACCGCTTAAAATTGTCGGACATTCGATGGGTGGCCTAATGTGGCTGGAGGTTTTAGATCGTAATCCTCAATGGTGGCAGAAGATTCACTCTTTGATTCTCTTGGGTTCGCCTGTAGGTGGCTCAAATATTGCCCGCATTATCGATCCCTTAAGCTGGGGTATTGGTACGGCTGCGGATTTGGGTAAAAACCGTCGTGCTGTAGCCGAAAAAATTGCGCGTCAAGTTCCTACTCTATCTGTAGCCAGCGATATTGGTATGGGTACGGATGGCTTAGTCACCGTCGAAAATACTAAGTTTGACTACAGCAACTGGGTTTTAATTTCTGATATTCCTCACAGTGCGATGAGGTACGATGCCCAGATGATTCCGATTATGCAGAACTTCTGGGAAAATCCTCGCTTGGGTTCGACGATCTCGACAAGTTTGAGCGATCGCTTGATTCGCCGTTTGCGCTGCCTACCAGGAATGACGGACAGCGACTATCGTTATTTTGAACAATCGCCAATTATCGCTCGGTTTCCCGAAAACATTACCCTGCATCACGAACATAAGCTTTGGGGAATCGATCGAGTTTATTTGGCTCGCGATCGAGAATGTCTTTATGCTGGATACGTTGGCTTGATTCATGCTGGGCGTTTACGTCAGGCGATCGAGCAAATTAAAACAGAAGCAAGATCGAGCAGTAATCAAGCATAAATTTAGCCCGAGCGAAAAAAAAACAAAAATTACTTGACAAACTTTAGGAGAATATTGCTATACTAATTTTGTTGCAAAACGTTGGGGTGTCGCCAAGCGGTAAGGCATCGGTTTTTGGTATCGACATTCCTAGGTTCGAATCCTAGCACCCCAGTAAAACAAAACAATAAAGCAAAACTCAGGCAATGTTATTTTTTATAGCTACCTGAGTTTTTTGCTTTTAGCACCTATATTAGTCTGGTTAGATTGAAATGTCTGAGCTAGCATTGCCGTAGATCTTTTCTCAGTTCAAGTTTATGCAGCCTGCTACTTTTCATGAGTATAGTTTCAGGTTGGCAACTGCGCTGGCGGTAATCGGCTTTTTTTTACAGGGAGTTGCCGAGGCACAAATAACCAGCGATGGTACGACCAACACTCAAACCCAAACAGATGATAACTTTATCGACATTACCGGGGGAATTGAGGCAGGAAGCAACTTGTTTCATAGTTTTGAACAATTCTCCGTCTTGGAGAGAGAAACTGCTAATTTCGAGCATAATCCTCAAATAGAGCAAATTTTTGGTCGAGTCACGGGGGGAACAGTATCAACGATTGATGGTTTGATTCAAACTCAGGGAAACGCGAGTTTGTTTCTGCTCAATCCTGCGGGAATCGTTTTTGGAAACAATGCCCAGCTAAATATCGGTGGATCTGTTGTTTTTAGTACTGGCGATCGCCTTATTTTTGCCGATGGTACAGAATTTGATGCTGTCACGCCCAAAGCAGACTCTTTACTAACGGTTAGTATTCCCGTCGGCATTCAGTATGGCGGTGTCGGCAGCAGTATTGAGGTTTTGGCGAATAATGACCCGTCAACCAATACTTTTGACCTGAGTGTCTATGCTGGTAATACCCTGGCTTTGTTAGGAGGAAATGTCTCAGTCAGTCAGAATAGTCTGGGTGTTTTTGGTAGCAATCTAGAAGTTGCCAGCGTCGAGTCGGGAACGATCGCTCTCTTGCCCGATGAGTTTGGGTGGCGGTTTGATTATCCTGACGTTACTCAGTTTGGTCTAATTGAATTTAGCGATCGGGCAAATATCAATATTGATGGTGGCGGTAGAGTTAATTTCCAGGGCAAAGAAATTGATTTTTCCAGAACTTCAGGAGTGCTAGATTTTAATCAATTTAGCGAGCTAAAAACAAAGGTTAATTTGACAGCGACAGAACTAATTAAGATTGACGATGGTTTAGTCATAACCCAGGTAGGGCAAGACAGTGGCTTAATTGACGGCGCAATCACAGATGCTGGTGGAGATATTGCGATCGCAGCGCCCCAAGTATTGATTAGTAACGGCTCAGTTATCTCCGCAGGTACTTTGAGTGAAGGGGATGGGGGAAGTATCAAGATTAGCGCCAATGACCTCAGACTATTCAGCGAATTAGGTCAAAATCCCCCGATTATTAGTACTTCTACCGATGCCAGCGGTGCTGGTGGCTCGATCGACATTGATACAGATAGACTGACCATCGCCAACGGTAGCCAGATTCAAGCTTTAGCAGCAACTGGTTCTGGTGGCACAATTACCGTCAATGCTAGGGAAGAGATTCAGCTTTCGGGAACGGGAATCTTGCGATCGCAAGATATCGACGGTAATATTTCCGAATCCAAATTAGCCAGTGGTTTTTCTGCTTCATCGGGAAACAAAGACGTGCCTGTCGCCGAGCAGTCTGAATTTACGGGAGCGAGTGGCAGCCTCAGCATCAAAACTCCCACCCTCACCATTAAAGACTCAGCAGAGATATCTGTGGGCAGCTACGGGTCGGCTAATGCAGGAGATATTGACATCTATACTTCCCAGTTAAACCTCGATACGACAGGACAGATTGTTGCTAATACTGCATCTAATGAGGGTGGTTCGATTAGCGTCTGGGCAGAGCAAATTATTCTCGATCGCTATAGCTCTATTTCTACTACCGCAGCTAGTGCGGGAAATGGCGGAAATATTACTCTGGTGACAGAAAATTTAGCGTTGCTAGATACGAATCGAATTGTGGCGGATGCGAAGGTCGGTAACGGAGGCAACATTTATATTGATGCTCAGGGGCTATTTATTGACCCCAACAGCAGCATTACTGCTAGCTCCCAGGTAAAACAAAATGAAGGTACTGTCGAAATTTCTACTCTCGACCTCAATTCTCGTCTAGCAACGGACTATAGTTCGCCATCATTGTTAGTTGCAGAAGATGAAATTACTTCTAGTTGTGGTGTCGGCATCAATCTAAACTCTAATCAAATCCGCGATGTGGGACGGGGTGGTATTCCTCATAATCCCTTCCGCGAGACGGCAAATATTGAAGGCTTGGGCGATTTTGGCATCAATTTAGAGCAAATGCCGCCTATAAATGAAGCTCAGATCGATCTGCAACAGACTCTTTCTGTACAGCCTATTATTGAAGTCGATCGCTGGGTAGTCAATTCTCACGGTAGAGTCGAACTAGTCGCAAATGCAAATAACGTTGAGGGTGTTTCGATCTCGTCCTGCGTAGGCAGTATTAAGAGGTAAGAGGTAGCCTGATTTATACTTGGCATCATCTTTTAGATTTCAAATTTAAGTTGGCAGGTTGAGAAAATCTTGAATTAGCTGCCAAATTTTTAATTGGCGATTATTCAAACCATGATCGCTATCGAGTTCGACTAGTTTGACCTGGGAGTGTTCCTGTTGGTATGCGCGGCTAACCTCGATCGGCACAACATCGTCATTTAGACCATGAATAATCAAAGTCGGTAGGGAACGTCCCAAACCCGATAGGGGATAATTATCGGCATCGGCTAAAAACTGATAGTGCAGGGGTATTTCTTGCTGTTCGCCGTAGTGATAAATCGAGAGATAGTTTGACTCTCGCCACTGTTCGATCTGTTTGGAGTCTAATCTCTCATACCAACTCTGAGGAAAGCCAAAGGCGGGGGCTAATAAAACTAAATTTTTTACCCGATCTTGTTTTTGTGCCACCCAAGCAGCAGTTAGCGCCCCAAAACTCGACCCAATCAGAGTAACGGGCATTTCTGATTCGGGGAAGGCTGCAACAGTTTGCTCGATTTGTCTGGTCAAAGTCAGATGAGTAAAATCGTCTTGATTGAGATCTAATACCTGAACATCTAGACCGATTTCTGAAAAGCGATCGCATAAGTACCTTGCTTTACTCGATTTGGGACTGGAAGCAAAACCATGAAGATAGATATAGGCTGGCATTTTGATTAATCTCTAGTAATTATCAGCGATCGCTCGGACATAAAAAAGGATAGCCCGTAGACTATCCTCAAGATCGCTTGTGAAAGTATTAATTAATGAAATCGGTTGAAATTAGATTTGAGGGACGAATCTCTCTTTATCGGGAACTTCGGTGTACTCAGAAACTATTTGTTTCAACTCGTTACCATCGATTGTTTCCATAGAAATGGCAAAACAATTATTGGCATCGATACTTATTGCTTCGATTTCAGAATCGACAATAGATTTTTTGACTACTTTTTGAGCACTGGAAAAGTTCCAAGAAAGAACAAGGAAAAAGAAAAAGTATTTCATGACAAGAAGCCTATATCAAGGTCATATAGGTCGAGAACATACGAAAACCTATAAATTTTTAAGCCAATAGGCATGCTTAAAATTATTGCATGTTTTTAGCCTCGATACTCAAGGTCGCATGCGGTACGAGTTTGAGCCTTTCTTTTGCGATAAGCTTACCTGTAACACGACATATTCCGTAGGTCTTGTTCTCGATGCGCAAAAGTGCATTTTTCAAGTCCCTGATAAACTTCTCTTGGCGTATGGCCAATTGGGTATTCGCCTCTTTGCTCATCGTTTCGGACCCCTCTTCAAATGCCTTGAAAGTCGGCGAGGTATCATCGGTACCGTTGTTACCATCATTCATATAAGAACTTTTTAACAAATCTAAGTGGCTCTTGGCCTTCACAATTTTTTCTTCTATCAGTGCTTTGAATTCGGCCAAATCTTTGTCCGAATATCTTATTTTTAAATCTTGTGCCATCTCTTAATGTTTTTCAATAAATAATTTAGTGTTCACTTCGTCAAAGGCAACCTCGGTTCCCTTTTCCATTTTTTCCTCAAAATCCAGTTCGGCGGTCAACGTTTCGGTCTTAATATAATTTATATTGCTTTCGACCGCTTTTTCAACGAAACCATCTTTTAGAATTTTTATATCGATTTTGTCAGTAACCTCAAAACCGGAATCTTTTCGAATATTCTGAATTCGGTTTACAAGCTCGCGTGCAATACCCTCTTTTCTGAGCTCATCATTGATGGTAACATCAAGTGCAACGGTAAGTGGGCCGGAACTGGCCACTAGCCATCCTTCGATATCTTGCGATGCAATCTCTACATCTTGTAACTGTAATGTAATGATTTTATTTTCAATTTCAAGTGATATTTCGCCCTCTTGCTCAATTTTTTGGATGTCGGCCTGATCAAGTTTACCTACCGCTTGGGCTATTTTTTTCATGTCCTTTCCAAATTTTGGGCCCAAGACCTTGAAATTTGGCTTAATCTGTTTGACCAGAATTCCGGAAGCATCGTCTAAAAGTTCTACTTCTTTCACGTTGACTTCCGACTTTATCAGATCGGCCACTGCTTCGATTTCTTTTTTCTGTTTTTCATCCAAAACTGGAATCATGATTTTCTGCAACGGTTGGCGCACTTTTATCCTTTCCTTTTGGCGAATAGAAAGTACCAGCGAAGAAATCGTCTGCGCCTTTTCCATCTTACTTTCCAATTCTATATCTATGATGGATGCATCATACTTCGGAAAATCGGCTAAATGTACACTTTCAAAAACCTCTTTTTTAGTCGTGTTCGTCAAATCTTTATAAAGACGATCCATAAAGAACGGTGCTACGGGAGCAGATAGTTTAGCCACCGTTTCCAAACAGGTGTATAAGGTTTGGTATGCCGATATTTTATCTTTTTGGTAATCACCTTTCCAAAAACGCCTTCTACAAAGGCGTACATACCAATTACTCAAATTCTCTTGTACGTAATCGGAAATTGCACGCGTGGCTTTTGTGGGTTCATAATCGGCATAGGCCTCGTCGACAGTTTTAATCAACGAATGCAGTTCCGATAAAATCCACCGGTCAATTTCGGGCCGTTCGTTCAATGGAATTTCTTCTTCCGAGTAATCGAATTCATCGATATTGGCATATAATCCAAAAAAGGAATACGTATTATAAAGTGTGCCGAAAAACTTGCGCTTGACCTCAACGATTCCATCAACATCGAACTTCAAGTTATCCCACGGGTTGGCGTTTGAAATCATATACCAACGTGTGGCATCGGCTCCATGTTCGTTCATCGTCTCGAACGGATCTGCGGCATTGCCCAAACGTTTAGACATTTTTTTGCCCTCCTTGTCCAAAACAAGTCCGTTGGAGACTACATTTTTATAGGCTACCGAATCGAAGACCATTGTGGCGATAGCGTGCAAGGTATAGAACCAGCCTCTGGTCTGGTCAACGCCTTCGGCGATGAAGTCGGCGGGGAATGGTATAGTCTTCGATATGTCTTCTACGGGAGGGTTTGAAACATCCCATTTGCCGCTCTTTGGAAAACCAAAAGAAGCTTCAAATGGGTAGTGCCATTGTGCGTATGGCATCGAACCGCTATCAAACCAAACATCGATGAGGTCACTTTCACGATACATCGGTTGACCATTGTCGGAAACTAAAATGATTTCATCAACTATATTTTTATGTAAATCAACTCTGTCATAATTTTCCTCGGACATATCTCCAACTACAAAATCTTCGAAAATATCTTTTTCCATAACGCCCGCTTCCACCGCTTTTGCCATTTCGGTTTTTAGATCTGCTATGGAACCAACAACTAGCTTCTTTTTACCATCACTAGTACGCCAAATCGGAAGCGGAATACCCCAATAGCGAGATCGCGAAAGGTTCCAGTCATTCGCATTAGCCAACCAATTGCCGAAACGGCCTTCACCGGTCGATTTCGGTTTCCAGTTGATCGTTTGGTTCAATTCGAACATACGGTCTTTGACATCGGTGATTTTAATGAACCAGGAATCTAACGGATAGTACAGAATAGGTTTATCGGTACGCCAGCAATTCGGGTAGCTGTGCACATATTTTTCGACCTTAAAGGCCTTGTTCTCTTCTTTAAGTTTTATGGCGATTTCAACATCAATAGATCGCTCTGGCGCATCCCCATCATCATAGTATTCATTCTTGACGTATTTACCGCCCCATTCGCCCAATTCAGGCCTGAACTTTCCTTGTAAATCTACCAACGGAACTGGATTATTATTTTCATCAAGCACCAATAATGGCGGTATCTCAGGCGAAGCTTGTTTGGCGACCAAGGCATCATCCGCACCAAAAGTCGGTGCCGTATGAACAATTCCAGTACCGTCTTCCGTGGTTACAAAATCTCCGGCAATAACACGGAATGCATTTTCTGGATTTTCATAAGGCAAAGCATAATCTAGAAGTTGTTCGTATTTGATGCCGACTAAATCCTTACCCGTAAATTCATTTATAATAGCCCATTGGTTAATTTTGCCTTTCTCTTTTAGCATATCTCCCTCGGGGACAAAGGAGAACATTCCTACCTTTACATCAACTTCCTCGGTATAGAAATATTTCTTAAATAAATCTTTAGCAAGAATTACATTAATCAATTCACCCGTATATTCATTAAAAGTATTGACTAAAAAATAATATATTTTTGAACCAACGGTTAAAGCGGTATTAGATGGAAGTGTCCAAGGAGTAGTTGTCCAGGCTAAAAAAAATGCGTTATCCTCAACCTTTATTTTGTTCAAAATTGTTGCATCTTGATTATCCTCAAAAAAGTTCGTTACTACCGAATTAATTAATGACTGTTTCTCAATCTTAAATTGCGCCACGACGGAAGTATCGGTTACATCTTGATAAGTACCTGGCTGATTCAATTCGTGCGAGCTCAAACCTGTACCCGCCTTAGGCGAATACGGTTGAATGGTGTATCCTTTATAGATAAGCCCTTTATCGTATATCTGTTTGAGCAGCCACCATACCGACTCCATGTATTTGGATTTGTAGGTGATGTACGGGTCATCCATATCTACCCAATACCCAACTTGTTCGGTCATACGATTCCATACATCGGTATAGCGCATGACCGCTTTTTTACAGGCGGCGTTATATTCTTCTACGGATATTTTTTTGCCTATATCTTCCTTTGTGATACCTAATTCTTTTTCGACGCCAAGTTCGATTGGAAGCCCGTGCGTATCCCAACCAGCTTTACGCTTTACTTGAAAGCCCTTCATGGTCTTGTAGCGTGGGAAGATATCCTTAATGGTACGCGCCATTACGTGATGGATACCGGGCATACCATTGGCCGATGGCGGGCCTTCGTAGAAGACGTAACTAGGCCTGCCTTCCCGTTCGGAGACACTTTTCTCGAAAATCCGGTTTTGCTTCCAATAGTCGAGTACTTCTTCCGCTACCTTGGGCAAATCCAATCCGTTATAATCCGCGAACTTCATACTGGGCATCCTTATAATTAAAGGCTGCAAAACTAATGAATTTTAAGTAAAATAGCTTTCGCCCACATAAACAAAAAAGCCCTGACCGATCGGTCAGGGCTTACGGGAACAAAATGAAAAAGCTAATTATTTGGTGCCAGTAATCGTTACATTGGCACTAAGCTGTAATGCGGAGGTAACACTAATTGCGCCCAGATCCAACCCGGTAGTCGACTCGGCCTCCAACAAGGCGTTGAAAAAGAATTGGTCGCCATCTTTATTGTAAGACACGAATACCAATTCGTAGCTTCCTTCTTTTAGAAAGTTTACACTATAAGAACCGTTAACATCGTTTACAACGGAACTAGTTACCGCGTTGGCAAAGGTAACTTTACTTTCTCCTTTTCCCTTGGTTTCAGTTTCAGCGTCGAATGTTCCCTTTTCGTAGGCATAGACAACGATTTTATCCGAAGTGTCTTCCGCATCGTTGGCAGAACCGGAAATCATTCCCGTGGACTCATCGTTCAAAGCGCGAATACCGGCAGAAAGTTCGGACATACTCACAAACTCAAAATTCGATGAAGCGGTGCCTTGCTCTTCCTTGATTGTTTTTCGGAGATCAAAATCGATAATAATCTCGTTCGATGCCGAAGCGAATACCTCAAAAGCATCATTTATATTTATTTTTTTGGCACTTGCCTCAATTTTATCTTTTTCGCCATTTGCAGTCTCTACGTAACATCCGGGAGCGTTACCAGTAGCATCGGTCGCATAGTCCAGTTCGATTTCAATGTTGGAATATGAACCTGCCTGCAAATCAAGATTGCCCAAGGTTTCCGTTTTACCATTGACCAAAGCGGAAAGCTCTACCGTAGTTTTGCTGAAACCTTCCAAAGAGGTGCCATCGACCTTGACATCGGAGATGGTTACGAATACAGCCTCGACATTGGCATTGTCGATAGGGGCATCGGTAATTTTAAAGCTGGTGTTGTAGGCTTCACCATCCTTTGGCATTGTATCCTCCTCATTCTTGCTACAGGAGGTCATTGTCATGATCGACATTAAAACTATTCCTGCGACTTTTCCGTAATTTTTCATAAGACTTGAAATTTTTAGATTAAACATCGCTATACTAACGGAAGATGGTTGATTAGGTTTTTAAATAAATCGGAAATTCTTCGGTTTTTCGATAAACTGCAGAAAACCGACCGGTAGCCATGTAGTTCATCGAATAGAAGATGATATGGGCAATAAAACTGCTGCATAATTTTGGAGGAATTCCATCCAAATATCATATACATCCGTATATCTTTGCAACAACAATAAACTAAACATTTAAACACGCTATTATGAAAAAAGTAATTCTAAGTTCAATTTTAATGCTATCCCTAAGTTTATCTTTTGTTTCCTGCAGGGAAGAAGCTGATAAGGCCAAAGATGCTACCGAAGAAGCGGGTGACGCTATGAAAGAAGCGGGCGAAGATCTTGAAGAAATGGGCGACGATGCCATGGACAAGGCCAAAGAGGCCGGTGATGACATTAAAGATGCCGCCAACGAAGCTGCTGACGACATCGAGGATGCCGCTAAAGATGCTTCAGACAAAGTTAAAGAGGCCGTCGATAACTAAGGTCTAAAACAATTTGAGAAAAGCCGGTCGGAAACGATCGGCTTTTTTATTGCCTATATGTGAATATTGGTACAATTCACTTTAGGCTTTGTGCGAACTCGAAAGTCGACTTCACGACATTTTCGTAGGCGGTATCCATTGCGATCTGCATATCAGTAATACCCTGGGAGACGGCAATAGTTTCTGATAACCCCAGCTTTTTACTTACGTCTTCCGAAATATCTACCACGCCGCATAGGGCAATCACGGGAATATTTTCAAGTCTTGCCGACTTCAGTACTCCATCAATAGTTTTACCGAACAGTGTCTGTGAATCAAGTTTACCTTCTCCGGTAACAATCCAATCGCTGCCCTTTATGGCTTGGTCGAAATTTGCAATTTCCTTGACTAAATCGATACCAGGGGTCAGTTTTCCGTTCAATAGCACTAGAGCTCCGGCCCCAAGTCCTCCAGCGGCACCGGATCCTTTGACATTTTGAATATTGATGCCGTATTGCGTATTGATAATTTTCGCATAATTCTTTAACCCTTCATCGAGAAGTTCAATTTCCGCCTTTGATGCTCCTTTTTGAGCCGCATACACATATGCGGCACCTTCTTTACCATAAAGCGGGTTCGTGACATCGCACGCAATTTTTACCGAAACACCTTTTATTGAAAAATTGACTTTTGAACCATCGATACTATTTAGCTGAATTAGATTGCTGCCGATAGGCTCCAATTCTCGGTCATTCTTATCCAAAAATCGGAAGCCCAGGGCTTTTGCCATTCCCATGCCACCATCATTGGTCGCACTGCCTCCGATACCTAAGATGATTTCTTTTGCGCCCCTATCTATTGCATTAAGCACCAGTTCTCCTGTTCCGTAGGAAGAGGTGTTCATACAATTGCGCTCATTATCCATTAATAAAACAAGACCAGAGGCTTCTGCCATTTCTATATAGGCAACGCCATTTTCCTTTGAATATACGTACGAGGCTTCTACTGGCCTGAACAAGGGATCATTAACTCGCTTTTTGACTATTGCCGCGTTTAAATAATAGCGTACAATCTCTATAGTACCATCCCCGCCATCTGCCAAGGGCATTTTTAGAATTTCGGGGTTTTCGAAAACCCTGAGCAGACCTTCTTCTACGGCATCGCAGAATTCGAACCCAGTTAGGGACCCTTTAAATTTATCCGGTGCGATTACAAACTTCATAACTATGGTATTAATTCAAAAGACTTGGTAAAGAAATGCTAAATAGTACTATGGCAATAAAATAAGCTATTAAAATAGCGACCTCTTTTCTACCCGAATAATAAACCACTTCAAGACCTTCGTTTACATCTCTTTTAACCGTATAGCTAACGGCAAGGGCTACTAATACAGTAACAAGACATCCGAGGGCGTTCCACCAGAACCAAAATATCTGCGGCACGTAAAGCCAAAGATAAATATTGAACAGCACACCGGCTACAATTCCGATATTAGCTCCTAGAGCATGCGTCTTTTTGGTGAGGATGGCAAGCGCAAAAGCCGCTAAAATCGGTCCATAGAAAACAGAACTGATCTTATTGATGACCTCGATGACCGTACCTTCAATATTACCTGCAAAAAAAGCAAAGAACAAACAAACAAGCCCCCAGAAAATGGATAGAAGCTTTGAATAGTTCATGTATCTTTTATCGGGCATGTTGGGATTGAACCGTTTTACAAAGTCTTCCATCGTTACTGCCGATAGTGAGTTCACAGTAGAGCTTAAAGTTGACATAGCCGCCGACATTATGGCCACGATCAATATACCTATGACCCCATTGGGTAAATATTTAATGATAAAAACAGGCACCATCAAATCGGCCTTTTTGCCTTGCAAAGAGCCAATATTAGCCTGATAAACCGTTTCCATTTGGTCTTGAAAACTAATATCTTGCATCAATAACGTACCTAAGACAAGACCCATTATACAATAGGTCAGCGTAAAAGGAAAACGGAGTAGGCCGTTTGCCATAATCAATTTTTTAAGGTTCGACATGCTGCTAGAGGACAGCAACCGCTGCGACTGTGTTTGATCCGTACCATAATATGAAGCATATAAGAAAAAACCCCCTATTACCATGGGCCAAAACCCGAATTCATCCTTACCATCGGCATTGTTGAAGCCCCATTTATCGAAATCAACGGCGGTAATACGGTCTTGGTCTACGTGGGTCAAGAAATTATCGATGCCGCCTAATTCACTAAAACCATAAAATAGACAGATTATAATCCCGATAAAAAGAATACTCATTTGAATTACATCGCCCCAAATTACCGCCTTCATACCACCCTGATAAGAATAGACCATCGTAATAAGGCCAATTATCAAAATGGATATCCAAAAATCCAGTTGTATTGTGGCCTGCAGAATCAAGGCCATCGTATAGACCATTACCCCTGTCGCCACCGATCGACTGATTTGAAAAACAAAACTGATCAATAGGCGAGATGAGGCATCAAAGCGTTTTTCTAAGTACTCATAAACGCTTACAATACCTGATTTATAGATGGTAGGTAATACCGCGATCAATAAAAATGCCATCGCCAAAGGCACCCCGAATTCATAGGTGAGCCATTGCATGCCCCCACCATCTTTAAGGCCAACAAAGGCAGGTGCGGAAATAAAACTTATCGCCGAAAGCTGGGTTGCCATTGCCGATAGACTTAACGGAAGCCAAGAGGTTTTTCTACCCCCCAAAAAATAATCGCCACCGCTATTGTTTTCCTTAAATAAGAAGCCCAACCCTAGAAATGCAGCCAAGTAAACGACAATTATAATATAGTCTAAATAGTTCATGCGCTTATCTTATTTTTTAGTTCGGATTTTATGTTTTGTTGCCACTCTTTTTTGAGAATGCTCATTAAAATGGCATCGGTTCTTCCTTTTTTATTATGCGAGGGAAACATATTTCGTAAAAATCCTTCTGTTTGGCACCCTACACTTTTCATTGCCGCAATACTAATGTAGTTATCGGCGTAAGCCCCGAAACCGATGCGATGTACGCCCAATTGTTCAAATGCAAATTCGAATAGGAGATATTTACAATGTTTGTTCAGACCTGTACCTCGAAACTCTTTACCATACCACGTATGTCCCAGTTTTATGGTTTTCAGCTCGTTCGAATACTCGTAGAAACGTGTGGTGCCCGCATACCGTTTCCTTTTTTTGTCGAAAACAACGAAGGGGTATTCTTTAGACGACTTTCGGCTTTCAATAGCCGACCGAACGTAAATCGCTAGGTTTTCAACAGTTTCTCCCTTTTCAAAAAAATATTTCCAAATTTCGGCGTCGTTCGAAATCTCCGATAAAGGTTCGATATGCCCTTTGTTCAATGGCGCTATTCTTACCCTATCATTTTCTAGAACATAATCTTTGGTAAAATCGAGTTTTACCTGTTGCCCTTTCATCGTTTTATTTTTTAAGAGACTGTTTTGAAATATCTCGATTTTTTTTACCCCTTTTTTCGCCCTTCTTCGTTAACCCCGAACCGTCGGGGCTAATGACATATTTCAAAACAGTCTCTAAGTCTTCAACAGGTCTATCAAAAGTGCCGCGCTCCAAGAAAAATCACCTCCTCCATAGCCAATTCTAGTGGTCTCGCCATTATCTTTTCGACAATCAAAATATTCGAAAAAGCCATCGCGCTCAATTAATGCTATCGAGTCGTTTTTTATCCGTTTGGCCACCTCATCAAATCCATAATTTTTAAGTCCGTAGTAGAGCATCCAGTTCATATTGATCCAAACAGGTCCTCTCCAATACTTCCTGGGATTGAACCGCTCGCTTTTTGGATCAAAAGATGCACATAGATATTTGTCGTCTCCCCCAAATTTATCCATCATGGTTTTTACTAAAATCTCCGCTCTTTCTTGATTAGGAATATTAGCGTACAGAGGTGAAAAAGAGGAAGAAGAGATATGACGAATCAGTCTATTATTTCGTAGGTCATAATGTACGTATGCCCCAAGCTCGGGGTCGAAAAGTTTTGTGTTGAAATTTTCAATACTTTTTTTCTGCCATGCCATCAAGTTCGCCTTTTCAAATTCGTAACCGCCGATTAATTCGTAGAGTTCAAGTAGTGCCTGGTTCGATTTGATCAGCATAGCGTTGAACAAGGGGTCTTGGACTAAAAAGGGCGACAACTCGGCAATTTTATCGTCGTTGTACCGATGTTCTTTTGCAATGTCGATTAGGTGCAGATAGTGATCATACTCGCGTTTTGAGGGACGCTGAGAAGCATCGACATGGGTAGTATCTTTGCGTTCGAATTCATATTCCGGGGGATTCATAGTTTCCCAGATATCGTCCCAAACGGGAGAATTGTCGGTACCGGACTCCCAATTGTGATAAATATATACCAGACCCTCGTCGTTGGGGTCTCTATTGGCGTAGAAATAGGTATGATTTTGATATACCTTGGCTATCTGTTCTTTGATAAAGGCTAGCATACTTTCTTTGTCTTCCGCAATACGATACATTTCCTGAAGCACAAAACCCGTTACCGGCGGTTGTGTCATTCCGGTAGACCTGTATTTTTTTGAGGACTGTGGATGCAGCTCCGATCGATGAAAATCGGCACCCGGAAAATAGGAATCATTCTCGGTGTGGAAAATGATATGGGGTATAAACCCGTTTTCCCATTGTGCATCTAGCAATGTCCGTATTTCCATTTTTGCCTTTTCGATATCATAGTGGGCAAAACCAATAGCGATAAAAGCAGAATCCCATTTCCACTGAAAGGGATATAGCCCTTTACTCGGAATAGTAAAACCCCCTTCTTGAAAGTTGCCCTCCAATACTTCAATTGCCTTCTTTATTAAATCTTTTTCCATAAATCACAGGTAGCAAATAGACATTGGCGGCATATTACCGCCAACGCCATCTTGAATAAACTAACTCAAACTAACTCAAATCGTTTTTAGAAATTGAAGGTCGCTGTCAAAAACAACCTTCTGGGCAGAATAGGCCTTCCTACGAAAAACTCGGATTCAGATTGGCCTGCCGAACCGGCCCTTGGGTTGCCCTCGGTAATGCCGCTACTATCGAACAGATTGAAAACGGAGAACCCTAAGCGAACCGACTGATCGTTTTCAAGTTTTGCAAAAGTGTATCCGGCACCCAACCTTGCAATATTAATAGTATCAAGTTCTATATTATTGGTGTCATCTGTAAATTTCTTGCCCGTATAATTGAACCCGAAATTAGCATCAAAAACGGAATTGTCATAGTACAGTCCCAGACTACCCAACAAGTTCGGCTGGCGCGCTAATTCGTTACCCACATTCACCTCGGCAGAAGTACCGTTTACCAAATCAAAATCAATATTTTTTGTAATCTCGTGGGCCTGATAGGTAAGGTTACCACGAAGATTCAGGTTATCGGCCAGCGTATAGTCCCAAGTACCTTCTATACCTATAGTTCTTGTATTTTGCTCTGCGCGTGTCTCATCTATCAACTGCCCACCAACAATGGCTTGCCGAATTGAAACACGATCTGTTAGACCTACATAATATCCTGCGACCGATCCCGTGAAATTTTCATTTCCAAATTTGGCACCCGCCTCAAATTGAATAATATTTTCAGGGTCATAAATACTTTCAGAAATACCGGGTACCGGTGCAAAACCCCTTAGTTGTGGAAAGAAATAACCTTTTGAAAAGTTCGCATAAAGATTGGTCGTTTCTGTCAATTCGTATAGACCTGCCAATGAAAGGGCCCAAGCATTCGCACTTACGTTAGTTCTTAGAAAAGAACCGTCTGCAGCTTGTACATCACTTAATTCGGCGGTAATATCAGCATCGGTATATACCGTCTCGGAAGCGATTCCACCGCGGTTATTTTGACCGTCTGTGTGTTCCCATCGAAATCCGACATCAAAACGCCATTTATCAAAAATCATCTCATCGGTTAGATAGAAGGCAAGTCTGTTCTGGGAGAGAAAATTATTAGCAGTCTGCCCTATTCGATTGTAGAGTCCACCTTGCGAGTAAACAACATTGTTGCCATCGGCATCGGTATAACTTAAGTTCACCAAACGCGGATTGTTATTAAACTCGGTCAACACACGATATTGATAATTTACATCTTCTGCCTCACTGCGCGCAATGAACGAACCAAGGGTAATGTTATGACTTCCTCCGTTCGATGTATTGACTATTTTGGTCAAATTAATTTCCCCTGAATAATCTGTCATGGGCCGTAAGCGGTCTACATGCAAATTATCGATCACTAAATCTGAACCATTCACTTGGCCTCCCGAACCACTTTGATAGTTCGCCGAATACCCTTGGTTTCCGGGGGCAATACTCGCTACATAATTATTGAGTGAAATGGGATTCCCATTGTTGCCGTTTCCACCAACATATAGTGCGAAGTTATGCTTGTAGTTCGCATACTTCACTTTAGAAGTCAACTTAAGGTCATCGCTAAAGCGATAGTTGAAATCTCCCAATAGATAACCCCCAGTGGTCGAAACACCGTCGGCTATGGGACTGTTATACACACCACCAGGAGTATTAATAGAGGTATTGGCCAAAGCACCTGTCAATAACTGCTCTACCGGATTGCCATCATTACCGTTGATTCGTTCACGGCTTCCCCCCGAAAGGGGTATCGGTAAGTAAAATTGAGCCTTATCGTTTATAAACTGACCATGCAGGGTAAACGAACCATTATCGAATTTCTTCTTAATGTTACCTCTAAACTGAATACCCTTCGTAGGTAGGCCTACATCAATGGGTCCTCGGTCGTGTCGCACAAAGCCGGTAAATGCATAATACGTATTTGAATCTTCACCGCCCAATTGGCCACCGCTATAAAAATCGGTTTTCAGCCTACCTTGGTTGGCTACTTCCATGTTAATTATGTTGCCTGGGTTAGAATCTCCAGTTTTACTCGTATAGTTTATAATACCTGCCACTGAACCCGCACCGTAAAGAACCGCGGCACCACCACGCACAAATTCTACACCTTTAAAACCGATATCGGGTCGGGCGTAGACATCATGTGCCGAAGAGTTAAGCCCAAAAGAGCTTATTAAGGGCATACCATCATATTGTAATGGGTTGAATACATACTGACCGCCAGAAGGGAGCCCTCTAACGAAAATGTTACTTGCCGTTTCGCCACCACCACCTTCTGCGGTAATACCGGGAACGCTACGTAGAATGTCAGCTTGGCTATTGGCAGATAGTTTGGTTATCTCTTTCATTTTGACGGAGCTAATTGATAAGGGGGCCTGTTTTTGTGAACGGAAAGTGGCGGAAGCGGTTAATACCACTTCTTCCAATTGTTGGCCACCTTCTTGAAGTACAACATCTACGGTTAATGCACTGCCATTAAGTTCTATGGGCTTATCTATTGTTGTAAAACCCAAATAAGAGATTTGTAAGACCTGACTTCCCGTAAGGTCAGTACTAAACGTAAAATTTCCATCAAAATCTGATGTAGTACCAGAAGTGCTTCCTACTATTAGAACGTTCGCTCCGGGAATCGGTTCACCGGCGTTGTCCTTAACGGTTCCTGAAATGTCGGTCTGTGCAAAGGTGCCTGCACCAATTAGTAAGCCGATTACCGCAAAAATAAATTTTTTCATGATTGTTAGTTTTTAAAGTGACTCGTTGAATTGATATTTTATTGAATCGTTAATCTGAGAATAAAAATATTTGAATACCATACTATTTTTTCAAAAAAAGTGCAAAATTATTATGCAAACGTTTGCGGAAACGTTTGCAACTTGTTATTTTTTCATTGATTTATATTGAACCTATTGAAATACAACCATGAGCAAAAAGAAAAACACGACCTTAAAAGAGCTCTCGAAGGAATTAGGACTATCAATTTCTACCGTTTCAAGAGCTTTGAACGACCACCCTGACATAAGTTCGGATACCAAGGAAAAGGTAAAAAAGTTGGCAAAACAGCTGCATTATGCTCCGAACCTATTTGCAAGAGGCTTCCGATCACATGAGACCCATATTTTAGGCGTTATCGTACCCAATATATCACACCTGTTCACCTCCACTATTTTGAAGGGTATTTTGGAGGAAGCTGAATTTCGCGGCTATCGGATAATTATCTCAGAATCGAATAATAGCGAAACCAAACAGGTCGAAATGCTAAACACGATGACCCAATTCGGGGTAGATGGAATTTTAATGTCGTTGGCGAGGAAGACCGCACGAATAGAAGAGGTGCTCGAAGTTTTAAACCGTATACCTATGGTGCTCTTCGATAAAGTTTCTAGTAAAATACCTTGTACCCAAATTGTTATCAATGAAGAGGAAGCCGCTTTCAACGCTGTCGAGCACCTTATAGAGCTGGGGAAACAACGAATCGCTATACTAAAGGAGACCGAGAACTCTTATAATTCAGAAAAACGATATGCGGGCTACTTGAGAGCCTTAAACCATCATGGCCTACCTGTACGTGAAAAGATTATTTTGAGTACGGAAGACATCTCATTGGCAAATGGCAGGCGTTTAACCAATATTCTATTAAGTAAGAAAAAGCGCCCTGATGCAATTTTCGCCATTACCGACAACGCGGCCATCGGGGCGATCAAAGCGCTACATAAATTTAAGGTAAAAATCCCCGAAGAAATCGCCGTGGTCGGTTTTAGTAATTCTGCAAACTCGACCATAGTTCAACCAGCGTTAACTACGGTTGATCAACCCGGTGATAAAATCGGACGGACGGCCGTAAAATACTTAATCGATGAAATCAAAAACCCCAAAAGCGACATTATCACGAAGACCGTTGAAATAAAGACTAGCCTGGTAGTGCGGGATTCTTCTTTAATGGCTTAGTTTTTCTAATTCGCCATATCACTACATAATCAAAACTGAATCACCGTTTTACCAATACTTTTTCCCGATTCTTGCATCTCATGTGCTTTTTTTAAGTTTTCTACCGTAAAACCTTGCAGCGTTGTGGTCAAGGTCGTTTTTATTGTTCCGTCGTCAAGCAAATCGGCCAGATGATTTAGAATTTGATGTTGCCGATCCATATCGTCGGTAGTGAACATAGAACGGGTATACATAAATTCCCAAGAAAAGGTTACACTTTTATTCTTTAGCGCATTTATATTTAACGGATTGCTACTGCCGGTGATAGAAACAATATGCCCTTGCGGTTTAATAATCTCGGCTGCGGTTTCCCAATAGCCTTCAAGATCAACGAAATCTAGAATGTAATTCACCTCTTTATGTCCTATTCTTTCCAATTCTTCTTTTAAGTTGTGATGGTTGACCACGAAATCGGCACCCAATTGATTGCACCAGTCGATAGAATCTTCTCTTGACGCTGTCGCGATAACCGTCAGATTACCTAGTTTTTTAGCAAGCTGTATCGCGATAGAGCCTACCCCTCCCGCACCGGCCAAAATCAAAACCGTTTTACCTTTATCGGTTTCAGGGTTTATTTTTATCCTATCAAAAAACGTTTCGTAAGCAGTCAGTCCCGTCAGCGGAATTGCTGCAGCTTCAGCACTAGTTAAGCTTTTAGGCTTTTTGCCAACGATACGTTCATCGATCAACTGGTATTCTGAATTACACCCACTTCGTGTTAGATCGCCGGCGTAGTACACCTCGTCACCGACCTTGAATCTTGAAGTTTTCTCGCCTATTTCTTCTATGGTTCCGACGGCATCCCAGCCAATAATTTTTGGTATGTCGAGCAAAGTATCCTTCGCAGCAATTTGTCTGACCTTATAATCTACAGGGTTTACCGCGATTGCAGCTATTTTTACCAAAAGGTCATAACCTTCAGCATGTGGTTTTTCAGTTTCAAATTCAATGAAGCTGTTCTCATCTGAAATGGGTAATGACTGCTTGAATCCTATTGCTTTCATATGTGTTATTTTTTATTTCTCGCTATCTGGTTGAATTTAATCTTTATGTTGTATGTATGCAAAATAGACCATAGTCTAAATAGTAAACAATAAAGGTGTTATTGTTTCACTTATGGTTCAAATTAACAAAAAAGCACAGATAAGTCGGGGTAATATTGAAAATAAATTTCAAAATTAGTTAATATAATATCTATTTTACGTATATTGTATCATTAAAAGTTACTATATTATCTATAGTATGAATAAATATAGTGTTGACAAACTTCCTAGAGATATTCGCATAGAAATTGCGGACAAACACAAAAAGCTTCGAAAAAACCGTGGACTATCGCAAGTTGAACTAGCAGAACGTTCGGGAGTGTCCTTAGGGAGCTTAAAACGGTTTGAAACCAAAGGGCTAGTTTCTCTACAATCGCTTTTGAAGCTTGTATTTGTACTAGGTCGGTTATCTGATTTTGAAAGTGTGCTGAAGCCCGATGAAAATCTTAACCATATTGAGAAATTATTCGCTTCGACAAGGAAAAGCTGATGGAGCCAATTGAACAATTAGAAGTTTACCTTCATTTTACCAAAACCCCTATTGCAGTCGGTCAAATGGTCTCGGACAATGGAACCATTTTTTTCAAGTACGATGCTGCTTTTTTAAAAAAAGGTTTGGAAATATCTCCCTTTAAACTGAAACTTTCTGATACCATTTCAACCCCCAAAACACCTATTTTTGATGGCCTTTTCGGAGTATTCAGTGATTCACTTCCCGATGGTTGGGGTCGGTTGTTGTTAGACAGAACACTGTATTCAAAAGGAATATCACTAAATAAAATCACACCCTTAGACCGTTTGGCCTATGTTGGATCCAACGGTATGGGCGCATTAACCTATAAACCAAATCTAAACTACGAAGTTGAAGCCGATAACCTTTTGGGCCTGGACAAAATTTCTCAGAAGATGAATAAGGTTCTAGCCGGTACATCTTCTGATGTCATAGCTGAATTATTCAACCTTGGAGGTTCTTCCGGTGGGGCAAGGCCAAAAATCTTTATAGGCTATAATCCTAGAACCGATCACCTAATACATGGACACTCGTCGCTTACCGAAGATTATGAACATTGGATCGTAAAATTCCCTTCTTCAACCGACCTGCCCGATATCGCCCAAATAGAATATGCCTATTATCAAATGGCTTTAGCGGCGGGCATTGAAATGTCGGAATGCAAATTATTCGAAGGCCCATCCGGAAAAAAGTACTTTGCGACCAAAAGATTCGATAGAATAAAAAATGACCGTTTACACCTACATTCAGCGAGTGGGTTATTAAATGACAATTTTCGTTACAGTAATTTGGACTATGGCAATGTTATGGATTGTGCATTTCGATTAGAAAACCATGTAGCTGCTTATTCAAAAGTACTCCGGTTAGCAGCTTTCAATGTCTTTAGTCATAATCGTGACGACCACAGCAAGAATATTTCATTTTTAATGAACGGGGCCGGAGATTGGAAATTGGCCCCGGCCTACGACCTTACCTTTTCAAATTCATCGCACGGCATGCACAGTACCATGGTTGCAGGAGAAAGCAAAGCACCTGAACGGCAACATTTGTTGGAATTGGCAAGTACCTTTGAGGTAAAAAATGCGGAGGCCATTATTGATAAGGTTCAGACCGTAATTGGCGACTGGGAAGATTATGCCAAGGATTGCGGTGTTAGTAGTGATTCTAAAAAACTAATTTCCAGATATTTAATAAAAATTGGTGAAGTGTAAAAATAGGGGATTGTGAATGCTTTGGTTCAAATAGTGGAGCAAGAGACTGTTTTGAAACTATAGCATATACATTGTACAATGATCGAAAGGTTTATCTTTGGAAACCCCGAATCCTCGAAACCGCTAAATCAAAATGAGAAAAGACAGACTCTATTTTTATACTTTTTTAGCCATAACCCTCATTTTTATACTAATTGCGGGAATTGCCGTGCAATACTTCGTAAAGGCAAGTGCCCATCAATTATTGGCAGCACAGTTGGAGTCCGGAAGACGGGAAGCCAAGGAAATAGCAAGTTTGGCGGGCTACCAATTGGAAAGCGGCCTCAATAAACAAACGGTAGTACAGAACATTCAAAAAAGCATACAAAACACAAATCTGGAATCGGTATTCGTGAGTATGTTCGATTGGTCGGGAAACGAAATCTGTAATCCGGATATTACCAAAGTTGGGCAGAAGGTAGCACCCAATGAATCTATCGTTTCAACAGTCGATGATGAAATCACCCCTGAAGATTTTTATACGCTATTAATGAGCAATCAAGATAAAGGGGGAATGGATAGCCCGGAAGACATAGAAATGGATACGGAAATCATCTATCTGTATCCGGTAACCGATTCTGACTGGATCGTTGGCTTAAACGCTAATATGGAAATGATTTCAGGGCAAATTAGGGATCTGAGGAACCGATTTTATGTCATCATCATCATTATGGGGTTTGTTCTTATTCTATCCTCCGTGATAACCGTACGGCTTATAGGAAGTATTTACGAAAGACGATTGGAAGCCGAGAAAAAAATATTAGAGGGGGAGGTCATCAACCTTGCCAAATTAAACAAGGCATTGGATAATTATCAACAAAAGGTAGGCGAAGCAAGGCCCGTACTCGAAACAACTACAGGCTCAATAAAAACGGGTGGTAGCAAAAACCGAATCCTAACCTATTTGCGCCATGAGCTTTTGCCCGTTGCAACAGAGGAAATCGCCTATATCTATACCGAAAATACGATTACGTATGTGGTGGATATTAATGGAAAACGCTCTACGGTCAACGATAGCCTGGAGGATCTGTATTCAGGGCTGGACAGCAATTTCTTTTATAGGGCCAACAGGCAGTTTATCATCGCTATTTCAGCTATTGAGAAAATTACGCGATATGGAAAGAACAATCTAAAAATACTAATGGTACCCAAATGCGAAATAGATATCATAATAGGTAAAAATAAGGCCTCGGAATTTAAAAAATGGCTGAACAAGTAAAAACAGTTTCTTCGTTTAATTTTTAATTTTGAGTTTTTGTTTTTTGAGATGAAAAACATAGGTAGCACTTACCCCGATATGAAGTGCACCGTCCTTAAAATTAAAATTCTCGGGGCCGAACAATATGGTTCCCGCCTCGTCAAAGCTTACGGCATTGGTCAATGAAAACTGTAGAATCAGATCACTGACTTCCCAATTGACACCCAAACCAAATGAATTATAGCCCTGTAGACCTTCTTCACGCCCGGCTACGTAATGATATTCCGAAGCCAAAGAAACATGGTTCGCCAACTTATAGCGAGCACCAAAACCCAAAGCAAAAAAGTCATTGGACTCAAAATTCAATTGTCGGGAATTTGCACGCACATAGGTCGGGGCTATCTGCAAAGAAAAATTTCGATCAAATTTACGGGCAAAGATAATTTTGGAAACAAAATTGAACCTATCGGAGCTATCTTCGGGCAAAACAATTTTCCCATAGCTGCGAGTTAAAAACGAAGTGCTTTGAAATAGTGTAATACTGATAGGTGCTTTGTTGCTGTCGTCTCGTTGTCGAACCAGTCTGTATTTTGCAAATCCGTTTATGATACCATCAAATGAAGTAATGCCCGATCCTAACGTAAATCTATCCGTGAAGGCATACTCCAGTCCGAAACGGGCAGTGAACAAGTCGGCGGCAAAACTACGTCTATCGCTGTTAGGTCTGTTCCAGTACTTGGTGCCCAATACAAGCTCAAGTGTCCCTTTTTTTCGGGTTTCTACAGATTGGCCAAAGGTAATCCGGTTCGCTTTGAAGGTCGCTCGTGTGTATTGAACAGTATCTGGTAACTCCTTGTCCAAAAGTTCAAGCAGGTCTTGGCCATTGGCAAAATACATGCCACATAACATACTTATTGATAGACAGATATATCTATTAATCTCCATAAGGCTCGTATTCAAATCTAAACATAATCTTTATCACTTTGGCTATATTGGGTCTCAACAAAGGGGGTACGTTTATGTCATGGTCGGAAACACCGACTTCGAAGTCGCCCGATAAAATGTAGTTGCTATCTAAACGCTCTATTGTTGTCTTTACTTCTATATCTTTTGTTACTCCATGAAGGGTCATTGCACCTTTGACTATTTTGGCCTGAGCGGTTGTGCCGATTGTATCGAAATCTTGAATTTCGCCTTCAAACTGTAGTTTCGGGTAGATGTCGGATTCCACATAGCTTTCGTTGAAATGCTCCTCCATTAGCGCCTTTTTGAAAACAAATGCCCGCATCAACATATTCACGGCGATCTCACCATTGGAGAGGTCGATAATACTGAGCACCTGATTGTTGACAGCTTCGATATTTTCAACAGAAGTATAGGAAAAAAAGGAAACCTGACCTTGTCGCGCTATGATTTTATCTTGAGAAAATCCACTAAAGAAAGCGAAAATAAAAAAAAGCGTAATTATTTTATGCATCGGTCTAACCGTTGATTAGTATACAATTTAACATGATGACATCTAACAAATATCCTTTACAGATACCTTTTAGACGAACGGTCTGCCCCCGTTTTAATTCTTTGACTTTTTCCATACTTGATGGCAACACATCACATATTACATGGGAAGCGTCGTTTTGCCCTTGCAATAATACGGTATAACGGTTGTTTACGTTGGTAATTTTTTTAATACTGCCCACCACCTCGATTGTCTTTTCTACAAAGTCGGTATTTGCTTTAATTTCATTGGCACTAAACGATTTTGCCAATTTATCTGAACTTATCTTTACATCAGTTTCTATCGTAGCAGTATCACGCGGAGGCTTGTTGTAGTATTCAAGACACAAAAAACAGCAGTATACCAGCAATGGCAACAAACCGATTATCGCTATTTTGAATTTTCTTGTCATGCCTATCGTTACGCGCTAATTTCTAATGTTCCGCCCAAAGTTTTTTTATATTTCCAGTAGCTTCAAAGCTATACAAATAAGGGCATGTTGTATATATCGGCAATTACTTTTTCTATTCGACCCATAATCGGGTTAGTATTTTTTACTCGATAATCGAGATTTAAATGCTCCGACGCTTGCGTCGAAATCTAAGTTAAGGTTCCTTTAAATGCCTCGTGGGCTTGCCCCGAAGCTATTTACTAAAATCTTTAGGTACTAAACATCATTGTAGCAGTTTTAACTAAATAAAAGGGAACCGAGTTACCGGTTCCCTAATTTGAAACAATCTTCTCATAGCAACTGCCTCAATTTTCCCTCCATAGCAATTAGGGGAACTTTCTCTTAGCACAGTCTATAAAGCGACATATTCTTTACAAACACTAAATAATTAATACCATAATGCGGAATAATAAGAGCTTTAAAAAATGAAATACTTATGTTTTAAGTCCGAATAAAAGGTCTTAAAAAAAAATTCACGAAAGTTTATAATGTGCCTTTCTTCATAAAATGCCCGTTGTTGAAATACAACGGGCATTTTCAAAACCCCAAAACTAAATTTATATACTAGTTATTATACAGATAGATAGAAGATGCCGACATCAAACCGTTGGAGAACCCCGGGGATACGTCACCACTGAGACTCAGCACATCTGGAAAGCCAAGAATCAGACCGTTACCTACTTCCGCAATAAATACGGTCTCAGTATCATTATCATAGGCTACGTCTATCGGATTTCCCATCAGCGTTGAAGGACCTGCGTACCTGATTTGATCGGCCAATGCTATAGCACTTCCATTTTCGGTAGCATCCAATTTACCGCTAAAATCGCGGATTATCTGAAATCCACCATCGGTATTGGCATCCGCAGCCTCACCGATATCGGTCATGACCAACACATCGGCGGCCTCGCTATAATCGATACCATGGGTTCGTATGATACCTTCAATTGTTATCTGCTTATCGGCAGCGACAACACCATCGGTCGTATTGGCCGTTAAGAAATTCTCGAAAACTGCCAAGTCGCTTGATAGATCGACAACTGCCAGAAGGTCGTTACCTTTGAACGTGATGCCCCATAGATTACAGTTGATGGTAAACGTGTTTACCAGTTTGAAAGAAGAACCGTCGTAGCAATACACATAGAACTTGTTCTCCCCGTTATCGGAAACTACGACGCGGTCTCCCGAAACGGCAATTTCCCTTGGGCTTATCAAATCTGCCGAACTTGAAAAATCTGCGGCAACGGCACTACCATCGGCAATACCTGAAAAACCACCGTAATTTTCCAAAGTTAGATTAGATCTTGAAGCCTGAATAACCGCATCGTTCATAGCGGCATAATAGATACCTTCAGAAGCATTAGACTCGGACGTTACCGTTTTAATGAATCCTCCCATACCGTCATATACACTTATATCGCCGTTAGCCGTACTGGTAGCATACAAAATCGTACGTTGCCCTACAGTTTCGTCGCCAATATCACCATCGGTTTCATCACTGGAAAAATAGATGGAAGATGCTGCGGCCAAATCTTTATTGAATGAAGGCGTCAAATCGCCACCTGAACCAATATCGTAAAAGCCCAAAACCTTACCGTTACCAACTTCTGAAATATAAACAGCATCGGTTTCGGAATCATAGGCCACATCGATGGGGTTTCCCATTAAAGTCGAAGGTCCGGCTACACGTACCTGCTTGCTTAAGGGTAGCACATCACCATCGGAAAGCATATTGAACTTGGCCGAAAAATCGGAAATTACATGAAAACCGCCATCGGTATTCGCATCTGCGGCATCGCCGATATCGGTCATGACCATTACGTCGTCACTACCGCTATAGGTAAGACCATGTGTACGGACGATTCCGGCTATGGTTACTCTTTTAGAAGGTCTTAGAAGAAGATTGGCAGAAGTAAGGTTGGCCTCAAAGTTATAGAGCACGGCCAAATCTCCGGTCGTATCCACAACGGCGTACAAATCCTTTCCTTTAAAAGTAACTCCCCATACCGGAAACGGTACTTCGACCGTGGTGGTAAGGGAAAAACTGTCACCATCTTTGGAATACACAAAAAACTTGTTCGAACCATTATCGGCAACCACATAGGTAGAACCGCTAACGGCAAGTTCCCGCGGACTCTCGAGATCGGCGGCACTGCTGAAGTTTGCGAAAATATCGACGTCCTCCGTGTCCATAGCCAGCCCTTTATAGGCATCCAGTTGAAGTCCGGATCGTGATGCCTGAACTAGAAGATCCCCGTCCTTATCAAAATAGATACCTTCCGCGGCATCGGAGGTCGTTGCAAAGGTTACCTTAGAATCACCGGTCACGTTATATTTCGTAATATCGCCATTAGCATTGTTGGTTACGTACAACTCTGCCCTACGGCCAAGTTCCATACCTTCTTCACAAGGTCCGCAAGCGCCACCGCAATCTATTCCGGTCTCGTCACCGTTCATAATACCATCGGTGCAGGTTGCCAAATTCTTGGCGGTAGTCAGATTTTCTTCGTCTTCGCAAGAAGTTACGAACGCAAGGCATAGCGCAAGCATCCCAAAATTGAAGGCCCATTTTAAAGTGTGTTTTTTCATAATCGTATAAAGTTTAATTTAAGATTAGTATTTGTTTATTACCCGCCACATTTTGAAATGTCTTCAAAAATCTAAATATGGTTGCGTTCTTTCAACAAGCACCAAAACAACTAAATCAATCGGCAAAACACATATAAATATGGGTGAAGTGGAAATTTTGACCTTAAAAGTGAATTATCAAAATTAGAAAAATGCCCGCCCTATCTACTTCTGGCATAAGTTTTAATGGTCAGCGCATTTATATTCGCGAACCTGAAAGGCAGAACAAATCGATAGGTGTAATTCCTATAAATCAGCACCTAAATGTTTAGATGGGGCAGCACAATTGGTTAGTCTATCTCCATCAAAACTAGTAAATGGATTGCCTAGGGTAAATGGCATAAAACAATCGTAAAGAAGTGGAAAAGTGCGGATATCCGTTATTACAAAATTATGTTCTTTCGGAATGGTTCAGCTTACTGTTATACCCATAAGCGGAATTCAGCTATTTTGCGGGTATAGAAAGTAAGATGTGCTTTCAGCGAGGTAGATAGGATATTTGAATCGTATGTATTATAGTATTTTCCTATCAGGAATCACTTTATAAAACACAAGTATTACGGCAATTACCAGAAGAATATGAATCAAATTATGAGGTAATTTATCTAACAGCAACGAACCATATTGATAGCATGGCGCATGGCGCTTCATCCTTTAGAGAAAAATGTTTGTCCATCTATGGCTTAACGGGTTTCGTGTTGTCTTCGGTAACTCCGTTTCTAGAACCGATTTTGACGGGAAACTCGGTCTCTCCTCCATATAACTTAATCTCATGAATATCGGCCGGCATGTAATATCCCGCTTCTTCCAATGCTTCTTTAACGTTCCGCACGACATTACCCTTAGTAACCAATGCCGCTCTTCTGAAATCGGTAGTATCGACCCAAAAGAATACTTTTAAGTTTACGGTGCTGGTCGCTAGTTGGTCTTCGATTACAAAGTTTTCATGTTCCGCGTCTTCTATAACTTCCGGTTCGTTGCGCAAGGCTTTCATTACGGTTTCTTTGGCGCCCTTGATGTTGTCTTCGTAAGCGATACCGATTATAAAATCCCAACGGAAGAATCCGTCTTCCGTAAAATTGGTGACCGGTTCGGTCAGCACGTCACTATTCGGAATGTAGACATCCTTACCATCAAAGGTCTTCAGTTTTGTGTATCGGAATTCCAAAGCTTTTACCTTTCCAAAATTTTCACCTATTTCTACGGTATCGTTAACATTAAAAGGCCGATTGAAGGCCAAGATGATTCCTGCGATAAAATTTTCACCGATATCCTTAAAGGCAAAACCAAGAACTACCGCACTGGCACCTGCCGCAGTCAAAATTCCCGCAGCTATCGAACCAAGCCCCGCTGCACGCAAAGCAAGCATTACTGCTACTGCTATAAAAATATATTTAATGGCCTTCCCCAGAAAACGGCTCATCAAAGGGTCGTCCGTTCTACGGGATATACGGTTTCTGGCAAAATTAGCTATCCATGAACCAAGTAAAAGTCCTATAATGATAATCAATATGCCAATAGCGATTCCCGGTAATTGTTCGATCAATTGGTCATAAAAATTTGTCAATGATTCGGTAAGGGTTATTTTTTCTTTTTGCATCCTATGAATGATATAAGTGGATTGATTTAATCGTAAGACATAGATATAGAAAGGACTGCAAAAAGAAGGCTGCGATTCCTAAAATTCTTGACTGAAATAATCTTTACGGTCAAACTTTCCTTGAATCGCGACCGTAGAATACGATTTGATGTTCTATTTTTCCAGAGAAAAACTAAAAAATAATAAAATGAAAAAACTAATTTATACGCTATTGGGGTGTGGCCTAATTCTTGGCTGTAATGAAAAAAAACTATCAGAATCCGAAAAGGAAGTTTTTGCCGATAACGGTATCGAAACGGTACAGACCACAATAGGCGAATTAAAACTGGAATCTCCTTTTACGAGTGAGTCCGTCACCAACCGTAGTGAAGTTATCGAATGGCCAAAAGGCACTACACCGAAAGCACCGCAGGGTTTTACGGTTTCTCGTTTTGCCGATAGTTTACAGCATCCTAGGTGGACGTACGTTGCACCCAACAACGATATTTTTGTTGCCGAATCGGACACCAAAGGGAGTGCCGACCGAATTACACTACTTCGTGATAAAAATAATGATGGTTCGGTTGATGAACGCCATATTTTCTTAGAAGACCTGAACCAAAACTTTGGTATGTTGGTACTTGGTGACTTTTTCTACGTGGCAAATACAGACGGCCTCTATCGTTACCCGTACACCCAGGGCGATATTAAGATAGACGGGGAAGGTGAAAAAATCGTAGAGCTTTCCGCAAGTGGATATAATAATCATTGGACACGCAATATCATCACCAACGAGAAGAAGGATAAAATCTATATTTCCGTTGGTTCTGCCAGTAACGTGGGCGACCAAGGCATGGAAAAAGAAGTTAGGCGGGCCAATATTCTAGAAGTCAACCCTGACGGTTCAGGGGAAATCATTTATGCAGATGGATTAAGAAACCCGGTCGGAATGGATTGGAACCCTGTGACCGGCGATCTGTGGACAGCGGTAAACGAGCGTGATAAACTAGGTAACAACCTAGTACCGGATTATGCCACGAGTGTTCAAAAAGGAGGTTGGTATGGTTGGCCGTACAGTTATTATGGTCAGATCAAAGACCCGCGTTGGAAAGATGATCCGCA
>ENA-ORXU01000854-ORXU01000854.1-marine-metagenome-genome-assembly--contig:-NODE-854-length-30175-cov-3.723337_pt1 | contig 30175 bp, 32 predicted proteins | sample MGYA00237869_ERZ511484 | MGnify/ENA metagenome assembly ERZ511484 | reverse complement strand
GGCGCGGGCGGCGCGAGGACTGACTGTCACCCACGCCGCCGCTCACCTCAATCAATGATAACGGCGGAGCAATCCAGCCAGTTTGCCCTGAACTTCTACCTGCGTGTCTGCGTAGACCTGCGGGCTGAAAGAGGCATTTGCAGGGTCGAGGCGGATGTTGCCACTGTCGTGGAACAAATACTTCAAAGTCGCCTCTTCGCCGTTGACCAGCGCGACAACAATATCTCCGTCGCGGGCGGTATTTGCCTTCTTCACAAGCGCAAAGTCGCCGTCAAAAATGCCCGCTTCCACCATGGAGTCGCCTGACACTTCGAGTGCATAATGCTCCCCGCTGCCCAGCAAAGCCGCAGGCACTGGCAAGGTCTGGCTGCCCTCAAGAGCTTCAATCGGGACACCGGCGGCAATTCTGCCATGAAGCGGAATTTCGATCACATCATTTGCAGGGGCGGGCTTTGACGTTGGCGTCGTTGTCGCCTTGGCAACCGGATCATTGCCAGCAAGGTTCTCCGGCATTTTCACCACTTCGAGCGCACGAGCGCGATTGGGCAGTCGCCGAATGAAGCCGCGTTCTTCCAATGCTGAAATCAATCGGTGAACACCAGATTTGCTCTTCAAGTCGAGCGCCTCTTTCATCTCTTCAAAACTGGGCGAGATCCCGGTTTCCTCAAGACGAAGATTGATGAAAAGCAGCAATTCGTGTTGCTTGGCTGTCAACATCGAAACAATCCTTCCGCAATGTTCCGCTAGGGAACGAATACGGAACAATTATGAAACAGATTCGTGAAAGTCAAGCGATACCACCATTTTGGAGCGGATAGACCGTTGCGCTTTCTCCGGCATCCGACGCTGGAGAACCTGCGCTGCGCAGTATCAGCGCATTGGCGTTGGCAAGGGTGCGCAAGGCGCTGCTGTCGCGCTGGGCCAGAGGTTTCACGCTGTCAGAGGTCATCTGCGCGCGGATGAACTCTGCTCTTGCACCCGTTTCGGAAAGCGGTTCGGCAAGCGGCATTGTCAGAAAGCGCGGCAAGGGATCACCCGCGCCGGCGAGATGGCGCAGCAATGGCAACAGAAACAGGAATGCGGTGACGTAGCTCGAAATAGGATTCCCCGGCAGTCCGAGCACAATCTGCGAACCCTTCCTTGCCACCATCAATGGTTTGCCAGGCTTCATGGCAATGCGCCAAAATTCGAGACTGGCACCCCATTCTTCCAATGCAGGGCGGACCAGATCGTGATCACCCACGGAGGCGCCACCGCTGGTTACAATTACCTGAGCATCGACAGTCTGCTCAAACGCCGTGACGAGTGCTGCTGTTTGGTCGGCAACTGGGCCGATCCGTTGGCACCCTGCCGCGAAGGGGCCTGCCATGGCGGCAATCATGGCTCCGTTGCTGGCGGGAATTTGATGCTGCGCCAGCATTGCCGGATCAGCGGCAAGTTCGTCCCCGCTGTCAATCACGCAAAGTCTGGCGCGCTGGCAAACCGACACTTCAGAATGACCAGCCGCTATGGCCAAAGCCAGTTGCGCAGGACCGATGCGCCCACCTGCCTTGACCAGCGTATCTCCAGTCACAAAGTCAAAGCCCGTGCCGCGTATGTGCTCCGCCGTTGCGGGGTCGTCTCCGGAAAGAGATAATGCGGCGCCTTCACGAACCGCGTTTTCCTGCAACAGCACAGCGCTGGCGCCGTCTGGCAGAATGGCTCCGGTAGAAATGCGGACGGCTTCATCGCGCGAAATCGCTCCAGCGAAGGGATGGCCAGCCGCGCTTTCGCCAATGACCCGCCACGGTCCGCCCGGATTGTCTTTGGAAACGGCGTATCCATCCATTGCCGAGAGATCAGCGGAAGGCTGTGTTCGTCCTGCCAACAGGTCTTGCGCAAGATAGCGGCTAATGCTGTCCTCCACAGGCACAGTTTCGGCCGCAAGTGGGTCTGCCAGAGCCAGCAATCGGGCTTGCGCTTCTTCCAGTGGGACCGGTGAGGGCAGGCTCACTCCGGCGCGCTGTCTGCGTGCCAAGTGCCGCTCTTGCCGCCTGTCTTTTCAAGCAGACGAACCTGCTCGATCACCATTCCCTTTTCCAACGCCTTCGCCATGTCATAGATCGTCAGAAGAGCTGTAGATGCGGCCACCATCGCTTCCATTTCAACGCCGGTTTTGCCGGTCAATGATGCGCGGGCGGTGACGCAAATCCCGCGCTTTTCAAACGCAAAATCCACGCTCACACTGTCCAGCGAGAGCGGGTGACAAAGAGGAATAAGCTCGCCGGTCTTTTTGGCCGCCATAATGCCAGCGATACGCGCGGCAGAAAGAACGTCACCCTTCGGCCCGCTTCCACCGCGCACCGCATCCAGCGTGGCCGAAGCCATGCGAATGCGACCTTCAGCTGTGGCAGAGCGGGCGGTTTCGGCCTTGCCGCCAACATTGACCATGCGCGCAGCACCGCTTTCATCCAAATGGGTAAGCTTTTTCATCGCACTTTAACCTGTCATTGAAGAGCCGAAGGCGCCTCTACAAACGAAAAGCGCCCCGCCGTGCATTGAGTGCAGGCGGGGCGCTTTCTCGTCAAATAAAGTTTTGCTTAGTCGCGTAGAGACGCAGGCACACTTCCGCCAGCAGCCGCAAGCCGCTTCATGACTTCCTTATGCAGCCAGACATTTTCTTCGGCCTTGCCCGAATAATTGGTATCGCCAAGCTCTGTGGCGAGCTCTTTCCGGTTTTCATAACTTGGATCCAGATCGACCAGCTTCATCAGGTCTACTATGGACGCGCGCCAGTTGAGCTTGTCCGCGCCGGGCTTGCTGTCCAGCTTCGCTTCGACACTAACATCGCTGATGCCCTTTGAAGATGCGCGGTTGAAGCCCGTGGTTTTAGGCGCAGAAGTACCCGACTTTGTCGCTTCATCCTCGTCGCCGAAGATTGCGTCTTTTATTGAGCTAAAAATTCCCATGGTGATATTCCCCTTTCCATAATTACAGCCATTTTCTGGCCAGATAAGTTCTCAACGCTTGAGGCGCAGAAAAGTTTTGTAAAATTTATGTGCCGAGCAAGCTGCGGGTCGCGGCTTCAACATCATCGGCGCGCATCAAACTCTCCCCGACAAGGAAGCAGTGAACGCCTGCTGCGGCAAGTCTTTTGCAATCTTCATGTGAAGTGATCCCGCTTTCGCCAACCAGCAAGCTGCCTTCCGGGGCAAGCGGGGCAAGCCGTTCGGTCGTCGCCAAATCCGTGGTGAAGCTGCGTAGATCGCGGTTATTGACGCCAATCAGGCGCGATTTGAGATGGGCCTCAGCGCGCTCCAGCTCGGCCTCGTCATGGACTTCGACAAGCACATCCATGCCGCGCTCAATTGAGGCGGCTTCAATTTCTGCCATTACGCCATTTTCCAAAGCAGCAACGATAATTAGGATCGCATCAGCCCCGATCATGCGGCTTTCTGCAACTTGCCATGGATCGACTATGAAATCCTTGCGCAAGACTGGCAAATCAGTGGTGGCGCGCGCCTCCATCATATAGGCCTCATGACCCTGGAAATATGGCGCATCGGTAAGGACAGAGAGGCAGGCTGCACCGCCTTTGGCATAGTCCATCGCGTGCTTGTGCGGCCTGAAATCTTCTCGGATCAAGCCTTTCGACGGGCTGGCCTTCTTGATCTCCGCGATCAATGCGAAGCCAGTCTTGGCCTTTTCCTCAAGGGCTTTGCGGAACCCTCTAGGCGGGGAAGATTGTTCAGCGATCTGGTCGCAGTCGGACAGCGATTTGTCAGCCTTGCGTGCAGCAACTTCTTCGCGCTTGGTGGCGCAGATTTCCCGAAGCTTATCGATCATTTTGCGGTCGCGATCCAGCATTCAAGGAGCTGCTTGGCAAGGCCCTTGTCGATGGCTTCAGCAGCTTCTTCCACGCCGTCAGACCAGCTTTCTACTTCGCCGGCCACTATGAGTGCCCCCGCCGAGTTGAACAATACTGCATCGCGGTAAGGGCCGGGCGCGCCCAACAACAACGCCTGAAGCGCCTTGGCGTTGTGCACGGCATCGTCGCCGCGAATAGCTTCGACGGGGGCGTGCGGCAGGCCTGCATCGCTGGCGTCCACACGCCGCATCGTGACATCGCGTCCCTGCACGTCGGCAATTTCATTGCCTTCATCGAGGCTCAATTCATCCAGCCCCTCATCACCGGAAACGATAAAGCTGCGCTGCGTCCCCAATCGCGCCATCGCATCGGCATAGATAGGGACATATGCAGGGCGCGCGATGCCGATTAGCTGGCGGCGGACTTTAGCTGGGTTGGAAAGCGGACCCATCAGATTGAAGATCGTGCGCTTGGCCAATTTCTGGCGAATAGGTTGTATGCGCGCCATCGCAGGGTGATGGTTTTTGGCGAACAGGAAGCAAATGCCGATTTCCGCGAGCGTCTTTTCCGCCGTCCGTCCGGCCGCATCCATATCCAGGCCCAGAGCTTCCAGCGTGTCTGCCGCACCCGCCTTCGAGCTGGCCGCGCGGTTGCCGTGCTTTGCCACAGGTACACCGCAAGCTGCGACTACCAGGCTGACGGCGGTGGAGACGTTCAAGGTGTGATGTCCGTCACCTCCCGTGCCGCAAACATCTATCGCATTGTCAGGCGCATCGATTGGAATGAGCCGTTTGCGCATGGCCATTGCTGCGCCAGCGATTTCCTCTGCGCGTTCTCCGCGATCGGAAAGTTCTGACAGGAACCGCGCAATCTCGTCTTCAGAAGGCTTGCCGTCGAGCATATCGCCAAAAGCGCGCTCTGCATCGGCTTCGGTCAGGGCGATATCGGTAGGAGGCAAAACGCCGCTCATGCAGGCACCTTTGCGGCGATGCCGCACAGTTGGAGGAAATTGGCGAGCAGGGCATGGCCATGCTCGGTCGCAATGCTTTCAGGATGAAATTGCACGCCGTGAATAGGCAGTTCCGCGTGACGGAATCCCATAACACAGGTGCCGTCCAGCCCCGGCGTTTCACTGGTGGCGTTTACCAGCAGGCAGTCCGGAAGGTCCTCAACAATCAGCGAGTGATAGCGCGTAGCGTTATAAGGCGAGGGCAGGCCAGCGAACACGCCGGTACCGTCATGCTGCATTGGCGATGTCTTGCCATGCATCAGCCCTCCACGCGCCACGCGACCGCCAAAATGTTGACCGATGGCCTGATGGCCAAGGCACACGCCAAGCAGCGGCAGTTTTGCCTCCGCGCAAGCCGCAACCATCTCAAGAGTGATCCCGGCTTCGTTCGGAGTGCAGGGTCCGGGCGAGATCAGCACGCCTGCCGCGCCAGATTGCATTGCATCTGCAACGCTGATTGCATCATTGCGCTCGACCACAACTTCTGCGCCCAGTTCCATCAGATAGTGGACAAGGTTGAATGTGAAGCTGTCGTAATTGTCGATGACGAGGATGTGGCTCATTCAGCAGCCTCTGCCCGATTTTTCACCACGATCAAGGGTCCTATGTCCGCGCCCATATCAAGGCGATCATTGGCTGGGTCCCATATTTGCGAAACGCTGCCATCAAGGAACAGTGCATTATCCACGTTGAGCGTGTCGCGGTAATAGCGTGCCAGCTTGCCGAAACTGATCGGCGCCTCGCTCATCACGAAATGGGCGCGACCACTCGTATCGACGCCGACAGCGTTGCGTATTTTGCGGGAATCACCGTCAGGATCGAATGCTGGATGCAGCTCACCGTCGATCACCAGCATAGGGCCGGACTGGGTGGCAAATTGGGGGCGGGTTTCGATCTGATCGGCGAAGGCATCTGTTTCCAAAACACGCCACGGGCCGCCACTTTCACCGAAAAACACGCCATTGGGTAGCAGGTGGAAATTGCCCGGGCCTTCGTTCTGATTGAGCACGCTCTGCCTTAGCCCGTCTTCCACATAATAGCCGATGGGCTGGCCCTTTGCATCGAACATTCCGCCATTCATGGCGAAGACGATGGGGTTCTCCACCTCCCACGGTTCGCGTGAGAAGGCCCGCAGTGAACGATAGGGCGCGTCCCCGCCTTCGGGCGCGAGGTCCATGCTGACTGTGTGCTGTGACGGCTCAGCAAGGCAATAGGTTAGCGGAGTGTCTTCGAACATGACGGGCTGGCAAATCGACTCCAGCTCCTCCGGCATTTCTCCTTCGAAATGCACATCACAAGCGGTGAGTGCCAAAGCGCAGACCAATACGCTGCCGCTGCGGATCACTGCCCAAACTCCGGCTCCGCTGCGATACTTACGGCTTCGCGTGCAGCTGCGATCAGGGCACCTGCTTTGTGGTGGCATTCGGCAGCTTCGTAAGCGGGCTCGCTATCGGCAACGATGCCAGCTCCAGCCTGAACATGCATCACGCCGTCTTTAACGACGGCAGTGCGCAAAACGATACAGCTGTCGACCGAACCATCAGGTGCGAAATAACCGACACCGCCAGCGTAGGCTCCGCGCGTTTCCGGTTCTAGCTCTGCTATGATCTCGCAGGCCCTGATCTTCGGTGCTCCGCTGACCGTGCCAGCCGGAAATCCTGCAAACAGGGCATCAAGCGCGTCTTTGTCGCCCGCAAGTTCGCCAATCACATTGCTGACGATGTGCATGACGTGGCTGTAACGTTCCACGGTGAAGCTGTCTGTGACTTCGACGCTGCCCTGTGCGGCGACGCGGCCAACATCATTGCGGCCCAGATCGAGCAGCATCAGATGTTCTGCGCACTCCTTCGGGTCTGCAAGCAAGCTTGCTTCATTGTCCCGGTCCTCAGCTTCCGAATGACCACGCGGACGCGTTCCGGCGATTGGGCGAATGGTCACTTCACCATCACGCACCCGCACCAGAATTTCAGGAGAGGAACCGACCACGGCAAAACCGGGCAGGTCGAGGAAATAGAGGAATGGCGATGGATTTACTCGTCGGAGCGCACGGTACAAAGCCAGAGGCGGGAGCGGGAAGGGGCAAGTGAAGCGCTGCGCCAGCACAACCTGAAAAATATCGCCAGCGGTGATGTAGTCTTTCGCACGCAGAACCATCTGCTCATAGTCTGATGGGTCCAAGACGGCGGTAAGATCACACTCTGGCAGCTCGCTGAGACGCGCGGCTTCCGGCGCCCGTTCTGCAAGTCGGCGCAGGGCTTCGTCTATGCGCTCACCCGCGCGCTCTACTTTGGAGCTCGGATCGCCTTCACCGGTCCAGAGAGGCGCGATGACAAACAGGCCATCGGTCAGCCGGTCAAACACGAGGACCAGAGCCGGGCGGGCAAACAACATGTCGGGCAGCGCAAGCTCGCTTTGCGGAGCGCGAGGCAGCTTTTCAACAAGGCCGATCGTCTCATACCCGAAGTATCCGACGAGGCAGGCGAGGGCAGGTGGCAGGTCTTCTGGTACGTCAATGCGGCACGCTTGCACCAGCGCGCGCAGTTCAGCCATGCTGTCACCCGGCAATGGCTCAAACGCGTCGCGGTCATGACGCCACTGACGATTGACCTCGGCTTGAGCGCCGGTTGCGCGGAACAGCAGATCGGGATCAAGGCCAAGCAGGCTGTAGCGGCCCCGTATTTCTCCGCCTTCAACCGATTCCAGCAAAAAGTCGCCGCGGCCTTCCTCAATCAATTTCAAAGCGCCGCCTACCGGCGTTTCGGTATCTGCCACGACCCGCCTCCAGACGAGCGTATTTCGCCCCTCAGCCAAAGCTTCAAGCGCGTGCTCCGCGTTGTTCACGGTGCCATAGACGGCATCGGTGGTTGCAGCGGCGCTCAGGCCCGCCTCCCTTATCTGGTTGCACCGGTCAGCTGGGCGCGAACTGCGTCGATACCGGCTTCATTACGCTCAATTTCGACCGATGCTTCGGCTGCGGCAACGAATTGCTCGACATATTCCTGACCGAGAGAGGCGGATAGCTGCGCCGAAGTGTTCTGAAAGTCAGGGCTGTCTTCGTCCAGTTCAGCGATTTCGATCTCATCCAGCTTCACCACAAACCATTGGTTTGTTTCCTGAACGGCAACGCGCTTCACTGTGCCTTCTGCCATGGAGAAAAAGAGGATGGTCGCGCGGGTGACTTGACCCAGTTCCGCCAATTCTCGGCGATTGATACGCAGCGCCTGTGATGGCGGCAAGTCGGTTTCTTCTTCGGAGAGGGCATCGGCCAGCGAAGCGCCGCCTTCGACCCGATCCAGAACGCGTGCCGCGGCTTGGCCAGCTGCTGCCATGCCGCGATCCCGGCGCCACTGAAGCACTACGTCATCGCGAATCTCTGCCAGAGGTGCGGTTGCGCTTTGGGTGATATCGGACACCTCGAAGATCATGAAAACCTGACCTGGCACCAGTTCTGTGATTTCTGGGCTTTCAGCGTCCATCTCGAAGGCAAAATCAACCGCACGGCTCAGTTCGGCGGGCACTTCGCCCGGTTGGTCATAAAACTGACCGTTGGCGAGCACAGAGGGTATCGTCTCGATCTCGATCTCAAGCTCCTCGGCAGCTTGTTCCAGCGTCAGGCCACGGGAAAATTCATTCTGAAACCGTTCGGTAAGCTCATTCAAAGCTTCCCGCCTGCGTTCGGCCACCAGTGTTTCGCGGATTTCATCGCTGGCCTGCGCAACTGACCGCGCTGCTACGGGTGTGACGTCATCGATCTGAAGGACATACCAACCAAGCGTGCCTTGGACCGGCCCAACAAGAGCGCCCTCGGCTCCGTCAAACGCGGAATTCGCCACAGCTTGTGACGCGGTGGAAGCATAATCGGGTTGTTCAACTTCGCTCACCGTCGTGGTGGCAAGGCCTTTGGATTGCGCTGAGGCTTCGAGCGAGACGCCGCCGGCAACTTCATCAATGACAGCTTGCGCCGCTGCCTGCGTTGGTACGACCAGCTGGGTAAAACTCCGCCGCTCGGTTGCCCGGTACAGCACCGCGTCCGCTTCATAGCGAGCGGCAATCTGTGCGTCGGTAACTGGCGGCAACTCGCTTATCGCGTCTTCTGTGAAAACGGCATAGCGTACATCGCGGCGTTCGGGGCGGATATAGCGAGCGCGGTTCTCGTCATAATATTCCTGAACCTGTTCGTCGGTCGGATCACCTTCTGGCGCGAACGCTCCTGCAGGAAATACAGCGGCGTTTCCAATGCGCGTGTCATTCAGAAGCTGCGCGTAGGTGCGGGTAATGCTGTCAGGCAAGCGCGCACCTAGCGTGATCGGGACGACTGTTTGACGGGCGAGCAGGCTGAGCGCCAGATCTTCGCGCACGATACTTTCCGTCAAATTACGTTGCCGCAAGGAAGCACGGAAGGCCTCGATGTCGAATTCGCCATCAATACCCTGAAAGCCGGAGGCGCTGGCAATCTCGCTATTGACGAGCCGTTGCCCAGCACGAAGGCCCATCATCTCGGCAAATTCAGCAATCGCTGCCCGGCTGAGCATTTGCGAAAGCACATCGTCGAAACCGCCTTGCGCTACAAAGCCTTCCATTGAGAGCGTTGGATTCTCTTCCCGCTGCTGTTGCAGGGCGTTGTTGGTGTTCTGCGTGAGGTCGGCGGTGGAGATCGTGCGATCACCCACAACCGCAACGCGGTCCCCGCCAGCCACCCCGCCGAACATCCCGGTATTGGCCACATCGGAGCTGGCAAATGCCACCGCGATCAGGCCCAAGAAGCCCAAGGTTACGACAATGCCGATTTTGGATTTGAAGAAGTTGCGGAAAATCTGGAACATGCGCGGTCAATTCTGCCTTAGCCCGGTGGGATTGGTTATGCGGAGCAGAGCAACATCTGGTTGAGATGCAACTCTTGCGAAAAAGTTCACGCGCTTTATCTCGCATGCGACCTTGCCGCAACAGGGCGCGCACGGTTTCGTGCATTGTGCACATGTGGCTTTGACAAGATGGGCAGGTGGCACTAGCGCGCTTCCGAACCCATTTCTTGCGTCAATTGGTAAAACAAGACCAAGTTACGGATATTACAGGGAATTCAATGACCACTCGGCCCTACATAGTTGGCAATTGGAAGATGCATGGCACACGAGCGATGCTTTCTGAGGCCCGTGCGATTGATCGCGCCGCAGAGCGACTGATCAAAGTCGAGGTGGCAATTGCGCCGCCTTTCACGATGATTCACGCCACGCGTAAGGAAGCAACGCTGATTTCAATCGGTGCGCAGGATTGCCATCCTGCCGATGGCGGAGCGCATACGGGCGACGTTTCTGCGGCGATGATCAAGGACGCGGGCGCAGGCTTCACAATCGTGGGCCATAGCGAGCGCCGGGCTGACCATGGTGAAAGCAACGCGCTGGTCAAAGAAAAGGCCCACTCGGTTATTGATGCCGGAATGAATGTGATCGTTTGCGTCGGTGAAACCGAAGCAGAGCGTGATGCTGGCAAGGCGGAAGCCGTGGTTTCACAGCAGCTTAAAGGCTCTCTGCCTGACAGCGATGATGTAGCCGAGAAGGTCACCGTCGCGTATGAGCCTGTGTGGGCAATCGGCACGGGCCGCACGCCAACGCCAGACGATATCGCCACAATGCACAAACATATCCGCGCCGAACTGGTCTCGATTTATGGCGAGGGCGGTGCAGAAGTGCGCATTTTGTATGGTGGCTCCGTGAAGCCGGAAAATGCTGCCGAACTGCTGTCCGCGAAAGAAGTTGGCGGCGCTCTTGTTGGCGGCGCCAGCCTGACTGCGGAGAGTTTCCTCGGCATCATTGTGGCCGCAACAGAAACGAACGAAGACTAGGTTGCCGGTAGCTCCCTTCTGAGCGCCCTCTTGTCGGAAGGCGCGGCGGGGACTACATGCGCCATTCGCATCATCATTCTACAAAGCGACTGACTGACCCGCCATGACACTTTTCAACTTTCTGTTCGTGATCCAGGCCCTTGTGGCTGCGGGGCTCGTGATTCTCGTGCTCATGCAACGCTCAGAAGGCGGCGGTCTTGGGATTGGTGGCGGCGGCAGCCCAGGCGGCGTGATGTCGGCTCGCGGTGCGGCAGATTTTCTGACCCGCGCGACAAAATGGTTTGCCGTGGCTTTTGTCGGCCTTGCGATTGTGTTGGCAGCCATCGCTGTGGATGCGACCGGGCAGGGGGAGTTTGACGATTCGCTGGACCGTTCGGTCAGCACAAGCGACGCACCGGCTGATCCGCTTGCACCGGCAGTGGCAGGCGCAAATGGTGAAACTCCGGGTGAGGCTGAAGCGCCTGCCGAAGATGATCCCCTCGCAGACGTTGCCGAATAATTTCAGATAATCTGATTCGCCGTTGCTAAACGGGGGATTATTCGACTTCTCCCGATAAAACTCACCGCATTGTGCTTGCGCCGAATCCGGTGGTGAGCTTAAGGCTCAACTCCCATGGCGCGGTACATTTTTATCACCGGCGGCGTGGTCTCTTCGCTCGGCAAAGGTCTCATGGCTGCTTCACTGGCAGCTCTCCTTCAGGCGCGTGGGTACAAGGTCCGTATCCGCAAGTTCGATCCCTATCTGAACGTCGATCCTGGCACTATGAGCCCGTATCAACACGGCGAGGTCTATGTCACCGATGATGGTGCAGAGACTGATCTGGATCTGGGCCATTACGAACGCTTCACCGCCGTATCGGCCCACCAGAACGACAATATAACCTCTGGGCGTGTGTACCGCGACATTATTACCAAGGAGCGCCGCGGCGATTACCTTGGTGCGACGGTACAGGTGATCCCGCACGTCACCGACGCGATCAAGGATTTTGCGCTCGCCGATCAGGGCGATCACGATTTTATCCTGTGCGAGATTGGCGGCACCGTTGGCGATATTGAAAGCCTTCCATTCATGGAGGCAATCCGCCAGCTCCGGAATGATCTGGAACCCGACCAGACCGTGTCGGTCCACGTCACCCTCGTGCCCTATATCGCTGCTGCCGGCGAGTTGAAGACCAAGCCCACACAGCACTCTGTCAGAGAGCTAGCCGCGCTTGGTATCAAACCGGACGTTCTCCTGTGCCGCTGCGAACATCCGCTGCCCGAAGGTGAGCGCCGGAAAATCGCTAATTTCTGCAATGTCCGCATGGAATCGGTGATTCCGGCTCTTGATGCGACGAGCATTTATGCCGTTCCGGATCAGTATCACGGAGAAGGCCTCGACAGCGAAGTGCTGCGCCATTTCGGTATGCTGGGCACTTCCAACCCGCCGGACATGAAACGGTGGACCGATGTGGTCGACCGCTTTGAAAATCCAGAAGGCGAAGTGACGATCGGCGTGGTCGGCAAATATGTCGGCCTGCCCGATGCGTATAAATCGCTCAATGAAGCTCTTGTGCATGGCGGAATGGCCAACCGCACAAAGGTCAATATCCGCTGGATTGATGCCGAAGTGTTCGAGCAGGACGAGGATGATATTCTCGCGCAGCTGGAACCGCTGCACGCCATTCTTGTGCCGGGCGGCTTCGGAGAGCGTGGCAGTGAAGGCAAGATTGCCAGCGTGCGCTTTGCCCGTGAGCGCAAAGTCCCGTTTTTTGGCATATGCCTGGGCATGCAGATGGCCTGTATCGAAGGCGCGCGGAACATGGCGGGAATCGCCAGCGCATCCTCTACCGAATTCGGCGAAACCGATGAGCCAGTTGTCGGCATCATTACGGAATGGATGAGCGAGGAGGGGCTGCAACAGCGATCGGCAGATACCGATATGGGCGGCACAATGCGGCTCGGCGCGTACCAAGCCAATCTTGCGGGCAATAGCCATGTCTCGCAGATTTACGGTGGCGCAAGCGAGATTTCGGAACGTCATCGCCATCGCTATGAAGTCAATTCGGCTTACAAAGAGCGGCTAGAAGAGGGCGGTCTGATCTTTTCCGGCATGTCGCCCGATGGTCTGCTGCCCGAAATAGTTGAGCGACCGGACCATCCTTGGTTCGTTGGGGTGCAATTTCACCCTGAATTAAAAAGCAGACCCTTCGATCCGCATCCGCTGTTTTCAGGTTTTATCGCCGCCGCGCTCGCCCAATCGCGTCTTGTATAAGTATCGTTTCAAGTCAGCTTGCTTGTTTCATAGAAAATACTTGCAATAGTTACTGTTAAACGCGAAACTACGCGACAACAGGGGCATGGAGTAATTCTTCGACGGTTTGTCGAGGCTTACTTAGTCGTTTGGGGGCGACGCTCAATAGAATATGACTACCGACGCACGGTGACGGGGGGACGTCTGTGTACGGTCTGATTGGTCTTGCTGGTGTGACAGGCTGTCTCTTGCGACCCGGACAGCTTATCATTCTGGCTCGTCGGCGCAAAGCGTCGAGGGGGCGAGCTTTAGCGGGCTCGCCCCCATATTTTCAATCGCTTGAAAGATGAAGTTAAATGTGATTAGGCAGCGTCGGCCTGGCCGCTATCCTTCTTGTCGCCTTTGACCACTTCCAGCGTATTGCCACCGATCGCGATCTTCTTAGGCTTCATCGCCTCTGGCACTTCGCGCAGCAAATCGATGATCAGCAAGCCGTCTTGCAGATCAGCATTTTCAACGCGCACATAGTCGGCCAGTTCAAAGCGGCGGTCAAATCCGCGATTGGCGATTCCCATGTGGAGCATTTCGCCATCTGCGGCCTCGTCGCGCTTGCGGCCTTGCACGGTCAGCAGGTTCTGCTGGGCGGTGATATCGATGTCGCCAGACCGAAAACCTGCTACGGCAATGGTGATGCGGTAGGTGTCTTCATCGCGGCGTTCGATGTTAAAAGGTGGGTAATTGTCGCCCGAAGATCCGCGGCTGTTGTTCTCCAGCAGATCGAAAAGCCGGTCGAAGCCGACGGTGGAACGACGATATGGGGTAAGATCAAAACGGTTCATTTGAAACAAATCCTCTGTTGAGCAATTTGACATAGTACGGACCCTTCATTGGCGTCCGTGCAACAAAGATAGTTGGTCTGCGGCGCGTTTCAAGAATACGCGGGTAGCCAAGCAAGAGCACTAAGTTAGGACATGATGTGAGCACACCGAAGGTCGAAATCTATACCAAGGCGTTTTGCGGCTTTTGCACGAGGGCCAAACGGCTGCTTGATCAGAAGGGCGTCGACTACACTGAATACGATATTTCGATGGGTGGCGAAAAACGGGACGAAATGTTGGCGCGCAAGCCCGATGCGATGACCGTCCCGCAAATATTCGTCGGCGACACAGCAATTGGCGGATCAGACGAACTTGCTGCGCTGGAGCGTGAAGGCAAGCTGGACGCGATGCTCGGGCTTTAGGCCGTTAGACTGATGCCCAAGATTGCACTTCTGCAGATGACTTCAGGGATCGACCCGGAAGCGAATGCTAGGACGATCTGTGACGCTGCCGCCACAGCCAAAGGGCAGGGCGCAGAGATGCTATTTACTCCCGAAATGGCCGGACTTTTGGACAAGCAGCGTAGCCGTGCGGCTGACAGCATTGTGCCCGAGAGTGAAAGCGTACTCGTAAAGGCCGTGGCACAGGCCGCCGCTGATGTTGGCATTTGGATTGTGCTTGGGCTTCCCGTGGCGCGCGCAGACAGTCGCTGGGCCAACCGCATGATTGTGTTCGACCAGAATGGCAATGTCGCCGCCCGCTACGACAAGATTCACATGTTCGATGTTGATTTGGCCAATGGCGAGAAATGGCACGAATCGAGTGCCTATGCACCGGGTGACGAGGTTGTGACTTGCGCTGATACTCCGATTGGCCGCCTTGGTCTGAGCATTTGTTATGATTTGCGGTTTCCGGCTTTATTTGAAGAGCTTGGCTGCCAAACCTGTGACTGTATAGCCATACCCGCTGCGTTCACCGTGCCAACCGGCAAGGCACATTGGCACGTGCTTCAGCGCGCTCGTGCCATTGAAGCATCTGCATTTGTCATCGCCGCAGCACAGGTGGGTGAGCATGAGGACGGTCGGCGAACATACGGCCATTCCCTGGTCGTCGATCCGTGGGGCGAAGTGCTGCTGGATATGGGCGGTGAGGAAGCGGGGCTCGGCTGTTGCGAGATTGATCTCGGCCGGATTGCGGAGGTGCGCAATCAGCTGCCCAGTCTTGCCAACAAGCGCGACATCTCTACATCGCGGTCATCATGATCGTATTCGACCTCTCCTGCGCCCACGGCCATCGCTTTGAAGGCTGGTTCAGTTCTTCTGAGCAATTTGCGGCGCAGAGGGCCGATGGACTGCTGTCCTGCCCGGAATGCGGAACACCTGATGTTGCAAAAGCTCCGATGGCACCGGCTGTCCCTCGAAAGGGCAACAGCGTGACAGTGCAGCCTGCTGCCAAGACAGAGGAACCTACTCTCGATGGCGAAAACCAGCAGCCTGTCTCCAATGCACCCACTCCGCCTGAAGTGACCAAGGCGCTGGAGAAGCTTGCCGATGCACAGGCCAAGGCGCTCAAGGATAGCAAATGGGTTGGGAAGGGCTTTGTCGAGCAGTCCCGCGCCATGCACTATGGTGAGGCGGAACACGCATCGATTCACGGCGAAGCAAGTGGAAAAGAAGCTCAGGAGTTGGTGGAAGAAGGCGTTCAGGTCGCACCGCTGCCATTCCCTGTTGCACCGCCTGACAAGCTGAATTGATGCAACAGACAGATTGGTGCGCCCGACAGGATTCGAACCTGTGGCCTCCGGATTAGGAATCCGATGCTCTATCCGACTGAGCTACGGGCGCTCCGTCAGCGCCTTTACGGTCGCGGGTAATTAGAGGCAACCCAAGCCGAGCCAAAACTGGCGCGCCCTGATTTTAGCTCGCTGGCTCAGCATCGACATTCAGAACTCCGCGCGCAACCTGGTCGCGCTCGATACTTTCGAACAAGGCTTTGAAATTTCCTTCGCCGAAGCCTTCGTCGCCTTTGCGTTGAATGAATTCGAAGAATACCGGACCAACCTGCGCTTCTGCAAAGATTTGCAGCAAAAGGCGCGGCTGACCGCCATCGGTCGTGCCGTCGAGCAGAATGCCGCGCATTTTGAGCTCGTCCACAGGCTCGCCATGGCCGGGCAGGCGACCGTCGAGCATGTCGTAATAGGTTTCCGGCGGGGCTGTCATAAACGGAACGCCAAAGTCTTTCAGCTTGTCCCAAGCCTTCAGTAAATCATCACAGATCAGCGCAATATGCTGGATGCCTTCGCCGTTGAATTCGCGCAGGAATTCCTCAATCTGTCCTTTGCCGCCTTCACCCTCTTCATTGAGTGGGATGCGGATTTTGCCGTCCGGCGCCGTTAGCGCCTTTGATGTCAGGCCAGTATATTCGCCCTTGATATCGAAGAAGCGGATCTCGCGGAAGTTGAACAGCGTTTCGTAATAGTCGGCCCAATAAGCCATACGGCCTGTGTACACATTGTGGGTCAGGTGATCAATGATGTTGAAACCGGCCCCTTCAGGGTTCCGCTCCACACCGTCCAAATATTCAAAATCGATGTCATAGATAGACAGGCCTTCGCCATCTTCATTGGTGTAGCGGTCGATCAGGTAAACGATCGCTCCGCCAATGCCGCGGATGGCAGGTATGCGCAGTTCCATCGGTCCTGTTGTCACGTCGACAGGCTCCGCGCCGCGCGCGATCAGCTCATCATACGCCTTTGCCGCGTTCTTCACCCGAAAACCCATACCGCAGGCAGAAGGTCCGTGCTCACGCGCGAAGAACCATGCGGCACTGCGCGGCTCATAATTGGCGATCAGATTGATCTGCCCCTGTCGCCACAATTGCACATCCTTGGATCGGTGACGGGCGACCTGTTTGAAACCCATGGCTTCGAATACAGGTTCAACCCGACCTTTTTCAGGCGCGCAGAATTCGACAAATTCAAAGCCATCAAGGCCAATCGGGTTTTCAAATAGATCAGTCATGGTTTCATATGTAACTTGTTTGGTGGGGCTGAGCAAGCGCGCGGTGAGATATTGAACGATAAGTAACCGACTGTCCGCAGGTTCCGGCGCAAGATGCTTGAATCTAAAGCTGACCTATGATTCAAGGGCAATTATGAATGTTCAACGCAGTCGGCGAGAAATGGTGCGGGAAAGGGTAGGTAATGCGATGGCATTGTTGCTCCTTATCTTTATCGGCATCATGGCATTTATGGGGCCAAGCGGCCTGCTCGCATGGGGCGACAATGCTGCCACACTCGATGCGCATAAAGACCGCATAGCTGCGCTTGAAGAAGAACGTGCCGTGCTGGCCAATAGGGTTGAACTGCTTGACCCGGAAAACGCCGATCCAGACCTTGCATCTGAACTGGCGCGCCGCGACCTGAATGTCGTTCATCAGGACGAATATGTGGTCGAATTGGAGCCGCAACCCTGATCGCCATTCGCTTTGGTAAGCCAACAACACAAATCTAACCAAGATGGCGAAATTCGTATGCGCGGCGTTGCCAGCGAAACAAATCCCCGCCTATAGCGGCGGGACGTTCACAACATGAGTGCCCCTAAAGGGCCATAGAGGGGAAACGCATTGGCTAAGGCCTCCACATCCAGCTCCGCAAAGAAGCGCACACCAGCAAAAAAGAAGGCTGCGATAGCAACAGCGGCAGATCACCCTGATTTTGCACTGCGGAATCTGCAAGAGCTTTTGGATGCGGATAAACGGTATGATGCGACCGATGATCAACTGCTGCATTTTTATGAGCAGATGATGCTTATTCGCCGGTTTGAAGAAAAGGCCGGCCAGCTTTACGGTCTTGGTCTGATTGGCGGTTTCTGCCACCTTTATATCGGTCAGGAAGCTGTCGCCATTGGACTGCAATCGGCGCTGGATAACGATGTCGACAGTGTGATTACGGGCTACCGCGATCATGGCCACATGCTTGCCTATGGTATTGATCCCAACGTCATCATGGCTGAGCTGACGGGCCGCGCCGCCGGAATTTCCAAGGGGAAGGGCGGCTCGATGCACATGTTCAGCACAGAGCACAAATTCTACGGCGGTCACGGCATCGTGGGCGCGCAGGTCTCGCTCGGAGGCGGTCTTGCCATGGCTCACCAATATCGCGGTGATGGCGGTCTTTGCCTCGCTTACTTCGGTGATGGCGCAGCGAACCAGGGTCAGGTGTATGAAACCATGAACATGGCAGCGCTGTGGAAGTTGCCGATGGTTTTCGTTGTCGAGAACAACCAATATGCCATGGGAACAGCGGTCAGCCGCTCTTCTGCCGAAACTGAATTTTATCGCCGTGGCACAGCGTTCCGTATTCCGGGCATGGAAGTGAACGGAATGGACGTGCTGGAAGTGCGCCAGGCAGCCGAAATCGCGTTCAAATATGTGCGTGAGGGCAATGGCCCGGTCCTGATGGAGTGCAACACCTATCGTTACCGCGGCCACTCCATGTCCGATCCTGCCAAATACCGCACCCGTGAAGAGGTGCAGGACCAGCGCGCAAATCATGATCCGATTGAACGCCTGAAGAAAGAACTGAACAGCGCCGGCATGGATGATGACAAGTTGAAAGAAATCGACAAGGGCATTCGCGCCACAGTGGCAGCCGCCGCAGACTTCGCAGAGAAAAGCCCAGAGCCGGAGCCAGGCGAACTCTACACCGATGTCTTGGTGGAGGAGTATTGAGCGATGGCGATCGAACTCAAAATGCCCGCGCTTTCGCCCACTATGGAAGAAGGCACCCTTGCCAAATGGCTGGTGAAAGAAGGCGATACTGTCTCTGCTGGTGACGTTCTCGCCGAGATTGAAACTGACAAGGCTACAATGGAATTTGAATCCATTGATGAAGGCACGGTCGGCAAAATCCTGATCGCCGAAGGCACGGAAGAAGTGAAAGTCGGAACTGTCATCGCAATCCTCGCAGGTGAGGATGAAGATGCGTCTGCCATTGAAGCGCCGGCTGCCACCGATGAGGTTGAAGATGTCCCCGGCGAGGGCAAGGACGTTGGCCGCGAAGAAAGCGAAGCGGAAATTACCAAGCCGCAGCCTGCTGCTCGCGCTGACGATCCTGAAATCCCTGCTGGCACCAATATGGTGAAGCTGACTGTGCGCGAAGCTTTGCGTGATGGCATGGCCGAGGAAATGCGGCTTGATGACCGCGTATTCGTGATGGGCGAGGAAGTTGCCGAATATCAGGGTGCGTACAAAGTTACGCAAGGTCTGCTCGACGAATTCGGGCCCAAGCGCGTAATCGATACGCCAATCACCGAATACGGTTTTGCCGGTATCGGGACCGGTGCGGCCATGGGCGGCCTTCGCCCTATTGTGGAATTCATGACGTTCAACTTCGCCATGCAGGCGATTGACCACATTATCAATTCAGCGGCCAAAACCAATTATATGTCCGGCGGCCAGATGCGCTGTCCGGTTGTGTTCCGTGGCCCCAATGGCGCAGCGAGCCGCGTTGGCGCTCAGCACAGCCAGAACTACGGCCCATGGTACGCCAGCGTACCCGGACTGATCGTGATTGCGCCCTACGATGCGCAGGATGCCAAAGGCCTGATGAAAGCCGCTATTCGCAGCGAAGACCCCGTGGTCTTTCTGGAAAATGAGCTGATTTACGGACAGAGCTTTGAAGTGGCGCAGTTGGATGATCATGTTCTGCCAATTGGCAAGGCGCGGATCATGCGCGAGGGGTCTGACGTGACCATCGTGACCTACTCGATTGCGGTTGGAATCTCATTGCAAGCCGCTGAGGAGCTGGCTGAGCAGGGCATTGACGCTGAAGTCATTGATCTGCGCACGCTACGTCCACTCGATAAGGAAGCGGTTCTCACTTCATTGGCGAAGACCAACCGGGTTGTCGTGGCGGAAGAGGGCTGGCCCACATGCTCTATCGCATCCGAAATCGTGGCGATTTGCATGGAGGAAGGTTTCGACCACCTCGATGCACCGGTCCTGCGCGTGTGCAATGAAGATGTGCCGCTGCCTTATGCTGCTAACCTTGAAAAGCTGGCGCTGATAGACAAGGCGCGCGTTGTCGCAGCTTGCAAAAAGGTATGTTACGCGGATTAGCTGGCAGGGGCTCCCAAGGCGAGCCCAGATTCCTGATATACATCGCATGTGGCAACATCATCGGGATTGGAAGGATCGCGCTGGTATATCTGCGTGATATCGCGATCATCGCGAACGTTGAAACTGGCGATGGCAGTCATTTGGTGGCTGCCAAAGCTTAAGGCTTCGCCGACGATGGGTTGGTAATCATAGGCGACTTCGACAAACATGACGGCGTCGCCTTCGAACGCGATCACTTCTTCGCCGACTGGTCCCATGCCGGGGAAAGAGGATAGCTCTCCATCCCCTTCGTCGCCGTAGCTGCTGGCATACACCTTCTTGCCCATACAGCGCTGCCATTCGATATATTGTTGATCGGTTGTTCCATCGACCACCTGCTGGCTGCTGAGTATCACGCGGCCGTTCCCGTAAATGTCTAGGCCAGCGCTGCTCTGCAGATGCGCGCCGTAGAACAGATCATTGATGTCAGCTTCGTAAATCTTGCGATCCTCCAGAACGGAAGTATCGCCAATGCGTGAGGCGTTATCGGCAATCTGGATCGCGAGTTGAGAGATCTGCATCTGCACCAACGCGCGATTGGCGGTCTCCAACCCCATCAGGCCCACGCCCAGCAAGAACGGTAGAGTAAGCGCAAATTCAGTCATCGCCACGCCAGAATTCTCTCGGCGCAGACGGCGCAGGTTGGAGGCGAGATTCATCATCATGCGCAATTCCCTACAGCAGCTTCGCTGTCGTCAGATGAGAATGGTTGGTTGCGCAGAATGGTGCGCGCAGAAACGGTGACCGTGTTTTCAAAGCCCAGCAATTCAGCCAGCGGAAATTTGCGATCATAGGTTGCGTTGACTTCATACATCACTGTGTCGCGCGCTCCGCTAGAATCGCTTAACGCGCGGGTCGAATCCCAAAAGCCATTGCCGTTCATATCCTCGAACGGTTCATTGTCATTGCACACGCCATCGGAATTGGTGTCGGTGAATTCTTCACCGCGGCCAACGTCGGAATAGTTTTCATAGGCGGTACGGACGAAGGCAACGTCTGCGGAAGGTACGACATTCTGGACGGCGCCTGTGACTTGCGCGTCAAGCGCAGCGGGATTGTTGGCATAGCTTTCAACGGTTGCGAAACGGCCCGCTTTTTGCACTGCGCCTTCGATCATGGATTCTGCGTAAATGTTGTACGAGAAATCGAACAAACCCATCAATGTCATCAGCAGAACCGGCGCAAGCAGCGCGAATTCCACCACTGTCGCGCCGGTTTCATCTCGCGCGATTGCAGTGAGTAGAGCGCGCATTACCTTGAAATCCTCAATTCGCTCATAGACGAAGCGATTTCTTGGAAAGCGTTGTTCAGCTCTTCTGCATTGGCCGCTTCAAAGGTGCGTCCAGGACCGCCGCATTCTTCCATGATCGGATTAAGGGTGGTGCCGAAGGCCACGACCCAAACTGTAATATTGCGGTTCTTCACCTGCTCGCAAGCGACACCAAAGCGTTGCTCGACGTTTGCGGTCAATGTCTCGCTACCACCCGGCGTCCAGCGCCTTTGGTCAAGCCCATCAACGCCGTAAGCTCCATAAGCCAAATCATATGGCTCTGTTTGACCATCGGTAAGCCAGATCATGTGGCGACCGCGGGTTCGCGTGCTTGTGTCTTCGTTGTCAGCTGCAAAGATCCCCGTGGGGGACAGCAACCGTCCACCCCAAATCATGCCAATATCGTGATAGGTTGCACCTTCAGGCACCAACGTATCGAGATAGGTATCAAGATCTGTCGAGGACATTTCTGTCAATCTTTGTGCAGCTGGCGGGCAATTAGAGAACCACCAGGTTCCGCTGTTGACATACTGATCGACAGTGGTTTTCTCAGCTGGATCGAAATCGCCGGCCCCGCCATACTGGATCTGACGCACGTAAATTTGCTCACGATAGCGTGGCCGCCACTGGGTCGAGGGATCACCGGCACTCGGGATTAGATCGATATCCAAATCGAGTGCGCGGGTGAAATCGACGTTGCCATAGTCGGTGATTTGATACGTATCGCGTTCTTCAATACAGCCATTTTGCTCACTGCGCCAATTGCTGACGTCGAGCGTGATCGGCTTGTAACGCCAGAGCGTACGCTCAAGCGATGGGACGACCGTCACCTTCTCATAGCTTTGTACGAAGTCGACATCCGTGCTCGACTGGACTTCGCAAACTTCAGCATTGAGTACAGTGCGATAACGTGTTCCATTTTGCGTTTTCAGGCCGTCGACGATCGTGAGGATTGCAGACGGATCGGTCTGCACTTCAGTACGTTCAGTCGCCTCGTCGTCAGCAAACTCGGTTTCCCAAGCGTTCGAAGGCTCTGCCCCTTGGCATGTGTACCAACCAGGCTGGTCGGGATTGGGCGACGTATTGAATGTTGCAGGGTATGAGGAATTGACAGACCATTCATCGCGGTTGCCAGATACATTCGTAAAGTTGCGATAATACGTGTAACTTGTCTCTTCGCCAGGAACGCGGTCGCCTGTATCCTCGCGGCCCTGATATTCCCAGCTGTCCACAATCCAATCATCTTGCAACAAGTGGCCGACATTTACATTCGTCGCATAGGGTACAAAGCCATAGCGGATTTCAGTATCTGGCGCTTTGGCAGAATCGATCATCGTATGAAAGTCACGGATGACCTGCTTCAGCGATTCAAGGCGCGACAGGCTATCGCCGGCATTGGTTTCCCGCATGGAGCCCGTCGTATCGACGACCATCATAATATCGAGGTTATTGAAATTTTGAATAGAGCCGCATGACACTTCCACCGGCACTTCGTCATAGCCGAATACGGCCATCAACGTGGTTGGAACATCCACGGTTGCCGTCCCGGTGATGCTATAATCATTTTCCAGAGCCATGCTGAAGCTGCGGTTCTCAGTGCCATAGGCGCCATCGCGGAAGTTGATGTTGAAAAAGCGTTGGCCTGTTTCGGCTACATCTGTTGGAACAATGCCATCGACCGCAACACTATCCCCCAATCGTTTGCGTGCTGCCAGCGTGCCCGCATCACAGGCCTGTTGCAGGCGGGACTGCGCAAGATAGCCGCGGCCCATATCAATCCCGCCACCAATCAACGCGATCAGCGGGAAAAGCGATGCCGCAACCATGGCAATGACGTTGCCCGATTTGTCTTTTGCGAGACGGGACAGCAAGCCGCATGATTTGCTTGAAAGGGGAAATGCAGGTTTAGCCATGCCCTGTCCTTTAAGCCCTTAACCTAAGTCGAGCGTTTAGGGCTTTGGTTAAGATCTTCATGATTTGCGCGAAATTATCGTGACGCTTGAATACGCATCGCGTGTGGCCGAAAGTTTCGTGAATCACTCGTCAAGCAGGAACACTGGCCGCTCAAAATCAAGCGTCGGGCCTTCAATGTCGATGAATTCCAGAACGCTGGTGATCTGGTAGGTAACTCTCAGGCGCAATTCCTTCGCACCCGCCACACGTTGAGTGCCAGCATCGGAAACCGTGACGCCCAGGCGATTGGGATCCATCAGATACGGCGCGCCTCTCGCGTGGTTGCGCGTCCATGATCGGATTTGCGAATTCGAAATGTCATTTCCGGTCTGGTATTGCACAACCGAGTACCGCGCGACGTCAGCGGAAAGGCTGCGCATCGCATTATAGCTTTGCAGGCCCATACCCACTTGCAGCACGCCAAGCATCATCACCAGAAAGGCAGGGCCGATCAGCGCGAATTCAATCGCGGCAGCGCCAGCAGTGTCTGTGCGTAGGCGGGCGAGAAGCTTCTGCATGATCATCCGATCTGTACCGTCCTGCTGATGTTGTAATCAAAGCCTGACGTGACCCCGAACTTTGTCCAGATCGGCTTGTAGGTGTCGGTCAAATCCACTTTGATAAACTTGGATTCGGCAACGCCGCCGCAGCTATCTGCGGTGGTCACGTAAGCGATTGCTGTGCCGCAGCGATAAACTTCGCTGATGGTCACCTGCTCGTTCGTCAGTCCGGTCGATGTGACCAGAATATCGCGGACAGTAGTGCGCTCTGCTGCCGTTTCAGGAATAACCGCCCGCACAACCGCAGCAGCTTCTGCCGCAGCGCTTTGCAGCTCGGTTTGACGCGCTACGATAGAGCTCACTTCAAAGCCGCCAAGTGACAACACCAGCAGGATTGGCGCAACAAAGGCCGTCTCGATTGCCATCGATCCGTCTTCGTTGCGGCGTATCCGCGCGATATTGGCAAGGCGGGTAATCATGCAACCAACCGCACTTTTGAAGCCGTCGAAACGATCGTCGTGTCTTCAGAAGAACCGGCGGGACAGAAGGTCGACATGTTGGTTGTGCCTGTGATGGTGATGTTGTTGGCAGCAATCATCAGGCATTGGCTCGTCACGCCAACCGTGCCAGCAAAGAAGACCTCGCTGTTAGGGAAGTACAGGGTTCCGTTGAGGATTGTGTTGGCGTTGCCGTTCAGCTTTGTCTTGCCGCTTCCGGGGGAATCGCGGTCTTCAAACACCAGCATTCCTGCGAGGCGGTTGGCTTCATCCGCGCCAACGCCAATACTCATAAGGTCGGACGCCTGCATGGCTGTCAGGTTGATGTCTGCGCCGCCTGCAATGTCGATATATGCGCCATCGTAGAGCACAAACATAACGCCAGAGCCGGTGACTTCATGCTGGCCGGTAACCTTCAGGCCGCCGCCGACAATGTTGTAGACGCCGGGCGCGAAGGCTGTGTCACAGCCAATCCGCATGTCGGTATATGTACCTGGACGGACAGTACCCGCCTGTGCGCCGCCTTCTGTCTGAATATCTGAGTAGGTTGTGTAGACGGTTTCGGTCTTGCGTTCCCACTTCCGGTTTCCGCCGTTGCCGCCAAGCTGCGTCCAGACTTCGGAACTGGATTCTACCGTGCCCTCTACTGTGGTTCTCGGCACAGATTGGTCTTGCGAAAAGGTCGTGAGATCCGTGTTGTCCTTACCATCGTTATTGGCCCAACCCGTGGCGTTACGAGAGTTAGAGCCTTGGAAGTAATCATACTGGGTCACGGTTCGCGTGCTAATGTCAGCCGTCTTGAACGTCGGCTCTGCAGAGCAACTGTAGGTCCGTTCGGACCGTGATTCATCTGGATTGGGAGGGGTCAGTTCCTCAAACGGATCATACATGCCTTCGACATACTCAAGGATCACATCGTCGGTATTGTCCTTGAGCCAATCGTCCACGCCGCCAGCGGACAGGATCCACCCAGCATCGACGGAGGGATTGCCGTTGACCTTGATAGACTGACCATCGGTGGACAGTGCAGCCAGCCCGCAGCTTGCCGTCAGGATGGAGTTACCGCCAAGGGTAATCGCGCCCTCATCGTCCTCATCAAGGGCGATCAGGCAGCTGGTGAAGGTGGTGCCTTCTTCAAAACTTGCCTGTGCATAGGCGTAAATCGCTGTGTCGCCGCCTGTCAAAAAGCTGGTGAAGGGCAGCGTCTTGGCCGCTGTCGCGGACACCGCAACCGAATTTTGCGTTCCGCCAGCGTAATCGGCCAGTTGCACTGAGGGTGCAGTGTTGAAATCATCCGTAGCGGAAAGGTTCGCGTCGAACTCCTGCGTGGCGCGAAGCTGATACGTCAATTCCGTATCAGTATCGGCGCGCGCCCACGCTCCGGCAATAGCAGCCTGATCGACCGCAAATTGCAACTCGCGCTTCCACATATACCATTGTGTAACATCCACGCCGAGGCCTGCACCGCCAATAAGGACCGGCATTCCCAAAGCGACGAGCAGTGTGGCGTTCCCGCTGGAACAGCCTGTCATGCGAGCGACGTGTCGGCGTAACCTGGTAATCATATTCATGCCTGTCTGTTACAAGTATTCTGAGATAACCGAGGGGAAATAGCGGCTGCGTAGTAAGCAGTCTCTAAAGCAGGAAGGTTAACAGTCCTTCTACCATCCGACGTAAGCAGTTCCGCCAATCGTAAAGCTGCTGGGCATTGCCTAAGCCGTGATTAAGCCCGTCTTATCTGCCAAATCTTGCAACTTGCTTGACGAAGTGCGGGTGTGACGGGCACCGGCGGCGCTATGGATGAGTCGCTTCTCGAAACCCTGCCGCTGCCGCACCGACTTGCGCTGAGCTACGCCCCGGCTTCCGCAAAGCCCGATACGCTTGCACTATTGGCGCTAGATGCGCGGCTTGCCGGGATTGTGCGCGGCAATGGAGAGGCGATCATCGCGCAAATGAAGCTGGCATGGTGGCGCGACCGATTGAGCAGTGATCCGGCAGACTGGCCGCTTGGCGAGCCTTTGCTGGCGAAATTGCAGAATTGGTCTGGCGATGTCTCTCGCCTCGTCGGCTTGGTCAATGGCTGGGAAGCGCTCTTGTCAGAAACCCTTGATCGCGGCGTGATCACTGCATTTGCCCGTGGCCGCGCTCTGGCATGGGCCGCGCTGAGAGACGGCCTCGTATCGAACAGCACCAACCAGCCTATTGAACAGGCCGCCCAGGAAGTGGCGCTGCTCGACCTCACCCACAACCTCTCGCAAGGAGAGGAAGCCGATTTAGCCAAATCGCTTTGCGCAAAGGAAAGCTGGCAACGCCCTTCCTTGCCGTGGAAACTGCGCACCTTGGCAGTGCTCCACGCACTATCGCGGCGCGCCATGCGGGAAGGGCGACCACATCTGCTGGATGGTGGCGGCGCAATGTTGCTCGCAATGAGGGTTGGCATCACAGGACGGTAGCGTAGGGTGCGCCTGTAAGGAGATGCACAGTGAATCGCATTTTGTTGGGGGCTTTTGGGGCTTTAGTGCTTGCCACGCTTGGATTGTTCTGGATGCAGGGCAGGGCGCAAGTTGAACAGGCAGCGCCGCCGCCAGAGCCTGAAGTAGTTGAAGAAGAAGCGGAAGATCCCAACGCGCTCCCCACTGCCGATGTGAGCGATATGGCAGGCCCCGCGCCGCCCGAAGCAAGCGAACTGACCCGCGAACAGCGCCGCTTTTTCCGCTATGATCGCAATCGCGACCAGAAAATCACCCGCAATGAAATGCTCTCCACCCGCACCAATTCCTTCCGCAATCTGGATGTGGACGGAAACAATCTGCTGACATTCGAAGAGTGGGCGGTCACCACGGCCACCCGTTTTGACGATATGGATGGCGATGGCGATGATGAGCTGACAGCGGCAGAGTTTGCCACAAGTGCGCCTGCTCGCCGCCGACCAACACCGCGCTGCAATTGCTGAGTGTCAGGCAGGAACGGCCTGTGTTTCGTTTAACCAGCTTCCAAAATCCGCCTTCGCCCGCGTGGTGTAGGCTTCCTTGCGGATCTTCTTTTTTACTTCATGCATTGGCGGGAACAGGCCGAAATTGACGTTCATCGGCTGAAAGCTTGTCGCATCCGCATCGCCGGTAATGTGGCTGAGCAATGCGCCCATGGCTGAAGTCGGGGGAGGGGGACTCCACGCTTCTCCTGCCAGTTCCGCTGCCGCCATCATGCCAGCCATCAGGCCGACCGCACTGCTTTCAACATAGCCTTCGCAGCCCGTCACCTGCCCGGCAAAACGGATATGCGGCGCGCTTTTCAGACGCAATTGCCTATCCAGCAGTTCAGGTGAATTGAGGAAAGTGTTTCGGTGCATCCCGCCAAGCCGTGCGAACTCTGCGTTCTCAAGCCCGGGAATGGTGCGGAAAAGCTCTACCTGCGCTCCGTATTTCATCTTGGTCTGGAAACCGACCATGTTCCACAGCGTGCCGAGTTTGTTATCCTGCCGCAATTGCACCACCGCATACGGCCAGCGACCGTCGGGAAATTCTTCACAAGCGGTGCGCGGATCATCCAGACCGACGCCCTTCATCGGGCCATAACGCAAGGTTTCCCAGCCGCGCTCCGCCATAACTTCGATGGGCATACAGCCGTCGAAATAGGGCGTGTTGGCTTCCCACTCTTTGAACTCACCCTTTTCGGCGTCCATCAGGCCCTGATGAAAGGCGATGTACTCGTCCTTCGTCATCGGGCAGTTGATGTAATCACCGCCCTCGTTGGAGGCGGATGTGGTCTTGTTCCAGCGCGATTGAATCCACGCCTTGTCCATGTCGATGCTGTCGCGATACACAATCGGCGCAATCGCATCGAAAAAGGCGAGCCGTTCCTCACCAGTGGCCTTGATAATGCTGTCGGCCAAAGCAGCCGCCGTAAGCGGGCCGGTGGCGACTATGGTCATGCCTTCGCCTGGCAGTTGCTCCACCATCTCGCGCACGATCTCAATGTTGGGATGCCCTTCCAAGGCCTTTTGCACTTCAGCGCTGAACACCTCGCGGTCCACAGCCATCGCGCTGCCTGCTGGTACCCGCGCCACTTCGCCAGCGCGCATGATAATTGAATCTAGTCGCCGCATTTCATGGTGCAGCAGGCCGACCGCGTTTTTCTCATCATCATCGGAGCGAAAGGAATTGGAGCACACGAGTTCCGCAAGACCGTCTGTCTGATGGGCGTCATTTGACCCGCCGCCGCCGCGCATTTCAGACAGCTTTACGCGGACCCCGCGCTGGGCAAGCTGCCAAGCGGCTTCGCTTCCGGCGAGGCCGCCGCCGATGATGTGCACCTGATGTGTCATGCCGATTGTTCCATAATCAGGCGGCAGATAAGTGTGATTGGGCGCTGGCGCAAACGCTGTGTGAGGATTAGGTCTTGTCGCATGCCAAGCCGCACTCTTGCAGATCGACGACCTTACCTCGTTCTAAGCGTGGTTGCGGCTGTGGCGTTCTATTATTTACGGGCCAGCGATTTGCCCGAATTCTATCTCGTTCCGATCAAGGGAAGCGCGGTTGGCTTTCTCGCATTATACTGCTGGCTGCGGCATTCATCGAAGTCCGCGCACTTGCTCAGCGGCGCTCTGGTGGCGGCAGCAATTGGCGATATGGCTATTGAATTCAATCTGATGGCAGGCGGCGCTGCATTTTTTGTGGCGCATGTGATAGCCATCACGATGCTGATGCGTCATCGCCGTCCGCCATTGGAAAGCAGCGAAAGCGTCGTTTTCATCGCCTTGCTTTTGGGAACGCCCTTCCTCGCATATTTCCTGCCCTATGATGGCAGCCTATCTCTGCCAGTGGCGGTCTATGCCTTGGCCTTGGGCGGCATGGCAGCGGGGGCATGGGCAAGCGATTTTCCCCGGATGCGGGTTGCAGCGGGTGCGATCCTGTTCGTTATATCCGACCTGTTGATATTCGCGGGACTTGGGCCGCTGTCTGGCAGCCCGATCCCGGAATATCTCGTCTGGCCGATATATTACCTCGGGCAGTTTCTGCTGGCTGTTGGCGTCGTGACGACCTTGCGCAAACGCGATCCAGAATTGCGGGTCGTGCCAGGCGGCATGAATTAGGCCGCGATCTGCGGCTGTTCCCCGCCGACCTGAGCGGCGATTTCCTCAATACTGCCTTCAACCAGCAATGCTGTCGATCCGACGATCCCTACCTTGGTCTGGCCATGTTCGTCTGACCGGAGCCACGCGATGTTTTCTGCGACAACCAGATAATTGCCCCCGCGTGATTTGAGCGATACGAATTTCATGAACCAGTCTCCAAAGGTGAGACTCGCTATGCGCAGCAAGGTATTAAGGAAGCTGCCGAGCCGAAACGGTTGGCCCCTAATTCGCGTCAGGCTCCTCGGTCATGTCGCTATCCGACTTCGGTGTCGTTTCAGGCGCAGTCTCATCACCGCCAGCGCGCCGATCCAGCATTTCCTCGACGACCATCTCTTCGGCTTCATTTTCCGGCGTTTCGTCTTCGTCAATGCGCGCGGCGCCAACGATCTGTTCGCCCTTGGAGACATCAAAGATGCGAATGCCGGAAGATGTGCGGCCATAGACAGCCCAGCCTTCGTGGTTCTCGAAACCGCCTTCCACCATGTGACGAAAGTTGATCGGCAGCCGGATCAGCTTGGCGCGGTCCGTTACCAGCATCAGCTGCATGCCATGGCGCACGGGGAAGCTGGCGACGACCGGGCCGTTGCGGCCTTTGTCTGTCGGATCGCCGATGTTGGTCAGGCCCTGACCACCGCGCCCGATCGTGCGATATTCATAGGCAGAGGAGATTTTGCCGTAGCCATTGGCGGTAATGGTGAGGAGGAATTCTTCTCGCTCGTCCATGTCCTCTACCTGTTCAGCGGGTAGGGTGGGTTCTGCATCGTTGTTCTTCCACTTGGCGGCACGCAGATATGCCTCTCGCGTTTCCATGTCGGCATCCAGCCTGTTTAGCACAGCCATGCTGACGACCTTGGCCCCGTCCTTCAGCGCCATACCGCGCACACCAATGCCGGTGCGGCTTTTGGTTTCACGCGCG
>ENA-ORXU01000848-ORXU01000848.1-marine-metagenome-genome-assembly--contig:-NODE-848-length-30320-cov-3.956122_pt1 | contig 30320 bp, 32 predicted proteins | sample MGYA00237869_ERZ511484 | MGnify/ENA metagenome assembly ERZ511484 | reverse complement strand
AGGTCTTCGGCCACGCCGCCGACTTTTTCCAGCGCCTGATAGATAGGCACGGTGCCGATGGGGACGGAGGAATTGCGGATGATCCATTCGCGGGTGTCGTGGATGTTGCGTCCAGTGGAGAGGTCCATGACGGTGTCCGCGCCCCAGCGGGTGGACCAGACCATTTTGTCCACCTCGTTCGCGACATCGCTGGCCACGGCGGAATTGCCGATATTGGCGTTGATCTTGACGAGGAAATTGCGGCCAATCGCCATCGGCTCCGATTCAGGATGGTTGACGTTTGAGGGGATGATAGCGCGGCCACGTGCCACTTCATCGCGCACGAATTCGGGCGTGACATAGTCGGGGATTTCCGCGCCCCAGCTTTCCCCGCGATCACGGGCATCGCTTTTCATCTGGGCGCGGCCAAGGTTTTCCCGCTCCGCCACATATTCCATTTCCGGCGTGATGATCCCGCGGCGGGCGTAGTACATCTGGGAAAGGTTCGCGCCCGGCTTGCCGCGCAGCACGGTTTTGGCGACGTTGGGGAAAGCTGGCACACCGCCAGAGCGGTCCGGGCCGAGCTGGCCGTTGTCTTCAGGCTTGATTTCGCGGGCGGTGTATTCTTCCACATCGCCGCGCGCCAATTGCCATTCACGGCGCAGCTGCGGCAGGCCGGTGTTGATATCGATCTTGGCATTGGGATCGGTGTAGGGGCCGGAAGTGTCATAGACACGGATCGGCGGTTCACCGCTGGATGGCTCCAGATCAATCTCCCGCATCGCCACTTTTACGGCTGGGTTGCTCTGGGCCGGAACATACACCTTGCGGCTGCCGCGAATGGGGCCGGTGGTGACACCGATTTCAAATTGTGAATTGATGTCGGCCATGGGGGTACTCTCCTATGACGGGAGAGCGGATTTCTGGGTCAACTTGAGTTTGCGAACCAGACCACTCCCTCCGCCGATGCTAATCGGTTCAGGTTCAACGGGTCAGGCGGCGCTTATCCCGCCCCTCTCAGCGCCAAAAACAATCAGCTGCGCTCCCCGGGGATGGGGGTGATGTAGGAGGTGATCGGGTATGAGTCCAGTCGTCACTCCGCGATTTGGAAAAGACCGAGCAGCCCTGAATCCTTCAGCAAGAGCTATTGTATTGATCAACCGGCGAGCCATGGACAATTGCTAATCGTTCTTATTGAATTCGGGTTAGGGGTCTAAGCGGTTTGAACGTTTTTCTGCTGGTCCATAAGCAGCCCCGCTGTCATTGCCCCTACGGCCGGGATTATCCAAAATGCCCCAATAATTCCAAGTGCGTTTGCGAAGCGAAGAGGAAGACATAAAGACACCGTTCCGATCACAACCACAGTCAATTGAAGCCCGGCAAACCAAATCGGCCAATGCTTTTTTGATGTTAGTGCGAAGCGCCAAACAATGCCTAGGAGCGTCAAATCTATCCCAAGCACCGCGACGACTATAAGCGAGGGCGCAAAAAACAATTCTACTGCGAAAGTCGCCAATGCCCCCGTCGCTATCAGAACGATCAATTGTCTGTCAGCACGGGTGCCCGCTTGCCATCCAAGCGCAATTGCGCCGCAAAGCAAACTTAGAAAAACAAGCGGTAACACCATGCCTCATCCTATTCCATCAATTGAGTGACAGGTTTATCAACCAAGTTAGCTGAGGGTCGGCGGTCGCCAGGACATCCAAAGCTTACCGTCTCAAGGTTCGACTTGCGCTGGATCGCTGTCAGTTCGCGCGTCGCAGCGGAAACCTCTGCGCGGCTGGAAATGATGCTGTTGAGGCTCGCGCCGACGTTAGCCAGCGCGGTCTGCGCGGTGCCAATGGGAAGGTTCGAAGCTTTGCTGACTTCGACAATGCTGGCGCACAAGGTGGCAAGGCTTGCCACGGCCTGGTCAACCGCATCAACAGATGCGCTGGTGTCTCCGGCAATAACCTGACCGGCAGTTTTTTGAATATCGTGCATAATTGTCTCCGTTGCGACCGCACCCGGAATGGGGCGGAGACACCTAGAGATAGCGAAATCGGTCATTGTGCTATCTCCATTAGCCCCAAAACGGACAGAGTGACGGCACTGGTCAGCATCAGAACCGACATTGCGATCCGAACTATCCAATCCCGCCTGACGCCGCGCGGGGCATTATTTGGTGAGCCACCGATGGGCGGAAACATGGGCCACGCAATTGGCTCTTCAGGGGTAAGGTCCTTTGCCTGCTCCTCTGTTTCGATAAGGCCAACTTCACCTAGGAAAGTCGGCGTGCGCAGCATGAAATCAGCATCGCTAGAAGCGCTGTTTTCCTCTCGCTTAAACTCGACAAACCGCGCAACTGCTTCAAGACGATTGGTCGCACCAAGTGCTGCAATCGCGGCGGCAATATGCTGTTCCACGGTCCGGTGCGAAATGTTCAATTCGCGCGCCACACATTTGGCTGTGGAACCTTCGACGACCAACTCCATGCAATCGCGCTGGCGTCTGGTGAGACGAACAGAAGACAGGTTTGTGGACATTGCGAAACTATGTCCGAAATGGATCAAAAATGTGAAATTAAAACTTGGTTATGCCAAGTCGGGACGGCCGTCAGAACTGACTTGGAAAGGATCTTAGCAGCTTACTGCACTCCGCCCGCCGCTTGCCAATTAGCAATTGCTTCCACCGGGAACAGCAACATGATGACGTTGAGCGTCAGATTGTCGCGCACTACCAAGGCCGCCACCACTTCACCGATCAGCGCGAGGGCCACTGTCAATTTCACCGGTAGCTTCATTCCGAGCCAGAAGCCGAAGGCCATCCATCCGATATCGGCGGCAGAGTTCAGCACGCTGTCGCCGGAATAGCCGAAATTCGCCGTGACGGAGCGGAAGCGGTCTATGACCATCGGCGTGTTCTCCAGCACTTCCCATGCGGATTCGAGAAACACTGCCAGCACCAGTCCCCATCTTGGGCCGTTGGCGCCGCCCCAGCCCCATTTGGTAAAAAGCAGCCAGCCCAGCGCATAGAATATCATCCCGTGGATGATGTGGCTGGGGGTGTACCAGTCGGAAATATGCTGGCTGTTACCCGCATCATTGATCTGCCCGTGCCACAGCTTCACATAGCCGCACTCGCAAATAGGTGGGCGGCCCATAGCCAGCAAAATCACGACAGTCACCAGCGCGATGCCAAGTGAAACGAGGACCGTCATACGGTTCGGGATAAGTTTTGCCATTGCGGGCCACGCTAAACACAGCGCGGCCCATGGCAAGAGGCATGACAACGCTTCTACGAAGGCGGTCCAACGTGTTCGCCGCCAACGGTGATGGCGAGATTACGCGGATCATTGCGGACGATCGCCTGATAGAGAGAGCACCGTCACTCGGCGTTCAGGCTGCGCTCGGCACGGTGCGGGCCGACACATGACCCATGACCAGAGCGAGTCTTGCACGCAGCACCAATACCGCTAGGCAGATCAATCACACCCAATCCGACGGAGCGCGCCGCCTCATGACTGAATTTCCCGCACCAGCGCAAAAGCCTGACCTGCCGAAGCGTAACGCTTTCACGCGCTTCCTTGATGGCGTGGAATGGCTGGGCAATCTGCTGCCGCATCCGGTCACGCTGTTCGCGCTGCTGGCGCTTGGCATCGTGCTGCTGTCTGGTCTGATGGGATGGATGGGCGTTGCGGTGGAAGACCCGCGCCCTGCCGGAGCCAATGGCGTTGCAGAAGACGGTATGATCCGCGCGGTCAGCCTGCTGGACGGCGACGGTGTGCGGCGCATTTTTACAGGGCTTGTTGACAATTTCACCGGCTTTGCGCCGCTTGGCGTGGTGTTGGTCGCGATGCTGGGCGTTGGCGTGGCGGAAAAATCCGGCCTGCTCAGCGCGGCTGTTCGCAGCATGGTGATGGGCGCGCCGCCCAAGCTGGTGACGGTTGCCATCGTGTTTGCCGGGATCATTTCCAACACCGCCAGCGAAGTCGGCTATGTCGTGCTGATCCCCTTGGGCGGAGCGATCTATTATGCGCTCGGGCGGCATCCGCTGGCCGGAATGGCAGCGGCATTTGCCGGAGTTTCCGGCGGCTATAGCGCCAATTTGCTGATCGGCACGATTGACCCGCTGCTGGCGGGCATCACGCAGGAAGCTGCACAACTTATCGATCCTGAATACACCGTGCTGGCGACGGCCAACTGGTTCTTCATGGTCGCCTCCACCTTTCTCATCACCGCTATCGGCTCATTGGTCAGCATCTATATCGTGGAGCCAAAGCTGGGCGAATATGATGCTTCAAAGGCCGATCCCACCATTCTTGATGAAGGCATGATGCAGAAGCTTTCCGATACGGAACGCAAGGGGCTGCGCTGGGCGGGCCTTGCTTTGCTGGGTGTGCTGGCGCTGATGGCAATCACACTGTTGCCGGAATGGGGCGTGCTGCGAAATGCCACTGATGGCGACCGGATGGATTCGCCGTTCTTCGATGGTTTTGTGGTGTGGATCCTGATTTTCTTCGTCGCGGTCGGATATGCCTATGGCCGCGCGGCGGGCACGATGAAGACAGACCGCGATGTGATTGATGCGATGGCGGCTGCGCTCAGCTCGCTTGGCCTGTATATCGTGCTGGTGTTCTTTGCCGCGCAATTTGTTGCGTTCTTCGGCTGGACCAATCTGGGTGCGATAACGGCCGTCACTGGCGCGAACTTCCTTGTCAGCACCGGCATGACCGGACCGGCGGTGTTCTTCCTGTTCATCCTGCTGTGCGCGGTAATCAATCTGTCGCTCGGGTCAGCCAGCGCGCAATGGGCCGTGACCGCACCCATCTTCGTGCCGATGCTGATGCTGATCGGTTACTCACCAGAAGCCATTCAGGCGGCCTACCGGATCGGCGATTCCACCACCAATATCATCACTCCGATGATGAGTTATTTCGGGCTGATCCTGGCCTGGGCAACGCGTTACCAAAAGGATTTGGGCGTCGGCACGCTGATCGCGATGATGCTGCCTTACACGATCTTCTTCCTGACCGCGTGGTCCATCTTCTTCTATGTCTGGACCTTCGTGCTGGGCATTCCTGTCGGACCGGGTTCGCCGACCTATTACACGCCGTAGGGCGAGCTATTCACTCACCTCGCGGTCGATCAGGGCGATGGCCTGTTCGACTGCAGGAAAATGGCCGCTGAAGGGATTGGCGGGATCAAACACCTGCCATGCATGGTGGGGCGGGATGCCGCGTCCTTCCCAGCTAACCCCTGTGTGATCGAGATAAACCTCGTTCGACAAGGTCACTTCCCAGCCGTTCAGTAGCGGCTTCGTCAGCACGTCAGACAAAGCGCCCCGAGTGGTCGCGCCCAAATGGGTAACGTTGGGAAGTGCGCGCAATGAAAGTGTCAAAGTCTCGGCGGCGCTTACTGTCACGTCACTGGTCAGCACATAGACTGGCCCGCGGAACGAAGGCCGATCGCTCGGCTCAATATACAGCGGCTGCGGCGTTTGGTCCGCAGCGTCAGCGGCGTATTTGCTAAAAGCGAGCGTGCGCTGCGCCGCAAAGCGGCCCGCAATTTGCCGCCCCAGAAAATCATACCCGCCCTGATTGACGGAAAGATCAATCAGCACTGCTTTCACGCCATTGTCAGCAAAGTGGGTCAGCGCGTCATCCAGACCTGCCTGCAAGGCTGCGCGCTCCTCTTCCGGGCTGGCATCGCTGCCGGTGGCAAAGCCGCCAACGGACATGATGGCAAGATAGCCGATGTCGCCCGATGTGATGCCGTATTTCATCCGCTCGTTCGAAGTGTTGCGGCCTTCACCGTTTAGCGTCAGCTGCTCAATATCTTCGCGCAGATATTGCTGCCCGAATGCCGCCATCGGGCTGCCTTCGCCTTGAAACTGTGATTGCACTGCGGCCAGCGTCGCTCCGGGATAGGCGATGAACTGGCCCTCATCCCCATCGACAGTTGCTGACAGGCTGACGTGGCCGTCTTCCAATCGAGAAATCATCCCGATGATCGCTTCGACAATGGCCATTTCGGAACTGTCCGCACCAAGGCCCGCGCGGGTCGTTGCGGTCAGGCTGGCCCAATCAACATCATGCGCATCGAAGAAGCCGTAATGCTCTGCAAAAATCGCAGCGAACTGATCGAAGACGCGCAAGGGTGAGCCCGCTCCCTCTTCGCTGCCGCATTCTTCCGGCACGGCGGGGATGCGTACGAAGCGGATGTCGTAAGGGTCGGTATCGCCGCCCATGTCCATCTGCGTGCCATCATCGCTCAAACGCGCACTTCCGAAATAATACAAAGGGCTGTCAGCGCCTGCGCTTTCGTCGCGCAAGCACGCGCCCCCGCTGGCATGATACAGCCGTGCGCCACGATTCAGATCCAGCACATAGCCATATCCATCCGACTGCCACACACCGCCCACCCGTTCGGACAATTCGGCAAAGGGGATGGGCTGCGCTTGCGGCGCTGTAAGATGTGTCATGGATGTGCATCCTGCCAAGCCAAAAATCAGAAGTGATAAACCGAACTGTATTTGCATAAGCCCTCCGACGAAGTGGCCTGCACATTAGACCGGTCACCTAAGCGTTGCTTGGCTAAATTATGCGCTTGGCTGACGTATTTCGTCACTGTAGAGGACGTTCATGACGAAAACCGCCGCACAGCCACTCGATGACTTTGACAAGGCGATCCTGCGCATCGTGCAGCGCGACAACCAATTGTCGCACGCCGCGATTGGCGAAGCGGTCAATCTCTCCTCCTCTGCCGTCCGGAGGCGGCTCACCCGTATGCGTAGCGACGGGACCATTGCCCGCGATGTCGCGATCCTCGATCCCGGCCGCGACAGCGTGACCTTTCTGGTCAGCGTGAAGTTTTCCGTCGATACCGCTGAAAGCTACGCTGCCTTCGATGCATTCGCTCTGGCCGATCCCCATATCAAGCAATGCTACCACGTCTCCGGATCGAACGATTACGCTCTTGTTGTGGAAGGTCCTTCGCTTGGCTGGTTCGAAGATTGGGCAAAGGCTACGATGATGAGCAATCCTGCGCTGCAGCGCCATGACACTGCCGTTGTCTATTCCTGCAAGAAGTTTGAAACCGCGCGGGAGCTTTAGACAGCGCGGCTATGACCATGCTCTACCGCCTTGATGCCGGTGCTGCCGCAATTGGCCGCGCCTTTGAAGTGGAAGCCGGCGATGATCCGTGGAGCGGCGGATACGTCTCCCCCACCGGTTTCGCCCCCGTTATCACTGCGGGACGGGAATTTATTGCCGGACCGGGATCTTCGCGCCAACCGTGGCGCATGGTGCCGCGATTGTGGGGCGTTCCTCCGCCGCCAAACGCTCATGATGCGGCGCGCCCGGTGCTCAGCGTGCGCAATGTCGATAGCCCCTTCTGGATCGGAAATTTGCGCAATCCTGAATTTCGCTGCCTGATCCCCTGCACGGCTTTCATGGAATGGGGCGGCATTGGAACTGACGGGAAGCGCCGCCAGCATTGGCTCACCGCATCCGACCAGCCATTGTTTGCATTGGCGGGCGTGTGGAAAGACAGCGAAGTGCCCGGCTTCGCGTTGCTGACGTGCAAGCCCAATGCGCTTGCCAAAAGCATGGGCCGCGATGCCATGCCGGTAATCCTGCCCGCGCACCGGGGCGCATGGGCAACATGGCTACACAGCGGCTGGGACAAAGCGCGTGATCTGCTCCAGCCCTATTCCTCATCGCTGATGCGAGAAGATGGTAATTAGAGGCAGAACCGGTCGCCGCGCCGCGCGACATTGAATCCGCGCTCTTCGACCTCGGCGCTTTCGGGAGAGTTCGGATCGCGGATCGATCGATCAGGCCGAGCGACAATGGCAGCAAGCACGGCCCAACATCTGCGGAGCGCCAGTATACTGCCCCTTTCGTGTTTCAACGCAAAAAGGGGGATAGCGCAGATTTCTACTCAGCAGCAACCGGATGCAGCGCCGTAATCGCCAGCGCCAGGAACAGGGCGGCTGCCGTGCCCGCAGCACCAGCGGCAAACATCAGATGGCTGCCAAGCGTGATAGCTCCCGTATTCAGGGCGATGGCGACCAGACCGGCAATCCCGGACAATCCGCCAACGATCTTTGCCATGCCGCCTGCGCTCCAAAGTTCACGCGCAATTGCAATCGCCCCGACACCGATGGCAATCTTGCCTGCGTAAAACAGCAGGAACGCCATTTGCAAAACAGCAGTGAACGCCGGTTCCAACGCCTCGCCTGCGTCGCTCAATGGCGGGAACATGACGAGACCCATGCCAGCCTGAATAACGTTCAGCAGGCCGCCGACCGCAATGGCTGCGCCAATTACGGGACGGGCAGGCAACAGGGCAAACCCGGCAATCGACATGACAACAAAGGCCAGCACTTCCGCCGACCAGATGATCTGCCGGTCCGGCTCCCCGCCGGTCATGGAAATGGTGATGTAGATGATCTGTGTGGCCACAGTGATAATCAGCGCAAGCGCCGCAATGCGCGCGTGATTGGTATATTTTGCTGGCATGGTGTTGGTACCCTGTCTGATGCTTTGTCTTTTTTACTTGTTTGAGAGCTATTCGCCTCGCCTGCGCGTGCGGTTACACGTCTTTTGAACGCATTTGCCTTGTGAGTACGGTTCGCTATGACCGGTTGCAATGGAAACCGCACAAGAGGATTCTCCCACATGAAATTGCTCCGCCCCGCCCTGCTCGCCTCTGCGCTGGCACTGCCGTTCGCCCCCGCGATGGCGCAAGAGGTGATGACACCTGAAGATGTTGTCCGCGTTGAAAGCACCGGCACTGTCGCTGTTTCAAACGATGGAACACAAATCGCCTACACCCGCGTGCACGCACCCGATGTGACTCGCGGAGAGGCCGATGGCAGGTCCAGCCAGCAATTGTTCGTGGCCGATGGCCCAATGCAAGCGCGCGCATTCCTGCCCGAAGATGTGTCGGTATCCGGCATTGATTACACGCCCGATGGCTCCATGATCGCATTCCTGCACACCGCTTCGGGCGATGATCGCGCTGTGTGGGGCATCCCCACCAACGGCGGTTCGCACCGCAAGCTGGCAGGCGTGGAAGATGCGCGGGTCAGCTCCTACGCTTTCTCCCCCGACGGCAGCGTGATCTACATGCTCACCTCCGCTGCGCCTGATGAAACGCGCAATGATGAACGCGATGCTGGCTTCGATGCGCTGGTGTATGAAGAAGAAGCGCAGCTCAACCGGATGTTCGTGGCCAATGTCGGCGGCGAAGTGGACGAGATGCCCCGCGAAATCAGCGTGCCGGGCTTTGTTGACAGCTTCGAAATTGCACCCAACGGCCAATGGGCGCTGATCACCAGCGCGCCGACGCCGCTGGTCGATGACAGCTACACGTCAAAGCGTGCGCATATCCTTGATCTGGCATCCGGCAGCCTGCTGACGATTGAAACACCCGGCAAGCTGGGTGATCTTGAAATTTCCCCCGATGGCAGCCAGCTTTCGATGATTGCAGCGGTGGATGAAAATGATCCGGCCGATACCACGCTGCACCTTGTGGACACGGCGACGGGTGCATATCGCGCGCTGAATGCTGGCGATCCAGAAGCAGCGGTGGATGCAGAGTGGATGTCTGACGGACGTCTTGCTGTTGTCGTCCATGTCGGCGCGCAAAGCGTTTTGCGTTTCTATTCCGATGATGGCGATGTGCTGCGGGAAATCGATCCGGACGGTCTGATCCTCACCAGCCTTGAGCAAGGCGGCAATCGCCTGACAGTAGAGGCCAATTCGCCTTCGCATCCGAACGAACTGTTCCTGTATTCGGGTGGCGGTTTTGAACGCTGGACAGACCACAATCCGTGGCTCGCCAATATCGCCTTGGGTGCGCAGCGCACCTTTACCTATACCGCGCGCGACGGACAGGAAATTGAAGGCATTCTGACAGAGCCCGTTGGCGGTATTCCCGCAGGCGGTGCTCCGCTCATCATGGATGTGCACGGCGGGCCGGAGGCGCATGACAGCAATGGCTGGAACACCAATTACGGCGGTCCCGGTCAAGTCGCAGCAGGCCAGGGCTATGCCGTATTCCAGCCCAATTATCGCGGCTCCACAGGCTATGGCACGGCGTTTTCAAAGCAGCATCAGGGCAATTACACCGATCCCGAATTCGTTGATCTGGTGGACGCCAAATATGCGCTGGTCGAAGCGGGCATTGCCGATGCGGACCGTGTTGGCATTACCGGCGGTTCCTACGGCGGTTACGCCACCGGTTGGAGCAGCACCTATTATTCGGAAGAATTTGCCGCAGGCGTAATGTTCGTGGGCATTTCCAACCAGATCAGTAAAGTGGGCACAGGCGACATTCCGATGGAAATGTATCTCGTCCATGCGCTGGAGTGGCCGTGGGAAAACTGGCAGCACTGGCTGGAAATCAGCCCGATCTACTATGCCGACCGCGCCGATACGCCGTTGCTGATCATGCATGGTGACAGCGATCCGCGTGTCAGCCCGACGCAGAGCACAGAGCTGTATCGCAACATCCGTATTCGCCGTCCGGATACGCCGCTGCGGCTGGTGTTCTATCCGGGTGAAGGCCACGGCAATTCCCGCGCCGCATCGCGTTACGATTACAATGTGCGGATGATGGAATGGTTCGACACCTATCTGATGACAGGTGACCGTGATGCGCCGCTGCCCGCGCCGCGTCCGGCACTGAACTTGAACGAAGACTAGACAAGCTGGGAGCGATGGCACCTATCTTGGGGCTATCTTAACCGCCGATATTCTATGGCTGCCTCTCCGTAAATGCGGGGAGGCAGCCATTTTTCGTTCACTGATCCTGATTGCTATTTGCACTGCAATGATGGGCTATGCTTTGGGCCTGCTTGCCTTTTCTGATCCCATTCCCCTTCCTTTCAGGATTGTGTTTGGCTTAATGGCCATGTTGGGGATCTATGGCGGGATCCGTCACATCCTGTTTCTGTTTAAGCGTCGCAGCGCCCTGTCTGGCGGCCGGGAGCGCAAGGGAACCGTGAAACTTCGCGGACCGCTGGATGACGACGCAACTTCGGCGCTTCTTTCCCTGAAAACCGCATATGGCGAATGGCTGCTGTCCGTCGAACCGGATGATGTCATGGCGCATGCAACTGCGCTTCAAGAAGGAATGCCAGCCCGCGCGACTGTGGGCGAGGATGAGAAGCCTTACAGCTTCGAAATCGCAGGAAAGACCATACCGTTGCTGTCCGATGCGATCGTATTCAAGGGCATGATACTCAAAAATGTTGAGCGGTTTGAAGGTGGTTTGGCCGAACGCAAGGCAAAGCAAACGGGCCTGAAGCAGCAAAGCTAAACCAGCCTGCCCCCCTAGAAAAGCCATTAGTTTCCAAAATAGAAAGTTATCACTTGCCGAATCGGAAAGTCACGGCTATTCAGTTTCCATATTGGAAAGTGAGAGGACGTCGCATGACTTATGATACCGAACATCAAGCCGCATTGAAGACTGTCACGGAAACCAACGAAAGGCTTGCGCAGAAGATGCATTGGCCCTTGTGGCGCCATGCCGCAGTGGGCGCTTTGTTCTGTGTTCTGCTGCTGGGAATTTCGCTGCCGGGATCTATCGGCGGAGTCATCAACGTCGCCATGATCGGTGTGGTCTTCTTGCTGATCCGGGATGACAAAAGGCGTCATGGCATGTGGGTCAGTGGATACCAGAAGGGCCGCACTGGCTGGGTTATGGCGGCACTGGTCGGTCTGGTCTTGGCATGTATCGCTGCAAGCATGGCATGGATCGACGAACAACCGTTCGGTGATCCTCTGTTCTGGTCGCTGCAAACCGTGCTGTTCTTCGGCGCAACCGGCCTCAGCATTCTGTGGCAGCGGGTATATCGCGCGGATATCAAGGCAGGCCGGACATGAGCGTAGACCTTGATCTCGATCCGGCACTGCACGCCCCCGCACGGCTACAGATTGCAGCTATGCTGGCCCGCGCGAATGAAGCCGAGTTTGCCGTCATCCGGGACGTGGTGAATGTGAGCGACAGCGTTCTGTCAAAACACCTCTCTGCGCTGGATGATGCGGGCTACATCGCCATTGAAAAGGTGCCTCGTGATGGCCGGCAACGGACTTGGGCCTCGCTCACAAAGGAAGGCCGGCGCGCCTTTGATCGCCACATGCGAGCTGTCACTGCCTTGGTAGAGGCAGCGCAATCAGCAATCGCAGCAGAGTAACCCAACCATTCAGAAAGTGTAGGCGATGCCCAGCACACCCAGCAATTGGCTGCGTGATCCGCGTTCACTTGTGAAGGGTGTGTTCGCCGCATCGCCAAGCAATTGCGAATAGCCAACAATGGTGACAAGGCTTAACCCGCCATTGGTAATGTCGCCGTCCAGATCGACGCCGATCAACAGGCTCGCCCCGGCACTGGTGAAGCCGCCGCCGTCGGGATCAAAGGCGGCGAGCGGTGACGCGCCCATGCCGGTAAAATCGGCTGGATCGACAGTGAAATTGTAATCCTGAAAATCTTCATCTGCCCATTCCGTGCTGAGCGTCAGGCTGGCAGCGACACCGCGATTGATGGGTGTGAAATAGCTGATGCTTGGCGACACCACGGTCCCGCCATGGGCACCTGCCACATCGAACATCACATCGGTTTTGATCGAAAGGCTATCGAAGGGGTTGAGCAGGCGCGGGAAATTTACGCCCACGCTCGGGCCGACCTCGACTGCGCGGTCGAGCACTCCATATTGCTGCACCACATCATCTTTGATCCGGTCCGCACGGTTGCTGCGGACGCGGGCGGCAATGCCCAGATCAAAGCCAACGCCTTCGCCTGGATCAGGAAGAAAATCTATCGTCAGACCAGCCGCACGCGGGCTGAACCGAACGCCGCCCAGTGAACCTTGAACAACAGGCAAAGCGGAGAAAACATAGTCGTTTGACCCAGTATAGGAAGGGCTGATTGCGCCCCCGACACCGATAGTCAGAAAATCGCCGTCAAACACGGTTTCGCCAAAGCCTTCAGGCGGTCCGGTGCGCTCTTGCTGCTCTTCAGCTGCCTCTTCCACAACATCTACCGGTACGGAAATATCTTGGGCAATGGCTGGAATGGCAAGCGAAGCACAAGCGAGAGCCGAAAACGCCGAAATTGAACGCGAATACATGTACGAAAAAGTCCTTTGGTGTGCCCCATCAACGGATTGCATCGCCAACAGGTTCCTTCATGCGTCTTAGCGCAGCTTTCATAGTATTGCACGGCAGGCTTTGAATGCTAAGCATCTGGCCTTGTGATCAAGCCGTCTGCGCCTCTGCTAATGTCCCGAAGGTCTCTATAGTCCTTCGCCCGTCATTGCCTCCCCCCCGCAATCCGCTAAGGCACTGGCATAATGAACGGACGCGACTGTGATATCGCCATTGTCGGCGGAGGGCTTTCGGGCGGCCTGATCGCGCTGGCACTGGCCCGCCATCGGCCTGACCTGTCAGTGCGGCTGATCGAAGGCGGCGCTGCGCCTGGCGGCAATCACCGCTGGAGCTGGTTTGCCACAGACCTTGGCGAGGCTGGCAAGGATTTGATGTCCCGCTTTCGCAAGACCGAGTGGGATGAAGGCTATGAAGTCCATTTCCCGAAGCTCAAGCGCGGCCTTGATGCAGGATATCGCTCGCTAACCAGCGAAGATTTCGCCGCAACTTTGTCACGCGAGTTGGGCGATAGCGCGATAGTTACAGGCCGTGAGGCCACGGCAGTTGATGCCAAAAGTGTCACTTTCGCCGATGAAACCATGCTCACCGCGCATAAGGTGATTGACTGCCGCGGCTATTCATCCACCAGCGATTTGAACGGCGGATGGCAGGTCTTTATGGGCCGTCACATGCGCACCGAGGTGCCGCATGGCATCACCAAGCCGATTATCATGGACGCGGATGTCGATCAGCTTGCGCCAGCTGGCAATGGCGGGGCCTACCGCTTCGTTTATGTCCTGCCATTGGGGTCGCATGATGTTTTCATTGAAGACACCTATTACGCCGACAAGCCGGAATTGGACCGCAGCGCGCTTTCAGGCCGGATTGATCAATATTGCCACAGGCTTGGCATTTCCGGGGAGCCGCTCGGTTTTGAAACCGGCGTGCTGCCGGTCATCACTGGCGGAGATTTTGCCGCATTCCAGGCCGCACACCGCACCGAAGGCGTAGCTGTAGCAGGCGGACGCGGCGGGTTCGTGCATCCGCTTACCAGCTATACTCTGCCGATCGCGGTCGAAGTGGCACTTGCAATTGCAGAAGATGCCGATCTGCCGGGCGAACAACTGGCTGCCAAGCTGGAAACCCATGCGCGCAAACTGTGGAAGTCCATGGCGTTCTACCGCGCGTTGGGGCGGATGCTGTTCAACGGCGCGCCCCCTGCGGACCGCTACCGCATTTTCCAGCGCTTTTATGGCCTGCCCGAAACTTTGGTGGAGCGGTTTTACGCTGGCAAATCGACCCTGATGGACCGGTTGCGCGTTCTGACCGGCAAACCGCCCATCCCCATTCATCGCGGCATTTCCGCGCTGCTATCCACATCCCCCCGGCTCAAAGCCACCCAATCCAAGGACAAAGCATGACCACTTCCGAAGGCCGCACAGCATGTGTCATTGGCGCCGGTTTCGGCGGCATGGCGCTCGCCATCCGGTTGCAAAGCGCAGGCATCGCCACAACGGTAATCGAAGGCCGCGATAAAGTCGGCGGCCGCGCCTATCACTGGCAGAAAGACGGCTTCACTTTCGACGCCGGACCCACCGTCATCACCGATCCGCCTTGTTTAAAAGAGCTTTGGGAACTCAGCGGACACGACATCGCCGAAGATGTGGAACTGATGGAAGTGATGCCGTTCTACCGGCTTAATTGGCCCGACGGCGTGAACTTCGACTATTCCAACGACGAAGATGGCCTGCGCAAGGAAATCGCCAAGCTCGATCCCGCCGATGTCGCTGGATATGATCGCTTTCTGGAATATTCCGCTGCCGTGCATGACGAAGGCTATGTGAAGCTGGGCACTGTGCCCTTCCTCGATTTCAAATCGATGCTGAAAGCCGCACCTGCTCTTGCCAAGCATCAGGCATGGCGCAGCGTTTATTCAATGGTCAGCAAATTTGTCCGTAGTGAAAAACTGCGCGAAGCGCTGAGCTTCCATACACTGCTGGTTGGCGGCAGCCCGATGAAAACGAGCAGCATCTACGCCCTGATCCACAAGCTGGAAAAAGACGGCGGCGTGTGGTGGGCGCGCGGCGGCACCAATCGCCTGATCGCGGGGATGGTCCGCCATTTTGAGCGGCTGGGCGGCACGATGCGCGTGGGCGATGCGGTCGAAAAGGTCGAAACAATGGGCGACCGCGCGACCGGTGTCGTCACCAAAAGCGGCTGGTCCGCCAATTTCGATGCCGTCGCCAGCAATGCCGACATTGTGCATTCATACAAGGATTTGCTGGGCGAGAGCCATCGCGGCAAAACTTACGGCAAGGCGCTGACGAAGAAGAAATTCTCTCCCAGCCTGTTCGTTGTGCATTTCGGGCTGGAAGGCACATGGCCGGGCATTCCGCACCACATGATCCTGTTCGGCCCGCGCTACAAAGGCCTGGTCGACGACATTTACGACAAAGGCGTGCTGCCCGCCGATTTCTCGGTCTATCTGCACCACCCGACCGTCACCGACCCCAGCATGGCGCCCGAAGGTAAGAGCACGTTCTACGCTCTTGTGCCGGTCGCGCATCAGGGCAAGATGCCGATCAATTGGGACGAAGTCGGGCCGCAGCTGGAAAAGCGCGTGCTGGACGAAGTCGGGCGGCGTTTGATCCCCGATATCCACGACCGGATCGTGACCAAGTTCCACTACGCACCGTCTGATTTCGCGCAGGATTTGAACGCGCATCTGGGCAGCGCCTTCAGCCTTGAACCCCTGCTGACACAAAGCGCTTTCTTCCGCGGTCATAACCGGGACGACAAGATCCACAATTTCTACCTTGTCGGCGCAGGCACCCACCCGGGCGCGGGTATTCCCGGCGTTGTTGGCAGCGCAAAGGCAACGGCAGGCTTGATGATTGAGGACTTGAGCGTGTAACTGCCCCTTTCGCGGTTCTCCGTGAGCCAGGAACAGGGAAGATCAATGCAACGTCTCGCCGTCTATTGCGGCTCCGCCACGCCGGAGGACCCACGCTATATTGAGTTGGCGACACAAGTGGGCACTGTTCTGGCGCAGCGCGGCATTGGCGTTGTCTATGGCGGCGGCAAAGCGGGCCTGATGGGCGCTATTGCCACCGCCGCGCTGGACGCGGGCGGCGAAGTGATCGGCGTTATTCCGCAGGCGCTGGTCGATATGGAAGTCGCGAACCTCGACTGCACGCAGCTGCATGTGGTGGACACCATGCACCAGCGCAAACAGGCCTTCACCGATCTTTCTGACGGCTTTGTCACTATGCCCGGCGGCGTGGGAACCATGGACGAATTGTGGGAAGCGATCAGCTGGGCGCAGCTTGGCTATCACGCCAAACCTGTCGGACTTCTCAATGCCTTGGGATATTTTGACGGGCTTGTTGCCTTCAACACCCATATGGCAGAAACAGGGTTTGTTAGAGAAGCGCATCGCGGCATTATGATCGTCAGCGAAACAATTGAGGATTTGGTGGAAAAAATGGCCGCTTTCACGCCTGCCAAAACTATCGTGCAAATGCGCGCCGAAGATCTGTGAAACGGATTAAGCCTCGCCCGCTGGTCGCCAGTCATGTGATCAGGTCCACACCGCGCCAGATTGGCGGCGGTCGCCCGCGGGAGGCTTTGGTCCGCCGCGCTGGCGAAAGCATTGCCAAGGGCTCGAAAAGTTTTTCCGTTGCCAGTCTGTTGTTCGACAAGATCACGCGGGAACGCGCGCATCTGCTCTATGCATGGTGCCGCAAGTGCGATGACATCGCCGATGGCCAGGTTGCCGGATTTCGCAAACGAAACGGCGAGCTGAAGCTGGATACGTCCACCCCGCAAGACCGGGTTGAGGCGATCCGCATTCTCTCCCATCGCGCGCTGGATGGGCAGCCAACCGCTGACATCGCGTTTGACGCGCTGGGCCAAGTCGCTGCCGAAACCGGCCTGACGCGCGAGATGGCGGACGATGTAATCGATGGTTTCGTGCTGGACGCGGAAGAATGGCGGCCACGCACCGAAGCTGATCTGATGCGCTATTGTTACCATGTCGCAGGCGCTGTTGGCGTGATGATGGCGCGGGTCATGGGCGTGCCTGCCAATGATGAGGAGACGCTGGACCGGGCCTGCGATCTGGGTCTTGCCTTCCAGCTCAACAATATCGCCCGAGATCTTGGGGAAGATGACGCCGCAGGGCGCTGTTATTTGCCCGAAGAATGGCTGGCGGAGATGGACATACCTCCCGGCCAGCACATGAAACCGCAGCACCGCAAGGAATTGGTGAAGCTGGCCAAAAGGCTGGTGGACAAGGCGCGATTGCACGACGCCGCTTCCCGCGTTGGCGTGGGCCGTCTGCGTTTTCGCCAGCGCTGGGCCGTTCTGGCGGCGGCCAATATCTATGGCGCGATAGGCGAGGAAGTTGTGCGGCAGGCAGAGTTCGCTTGGGATCACCGCGTCCATACCAGCACAATGGCCAAAATCGGCCATGTTATCGCCGCGCTGAAAGAAGCCATCAGCGGCTCCTTCGAGCCACAGGTCATGCCAGAATTCACGCGCGGTGAACTGGTGGTGATGGCGCGAATGGCAGGGCCTATACCAGAAGCTCCGCTTACTCCGATCCATGACGAAGGCGTTCGCCGCAAAGACGACTGAGCTGAGCGCCAGATGGTTGCAATTGCAACGGGTGCAGGCCATCGCTTCGGTTGAGGAGATGACCCACATGAAGCTTGCCGCAAAATTTGCCTTAACCGCTGCTGCCGCTTGCCTGCTGCCCCTGTCCGGAGCAGTTCAGGCGCAGGATGAAGTGACAGAAACCGAGGTCGAAGCCGCAGCCGAAGCTGCTGCCGAAAATGTTGCAGTCCTTGGCGTTGTTGATGCCTTCATGGCCGGCCTCAGTGATAAGGACGCAGAGGCCATGTCTGCCGTTGCGCTCGACACGGCGTTTCTCGCTTTTGTGCGGCCAGACGACAATGGCGATGCGCTGCGCACCATGCCGCTGTCCCGCGCCATCACATCACTGGCCGAAACCGTGCCCGATATTTCAGAGCCAATTCGCGACCCACAGGTGATGTCTGACGGCTCCGTCGCAATGGTGTGGGCACCGTATGACTTTTATGTCGATGGCGTACGCAATCACTGCGGCGTGAACGTATTTTCCCTGCTCAACCGCGATGGCACATGGCTGATCGCCAGCGTCGTCTATTCCTATCTGCCAGAGGGCTGCCCGGAAGAAGGCGAGGACACTGGCGAAAGCACACAGATGCCTGATCTGGTGCCCGAAGATCCCGGCGTGATCATCGGAGATGCGGTGGAATGATCGCCAAGCTGCTTATTGCCAATCGCGGGGAAATCGCTTGCCGCATCATCCGCACGGCGCGCGAAATGGGCTTGGCGACGGTGGCGGTCTATTCCGATGCGGATGCGAAAGCGCTGCATGTGCGCAAAGCTGACGAGGCCGTACATATCGGCCCCTCTCCCGCTGCGGAAAGCTATCTTGTCGGCGCAAAGATTATCGCTGCGGCAAAGGAGACAGGCGCAGAGGCTATCCATCCCGGATACGGCTTCCTGTCAGAAAACGCCGATTTCGCGCAAGAGGTCATCGATGCCGGGCTGATATGGGTCGGGCCAAAGCCGGACAGCATCCGGGCAATGGGCCTGAAAGATGCCGCCAAAGAGCGGATGATTGCAGCAGGCGTGCCGGTCACTCCCGGCTATCTGGGCGCGGATCAATCGGTAGAGCGGCTTGTCAAAGAAGCAGACGCCATCGGCTATCCCGTGCTTATCAAGGCTGTCGCTGGCGGCGGCGGCAAAGGGATGCGAAAGGTTGACGCTGCAGCGGACTTCGCAGCCGCGCTTGAAAGCTGCAAACGTGAATCTCAAGCGAGCTTCAGCAATGATGAAGTGCTGCTGGAAAAGTGGATCACCTCACCCCGGCATATCGAAGTGCAGGTGTTCGGCGACAGCCACGGCAATGTCGTCCACCTGTTTGAACGCGATTGTTCGCTCCAACGCCGCCACCAAAAGGTGATCGAAGAGGCCCCCGCTCCCGGCATGGACGAGGCGACCCGCGAAGAGATTTGCGCCGCCGCCGTTCGCGCGGCCAAAGCGGTGGACTATGAGGGTGCAGGCACGATTGAATTCATCGCCGATGCGTCAGAAGGCCTGCGCGCAGACCGCATTTTCTTCATGGAAATGAACACCCGGCTGCAAGTTGAGCATCCGGTGACGGAAGAAATAACCGGCGTCGATCTCGTGGAGTGGCAACTGAGGGTTGCGAGCGGCGAGCCGATCCCTCTGAAGCAGGAAGAGTTGTCGATTAAAGGCTGGGCGATTGAAGCGCGGCTTTACGCCGAAGACCCGGCGACGGGGTTTTTGCCGAGTACGGGGCGGTTGGAGTATTTCAACCTCGGCAATGAGGGCCGCATAGAGTCAGGTGTGGTTGAAGGCGGCGAGATTTCTCCATTCTACGATCCCATGATCGCCAAGCTGATCAGCTACGGCGAAACCCGCGACGATGCGATTGATGATCTGCTAGACATTGCCGAAAGCGTTGAAGTCTTTCCTGTTCGCACAAATGCAGCTTTTCTCGCGAAGCTGCTCGGCATGGACGAATTTCGCGATGGCAAGCTCGACACAGGGCTGATCGAGCGCAACGGCGACGCGCTCACGGCCAGCGAAGCATCAATGGCTGTTGCTCTCGCCGCCGTCAGCTGGAGAGCCGAAGAATTTGAAGCAGCACACGCTGAAGGCAATCATGCGATGTCACCGCAAGGTTTGTTCGGGTTCCGGCTAAACGCGAAGCTTGCGCCCGCGCTATTCCCGATAATGATCGATGGCAAAGCTGTAGAAGCCAGCCTATCGCCCTCTTCTGGTGGCGCAAATTGGGACATTTCCATAGATGGAGTGAGCGAGTCCGGCGATGTCGACTATCTCCCCACTACGTATGGTCCTGAAGCCGAGGACGAGCCAGACGGGTCAATTGTTGTATTCGACAAAGGCAATGCGCATCAGGTTAGCTTTGCTCGTACCCGAGGCACCGGCACCACCTCAACCGCAGATGGCGACATCCTCTCCCCCATGCCGGGCAAGGTCATCGCGGTTGATGTAGCAGAGGGAGACAGCGTCACCGCAGGCCAGCGCCTGATGGTACTCGAAGCCATGAAGATGGAACACGCGCTTACCGCGCCCTTCGATGGCATTGTGACACAGCTTTCCGCCAGCGAAGGCGGTCAGGTGCAGGTCGAGGCTTTGCTCGCGCGGGTGGAGGCAGCAGCAGGAGCGGACACCCCTACATAGCGGACGGCTCAGCCGCGCATCACATCGTGTACGGCCAGATACCTCCGCGCTTCGCCGGGCCTGCGAAACAGCTTTCCGCGTTCACTGAACGAGACCAGCAGCAGCGCCAGAACGCTGCACACCAGCAAAGACAGTGCCAATGGCAAGGCCGTTCCATCGTAAGCCTGACCAATCGCGATTCCCATGCCTGCCCCAAGCGTCATACGAATGAAGCTTTGCACGGAACTGGCAGCGCCAGCCGTGTTGGAAAACGGCTGCATCGCAATCGAACCGAAATTCGATCCGGTAAATCCTAGCAGGCACAGATTGCCTGCCATCAGCGGCACAAACAGCCACAGATTGTCAGGCGCAAGCAGCGCGACGGCCACCTGTGTTGCCGAAAGCCCGAGAAACATCACCAGCGCCATATGGCTGACGCGGCGAGCGCCAAATTTTTCAACAATTCGCGAATTCAAGAAGGTCGAGATAAACAGCGTGCTGGCTGTCAGGCCGAAGATCAGAGTGAAATTATTCCCTGCGCCATAATGCTCGCCGATCAATTGCTGTGCCGAATTGATGTAACCGAAGATGGCGCCGAAGGTCAGCCCGGCGGCAATGACATATCCGATTGCAACACGCGTGCGGAATGTCAGCGGCAGGTTGGCCATCACAGAGCGCGCATCGATCGGTTGGCGGTCTTCGATCGCAAGGGTTTCTGGCAAACGCTTATAGGCCCATGTGAAGACGATGCCTGACATTACCGCCAGCAAGCCAAACACATACTGCCATGGGGCGAACTGCAGCACGATGTGCCCCAGGGTCGGCGCAAGCACCGGCACGATCATGAACACCAGAAAGATAAGCGAAAGCAGCTTCGCCATGCCGTCTCCTTCAAAGCGATCACGAATGATCGCGGCCGGCAGCACGGCCAGTCCGGCAGTGAAGAAGCCCTGCGCAAATCGCGCTGCCAACAGCGCGTTAAAACTGGGAGCGAGTGCGCAGGCAAGCGAGATAAAGGCATAAAGCCCAAGGCAAGTGAACAGCACCGGCCTGCGTCCATATCTGTCTGCCAGCGATCCGGGCAGCAGAGCGCCAAAGCCGCTTGCGAGCAGATACGTACCGATAACATACTGACGCTGGTTCGGATCGCTCACGCTGAAGGTGGCGGCAATATCGTCGAGCGCAGGTAACATAGCGTCGATAGCGAGCGCGTTGAGACTCATCAAAGCCGCCATTAGCACCACAAATTCGCGTATGCCGATAGAGCGTCCGTCTGAATTGGCAGAACGGATATTAGTGTCGACAAGCTCTTGCATTGGCGCCCTTTGCCCGTTCGGCGCGCGCGAGGGAAGAAGTTTGTCAAAGTTGGAAGCCGCGCCGCCCGTTGCTACATAACAAACATGGATCGACGCCGAAATCAGCATAATGGATAATGGGTGCGCGCCAGACGGTGATTCCGTCGATAGTGCGCCCCACAATTCAGGCGATGAGTCAGCCGGTGATTCAGAAGGCGATTCTGGCGACCTGTCAGGCGTCGGCCTGCGCAAGATCATCCATGTGGATATGGATGCCTTCTTCGCCAGCGTGGAACAGCGCGATAATCCAGACCTGCGTGGCAAGCCTGTTGCAGTCGGCGGGTCATCAGGGCGCGGCGTGGTGGCAGCGGCCAGTTACGAAGCGCGCAAGTTCGGCGTGAAGAGCGCCATGCCCAGCGTAACGGCCAAGCGGCTGTGCCCCGATCTGATCTTCGTCAAAAGCCGTTTCGATGCCTACCGCGAGGCCAGCGAACAGATCCGCGCCATTTTCCACCACCACACACCGCATGTCGAACCTCTCAGCCTTGATGAGGCGTTTCTGGATGTCACGGACGACATGCACGGGATCGGCTCTGCCACCGCCATCGCGCAGGTTATCCGGGCGCAAATCAAGGAACACACCGCACTGACGGCAAGCGCGGGCGTGTCCTACAACAAGTTTCTGGCCAAGCTGGCGAGCGATCAGAACAAGCCCGACGGGCTGTGTGTCATCCGCCCCGGCCAAGGCACAGCCTTCGTGCATTCTCTGCCCATCAGGCGCTTCCACGGCGTTGGCCCGAAGGGCGCGGAGAAGATGGCGAAGCTGGGCATCGAAACCGGCGCTGATCTGGCGCAGAAGGACGCCGTTTGGCTGCGGACCCATTTCGGCAGTTTTGGCGAATATCTGTTCCGGGCGGCGCGCGGCATTGATCTGCGTCCTGTGCGCGCCAACCGCATTCGCAAGAGCATCGGCGGGGAGCGGACCTTTAGTGAGGACATCTCGAGCGGCAGCGCCCTGCGCGCTACGCTGGACAATATCATCGACATTGTGTGGGACCGTATCGCTGCGAAAGAGGCCAAAGGCCGCACGGTCACGCTGAAAGTAAAGTTCACCGATTTCCAGCTGATGACACGCGCCCGCTCGCTCGACCGCGCCGTGGCGGATAAGGCGCAATTTGCCGCCGTCGCGCAGGAAATCCTCGAGGCCGAATTGCCGCTGGCCATGCCGATCAGACTGATGGGCCTGACGCTGAGCAATCTTGAGCGTGACGGCAAAGAGGAAGAACCGCGCCGTGACGATGCACAGCTCAGCCTGCTCTAGCCGAAAATCACGCTGCAATTTGTCGATTTCGCACCGCTTGAACGCATTCGCTGGCAAGTCTTCGATTTTTATCAGGCGGCAATGCCGCTCTCTCAGGATCGGGATCGGCCTTAATTCCGGCCTGTCCTGTGCCGGGAATATGGGACCGCGCCAGCGCCTGTCCTACACGCTGATCGGCTGATCAACGGACATATCGACCAGCTGATCCAGCTCTTCAAAAGACTGGGCCTGCACGGGGCTGGCAAAAGCCAATCCAGCCGTGCCAAGCGCAACCAGCCAGCACCGGTTGGCGAGAATAATAGACATTGGACCCCCCCATCCCTTGAATAAAGGGCGCTTATATCAAGGAAGCGGGCTGGATGACAAATTCTTGCAGGTCAGCAATTCCAGCCGCGGCCGCACACGCTTTTCCAACGCTTCTGGCAATTGGTCGAGCGCAAAGAAATGCGCATGGGTGACTTCGCGGTTGTCGGGCCTAAGCGTATCAGTGACGCGCGCGGTAAACAGCCAGACGTGGTTGCGCGCACCGTACAACATTTCCTCGCGCTGCTGCACAAGCCGCAGATCGTGCAGGCCCACGCCCAGTTCTTCATGGATTTCACGCCGTATCGCAGCTTCAGGATCTTCGCTGCGGTGCATACCGCCTGCAGGCATCGACCATTTGGTGGTCCCGTAGGAATGGCGCACCAGCAAAAGCCTGTCCTCGGCGTCAAACCCGACGAGAGACACGCCGTAAACATCCGTCTTGGAAATACGCAGCCATGCGCGCCGCACAAGATTGGCGGGCGGCATCGCAAGGCGGTGCAGCCAGGCCGGGATCAGGTGAAGCATGTCACTTTCTGGCTCGCCGCGCCAAGCAGACGCGCAATAGGCAGATCATGCTCCCCGCGCAGCGCAGCGTCGAACACAGCGCGCTTGTCTGGCCCGCGAATGACAAACATCAGAGCATCACTATCCAGCAATGACGGGATGGTCAGCGTGATACGGTCAAACGGCGCCTCGGGCGGCAATGGATCGGGCGTCAGGCGGCGTAAGGGCGCGGGATCATCAGCCTTGGGATCGGTATTGGGGAAAAGCGAGGCAATGTGTCCGTCCGCCCCCATGCCCAGCCATACCAAGGCGAAATGCGGGGCCTGGTTCATTTTAGGAAGTGAGATGACAGTCGCTCCCGCAGGCTCCAGCAGCGCGCGGATTTTGCCGGTATTGCTGGCAGCATGATCTTCCGGGACGATCCGGTCATCACCCGGCCAAATTGTAATGCGCGACCAGTCCAGATCGGTCTTGATAAGCGCTTCAAAAATGGGGAAAGGCGTCGAGCCGCCCGGCACGCTGATGGCGATGGGCTGATCGCTGTTCGCCAAACACGCGCTGAGATAATCGGCCAGAAACTGCGCAATGTCAGCGTCGTCCGCGCCTTCGATAATGTCGATTGTGTCCATGCCGGCTGGCTAGACGCAAAACCGCCGCAACGCCAAGCCCGAAAGCTGCATTGCGGCGGCAAATTGAGACTAGCCGAAGGAGAAACTAGCTCAATGTAGAGGTCAGAAACCAGACGCGCTCTTCAGTCATGTCCGTCCAGTCATCCAGCAAGCCGTCCGTGGCATTGTCGCCAGCGGCTTCAGCGTGCTTTTTCAGGTCTTTCAGCCGATCGACCATCTTCTGGTTGTCGTCACGCAGTTCCTCAATCATCTTGTCCGGTGACAGCGATGTGTCATCCTGATCCGCGATCTGGGTTGCCCCGGCAACCGAACCAATGGAAGTGAGCGTCATCGCGCCGTTTTTTCGCACACGCTCTCCGATGGCGTCGATCTGCCCCTGAATCTCGAGGGCCTGCTCGTCAAACAGCAAATGCAGGTCGCGGAAACGCGGTCCCGTTATATGCCAGTGGAAATTCTTGGTCTTGAAATAAAGCGCAAGGTGATCTGCAAGCAGGCCATTCAGCCCATCAATCAATGCGGTTTTCGAATTGTCGCCAGTGGTCGCCATAATAAATCCTTTGGTGTTCGGTTTGTCTGGTCAACGGCTGAAAAGCCGCCCAGTTTCGCGAATGTTTCCACCAGCTGTGATCGGCAAAACCGATCAGGTAAGCGCTTCCGGAGGGAAGAAGGCGATCACAAATGCGCAGATGAGCAGCAGCGGGCCAATCGTCCAGCGCATCGGCATTCGCGGCAGCTTCTCCCAAGCTGGCCCGGCCATTGCTGCCGCCCCCAGCACGCCAGCAACCGCCAAGGCCCCGCCAGTCGCAACCATTGCCGGTGCGCCTGTCGCAATGCTGAGCGAGATAATCAGCAATCCGCTGGCATCGGCCAAGACGCCTGCAAACAGCACGATCGCCATTGCGCCGAGGGAGTGCGTTGGCTCGGATGGAGCCTTGGGCGCGTCTAGAAAAATCACTTCCAGCCCAGCCAGCACCAGCGCAGCGGCCACGAACCAGCTTTGCTGACGAGACGAGAGCAATTGCGCAAACTCACCCGCTAACCATGCCGCCAAACCGCAAGCGACGATGCCAACGACAGCAACAACTGCGAACAAGGCCCCAGCCGAAGCGCCAGAACCCGCAATGCGCGAGACCCGCACAGCTTCCCGTCCGGCCAGCATGGCCAGGCCGACAGCGAGAAAGGAGAGGAAGAAGGCGGTCATTGGGGATGACTCTAGCTTATGGAGCGGGTGAAGGGAATCGAACCCTCGTCGTCAGCTTGGGAAGCTGCTGCTCTACCATTGAGCTACACCCGCATTTCAAGGACTTATACGTCTTGATCCCCGGCAGTTTACAATCTGGTTTACAGATCGTCCGCCAAGCGACGCGTCAATTCTACCACAATGGCAGTATCGTCAACGTATCTTTTGCGGATTTGATCGACCTGTTCCGGAGACCAGCCCATGATGTCCGCCACCTCCCGATTGTTAAGATTTGCTTTTGGATGGGCAATGATACGAGTTGCAAAGGTTCCACGCAGATCATGAAGGCGCTTCTGCTTCCGTGTTTCCTCACCAGAAATAGGATCGTGCTCGACATACCAGATACCCTCACCATCATTGGCTTTGCGACGAGCATCATGAAAACTGGAGTTTAGCCCGTCACCAGTCCACGACTTGCCGAGACTGTTGACTAAAACCGTCTCAGTGCCTGCCCTCCTAGGCCGCCCACGGAGGGTCTCAAGCAAAGTATCCAGTTCTGGGAGCCGAGGGATCGTCACGGTATATCTTTTGCGTCGCGACCGCTTCGTAGCGGTCCTATGGATAGCTAGGTCGCCGACTTCAGCCCAGCGGAGAGAGACTAAATCCGCGCGCCGCATGCCCGTAAGCACAGCTAGATCAATCGCATCACGGAGCGGTGTCTGCGCCACCGCTTTGATTGCTTCCAAGTCTTCAGCAAGCCATATTATTGCTGCTCGACTTTCTGGGCGGTAGATGTTCGGTACGCCTTGTGCCGGATTAAGAATTAGTAGCCCCTCAAGATTTGCCCAATTTAAGAACTGGGAGAGCACTGTCACCGAGATGTCTGCCGTTCTTGGTTTATCGCTCATGGAGTTGCGCCAAGCGACGATCTTCGCCTTCATTCTGGGATCATTGAATATGGCAAGTGGAACTGCACCCCATTTATTCTCGATCATTTGGAGATGGCGGTCCCAAGTGCGCTGTGTGCTTTTTGCCAAATCCTTCCAATAGAATGATCGGCGAAAGGCGGTGATAGCCCCTCCTACCAGGTCTGTTCTCGGCTGGTCGTCGCTATCTTGAGCCTCGGCGATCCTGACCCAGTCTTTCGCTACAAGTTTAGGGCGCTTTGATCCCTCCACTTTCAAAACCTGTGGGCCTCCGCGCCACGCGTAGACGTACCAAACGACGCCTTCTCGCAATCTTTTACGAACGATGTGCGGCTGACCGCGTGTCACGTTTTGTCTGCCCATTGGTCGAAGAGTGTATCGCTCTGATCGCATACTGCGGAGACCGTCCGCATGCTGATTGTGCCATCAGGCCTAATGTCGACGCGACCGATTTCCAATCCGACTTTCTGCACAGCGTCCACTGCTCTCTTTAGCTCGACCTTGCTGAACTTGCTGATGCCCTTCGCAAACATTTCTGTAGGTTTTGAACGCACTCGAATTGTCATTTTTTTAATCCTTTCGATCAAAACCTAAAAGAATTAAGCTCCTCTTTAAACCCCTAAAATCATTGACAAAAAAAGTCTGACCTCTTGATTTCAGCTAAACAACTAAGATCATGGCGAAAGATTTTTCTCATCCGGCGGCTCCCAGTTCGGATCGAGCAGCGGCACATTATCCCAGTCCACCTGCTCGGTTGGCTTCTCTGGGTCGAGTGCCTTGAAGTCATCCCCCAGAACCTTGCGACGTCGTGCCGCGACGGCCTCCTTGGATTGAGGGTGGGCAGGCATGTGCTCCATGCGCCGGACGCGGTTCTCTTGAAGTTTGAGAGCGCCCCGCTTGATGGCGATGTCCTGCTTGGCTTTGCGGTTCTCGTCGCGCATTTTCTCGACAGCGCGGCGTTCACCAATCTCGGCTGCGGCCTCGTCCGAAGTGCGGCCCTTGGACAGCAGCTTGTCCATCTCTGTCCGCTCTGTAGAGTTCAGCCATTGCTTGAAGCTGTCATCGCCCCAACAATCTGCAAACTGATCGAGAAACGAGATCAGGAACCCGACGCTCGGCACATCAGGCGGTGGACTTTTGGTCATCCACTTAAATTGCTTGTGCATGATCTGCGCCCAGTTGGCAGCGCACCATTCAACGAAGTCAGCAAAACTGATCTGGCGAATGCTGGGCCAATCCTTGGCTTTGGCCTTCACCATACCAACTTCTCGCATCGACCATTTCTGGGCAAGGGCAGTCGGGTGGTTCTCGGCAATCGCATCGCGCCATAGAGCCTCGGCATGTGCAACCTTGGCTTTCAGCGAATTGCCCTGCGGCTGGGCACGGCGAGTTCGGGCGGCGCGGAAAGTCTCTCCCGCTGCCCGGATAATTTCATCCGGTGTCCGGCTCGAATTGGGTCCGGGGTCCGGGGCCGAAGGCTCCGGTGCCTCGGTATTATTCTTCTTTCTCCCTTCTTCTGTTCTCCCTTCTTCTTTCTCCCGTGTCTCTCTGTGAGACTGGGTAGTCTCTGTGAGAGACGGGGTAGTCTCTCTGTGAGACTGGTTTTTATGGAGGTTTGGTGTCGGCAACGTGTCAGGCTTCCATCCCAGATTTACCGCGTAGACCTTGATCTCCCGGCCTCGCGGGTCGTTGTGCCGGACGATCAGCCCTTTGTCCTCCAGCGACCGAAGGGCGCGGAACATGGTAGGTCGGCTCATATCTAGGCCGCTGTAAACTGTGTCCCCGTTCAAAAACCGGCGCGTGCTGATGGTTACGCGGGTCTTCCCCCACCCCACAGTGCGATCTAACAGGTGCATGGCGAGGGCTAGTTCGTAAGGCGTTAAAGCCCCTGCCCACTCGCGGATCGCCCGCTGATAGATTTCGACTATTGTGAGCCGATTTTGCGATTTCTTCGACATTTTTATCCCCTTCAAACAAGAGAGATTGTCATGCCTTCAATTTTTTCAAGAGTTCATATTTTTCAGTAGTTTATTGCCGTCTACTCGTGTAGACGGCAATAAACTTGGCGGAGAATTTAGAAACCCGGTTGCACAAACGCCATCCCGCCGAACTTATGGCAATTGTACTTCGTCCGTTTCCGCTTTCACGCAGAGCTGATCCCAGACATCAGGCCCGAACCGACCATCGCTCGTGTCACTCTCGAAGAACGCCATTTCGCCTGCTGCGACAAAGCGATCAAAACCTGTGTAGCCACCAAACCCGTTTCGAGAGTTCACTTCACCGCAAACAGCACCGCCACCCGTGTTCCCGCCGGAGTAGAAGCCGACATTGCGGAAGTCAGCACTGTCAGGGTCTCGTAGTCGAGCGCGGACCCCGTCTTTCGCCATTCCAACGAGGCGAAGCTGTGTCGAACGATCTATTGGTCCATCGGCAGCAGCATCTTCGCTGTTGCCAGAGGCGGGTTCTCCGCGCTCTGACGGATCGGGAAAATCACATGTCGCTACCATAGCAATCAGACCGACGACGACAACCGCGCATCCGATACGAGAATACTTCGCGACCTGCTTTTCTGTTTCAGTCTGTGGTCCATCATAGGCAGCAGCTTTTGCTAACTTATGACCACAATGCTTGCAGACTTTCGCCGCCTTTTTGACTGTCTCCGCACACTCCGGACATAGCTTCTCGTCGTCCTGCATCTCAATTTCCACCCTACCATTTGTTACCTTTCGTCTACCAATCTCATCAATAGGGTCAAAGGCATTTTGTAGACAGTCGGCTGGTGACGCAATTCTGATGGTGTGGTCCATCGTGGCGAATGGACCTGCGCGATAATCTTGCTGCAAATCTTCGGCGCATCCGCCACGAGCGGGGACTGTCCCAAGAAGACTTTGCTGCGGAAGCGGACATCCACCGGACGTATCTGACGCATTTGGAAGGCCGACGAAGAAACCCCAGCATTGCTGTTGTTCAACGCATGATGGCGGCTTTGAAGGTCGATGTGCTGGACTTGCTCGGCGAGCCGCCACGGAAAAAATAATGCAAACCGGTTGGCAACTTTCCAAGTGCGGCTGATCGCTTATCTGGTCACTTAAGTCTTTCAAGCGCGTCAAAGACGTCGGATGCTTCAGCAATCCTCATGGCCTGATCCCGGCTTAATTCTACAGTCCTCAATGCATGAACCCACTGAGCAACTGGCAAGACAGCAATCCGCGCCATCCACCCATCAGGATCGCGGAACCGGCGATGGATATGGAAGTGGCACGACCTACACACGGGCTTGGTTGTCATGCATCTTTGATACAATTCCGTATGGCTCCCCTGCGCCTTCTTTGCTGCGCAAATGCTGCATATTGGTGATAGGTCCAGCAGACCTGTTCTCCGAGCAATCTGCACTTTCTGCCAGCCGCGTATCCGCTCCTCACCAGTAGCGCCGTTGTATGAGCGTGGCGTTGGCCATCCCCATCGCGGCAGTGAAGCGCCAGACCGGATAGCTGCATCAACTTGCGCTTCGATCTCCAGATCAGCAGGTCGAGCCCGCGTCATTCGCTCTGAATTATCGCGTTATCGATTTGCGTCAGCGTTCCGTTCGCGCGTTGCAACCCGCAGCAAAGCGAACGTGAGAGCGCACAAAGCAACTCATGCGGCTGGTCAGCAGCCTGCCCTTCAAACGCTAAGCCATGAAGGTCTTCGATCTGCGCCGTGAGGATTGCGAACAGTTCGGCTGGATCGGTCACGAACGATCCTCCTTCAGTAACCTGTATACGGATGCTCGGCTGCAATTGAGC
>ENA-ORXU01000847-ORXU01000847.1-marine-metagenome-genome-assembly--contig:-NODE-847-length-30329-cov-6.172716_pt1 | contig 30329 bp, 33 predicted proteins | sample MGYA00237869_ERZ511484 | MGnify/ENA metagenome assembly ERZ511484 | reverse complement strand
GCAGCATGGCGAAGAACACCGGCATGCCGATCAGCAGCAGCACCAGGAACAGCGGCAGGAACAGGATCAGCATGGGCTAATGCTCGTCGGTGGTGCGGCGATGGTGCAGCGGCGATGCGGCGATGGTGCGAAGGCGATTGCAGCGGAGCGCCGCGACTACTCGGCCGGTACCTTGGCAAGGATCGGGGCCGGCAGGTCGGCCGTATCGTCGGTCGCCTTCAACGGGTCGGCAGGCGTCGGGTAATCGGCCGGATCGCCGAACGCGCGCAGGATCTCGCGCAGCAGCAGCTCCAGGTTGACCAGCACCATCGTGCCAAAGCACACCGGCATGGCCAGGTAGATCCAGGCGCGCGAGAGCTGGAACGAGGCGGCCCGCGTGCGGAAGCCACGCTGGAAGAATTCGACGGCCAGCACGAAAAGCTGCACCAGCAGCACCAGCGCGGCGGTGAGCAGCACGATGTGCAGCACGGTGCGCAGCAGCCGCGGCAGGAAGGCCGAGACCAGGTCGATGGAGACGAAGGCACCCCAGCGATAGCCGCTGCCGGCCACCAGCCCCATCATCCAGATCATCAGCGCGCGGGCCACCTCCTCGGGCCAGGGCAGCGCATCGCCGATGACGTAGCGCATGAACACCTGCAGGAGGATGGTCGCGACCATCAGCGCCACCAGCACCCAGGCGATCTGGCGGCCCGCCGCCAGCAGGCGCGTGTTGAAGGCCTCCAGCAGACGGAGGGAAATCGTGAGTACGTGCATCGGTGCGACCCCCAGACAAAGACTCATGACTCCGTGAGCTGAATCAATGATACAGCAATCGCAGGGTGCGCGTCATTCCCCTCCACGCCCGACGATGATGCCGCTATCGATGGAGACCGAGGTTTTCGTCGAGATGCGAGGGACCAACGGATGCGGGATACGGCCGATCCCTCCGGCTGCTCGTGCGGGTCGCGTCCGCAGGCAAACGAATCGACGAGCTTCCCGGCAGCTTCCCCACATCGAGTGCATCGAGTCGAACTGCTAGCGTGACACCATGGATCCGGTCAACCTATCGCGATCGGGTCGCCACCGGCTACGCTGTCGTCGATCCTGAAAGCCGTGCCGACGGGTCGATCGACGTGATCCGCCCGTCCGGACAGGCTCGTCCGCACCGGAACCGTGGCGTCACCGTCGAGCACCGGTGGCGCGATCGGGAGGCGAGCCTGGCACAGGCAGGCCTCACGGCAGGGGCCGGACCTCGAATGCCAGGTATATCAGCGCGATCGCCCCGGACCAGGACGACACGATCCGCCAACCGATGCGCGTCCAGTCCGGCCACCAATGCTCGATAGAGGACGACACCATGGCCGCCGGCAGGGCAACGGTCAGGTTCGCGCCGAAGAAGACGCCGAAGAGAGTGGCCACGGGCACCTCACCGAGGGCATGGCCTTCCAGGCTCGCCGAGGTGGCGAGCAGGCCCACGATCAGGGCCACCACCGCCATGCCGATCCGGGCCAGCGGCAACCACGCGAGGGCGGCCGCACTCGCGCACAGCGCCCCGGCCCCCAACGTCAAGAACGAAATCCAGGGTGCGACCAACGGCGCGACGGCGATACCGACACCCAGCCCGACCAGCAGGGCCGGCCAGACGGCGGGCAATCCGTCGCGACGCCATGCACCGACCAGCAACCCGAACGGGACGAGGCACAGTGCGACCGCCGGGGCGCTGAACGGGACCGCTGCACCTTCGACGAAACGCAGGTAGGTATCGGCACCCGCCGTGAAGGCATGTGCCCGAGCGCCTGATGCGCCTGCCGCGCACAACATGCCGCACACCAGCGCCAGCCCGAACGCCGGACACCGGGCGGCGGGCACGCGGTGCCCGAACACTCAGGCGTAGCCGAACAGGAAGACCCCGCCGATCACGGCGATGAGGGCCCCGGCTACCTGTACCGCGTAACGACCGTACGGCAGCCGGATCAGGAAACCGAACGCGATGCCCGCCAGATGCAGCAAACCGGTGGCGACGACGAAGCCGATCGCGTAGGCGAACGGATTCGCGGCCGTCGGCAGTTCAGTGCCATGCGCGTGGCCATGGAATATCGCGAACACGGCGACCAGCAGCGCGGCGAGCCACAGCGGTGCCCGCACCGCGAGCGCGACCATCAGACCTAGCACCACACCCGACAAGGCGATGAAGAGTTCCACCTCGGGCAGCGGCACGCCGACGACCCCGAGTGCACCACCGAGCGCCATGACCAACGGAAAGGTCACCGGCAGTACCCAGAGTGCCGGACTGCCCAGAAACGCACCCCAAAGGCCCACCGCGATCATCGCGACGACATGATCCCAGCCGTAGATCGGGTGCGTGAAACCGCTCAGGAGGCCGCCGGTGACGCCCGCTTCCGTGTGCGCCAGAACGGCGGTCGACGGGACAAGGAGTGCGAGCGTGGCGCAGACGACGAACGGCAGGCGGGTTTTCATGGGATTCGCTTGTCGAGAAGTGAGGGTCGAGAGGAGCGTCTCCTTCGCTCGTTCGATCATACGATACCCGTCGCACTCGCTCCCGGATGCAGCACGACGACCGATATGGACTGACCGGTCGTTCCGGACATGGGCGCACCGACCTTGCAAACCCGCGGCCTTTCTCGACATCTGCAGAACGCGTGCCGCGATGTGACACGCTCGGCGCATCGCCTACTGGGCGTCGGTCCACTTGTCGACCTGTTCCTGTGCCTTCGTGCGCGTGATGCCGTGGCCTTCCTGCACTTTGCTCGCGACGTTCCCCTTCACGGCCACGGCGCCGTCAACGATAGTGTCGGCGACATCGCCGGCAGCCTCGGTCGTGGCGTCGACCGCACGATCGACCTTGTTGCCGTCGTCGGCCGGCATGCTGGCGCGCCGGCGATCGAGAACATCGCGATGGCGGTGACGAGGGGAGCATGGGTGTCTGGATGAAGTGTGTCCGGGGTCTGTGTCGAGACGCTCGCGCATGACGGTGCGATCGCCACGCCCGCATCGCGGAGCGTGGCTACAGCGATGGGGTCGCTCGTGCGGTACGACAACAGCATCGCTGACCCCCCCCCCGACCACGTCTCGTCCTGCCCGCGAGCAGACAGGCCCGGAAGCGTCTTGCCATGTCGAAATCGGCATAGCACGGCGCCAGGCTGCACCGGTACGAACCGACCGACCGCCTTTGCGTCCCTGCCTCCGGTTCGATCCGGTCGGCTCGGCTCGACCGCGGCACTCGGCGCCGCGATGCGCGACGAGAACCGCCATGAGGTTTCCGACCGGTGTCCGGACGGCTCAGTCGTTGGGAATCAGCGTGAACGGCCGGCCGAATCGCGACTTGCCCGGTGCGCACTCTCGAGAGCAGGTGACACCGACGATCACGCCGTCATCGTTGATGGCCGTGGCGATCCCCAGCGTGATGTCGTCCGGCAGATTGGTCACGACCCCCGCTGCGTTCAGATCGGTCCCTTCCCCGTCGACCCAGACGGCCGCATGCTGCTCGGTCGTCTCGAAGCCGACCCGGATCGTCGACCTGAAGCTACCGACGACCACCCCGGCGTTGTTGATGTCGTTCGCTGCGGACGCTGTCCCGTCCAGCGCGCCCAGATCCTGCATGCCGGTCGCACGATTGCGCCAGATGAACGCACGCCGCACGAGCCCTCGGCGATTCACATCCGAGCGGCCGACGATCGTACCCTGATCGTTGATCCCGTTGGCGACGCTTCTGCCACCACGCCCCAGGGTACCGAGGTTGATCATCCGGCCGTTCCTCCAACGGAACGCCCTTCTGAGCCCGCGGCGGTTCGCCGCCTCGCCCACCACCACGCCGGCGTTGTTCACGGCCAGCGCATTGGAGAAATCACTGGCGGGATCGTCGTTTCGTCGGTTGAGGGAGCCCAGGTCGGTGAACTCGCCGTCGCGAAAGATGAATGCCCGGCGATTGAATCTCCGGCCGTTCGCCGGGCGCACGTTGCCGACGATCTCTCCCAGGTTGTTGATGTCGTTGCCCAGGGCGAGCTCGTTGCCTCCGGTGCCCAGGTTGGTGGTCACACCGTCCTGCAGGGTGAACAGCGAGAAGGTGCCGTCGGGGAAGGCGGCACCGCCGGTCGCCACGCCCAGATCGTTTATGGCGTTTATCGGAATGATCGCTCCGAAGCGATTCACCGGCGGGGCAACGAGCGAGGGCTCCCCGGGCGGAATCCAGATGAAGTTGGTGCCGACCACTTCGCCGACGTTGTTCACGTCGTCGGCCAGGCTGCTGTCGGGATTATTGGCGGGCGCCGTTCCCTCGGCGATGAACAAGGTGTAGGTGGTGCCCTGCGCGGCCGCACCGAGCGATGCCAGGCCCAGCGTGACCCCCATCGCCATGCGGGTGAGCAGCTTCGGTGTCGTGTCCATCGTCAGTCTCATCGTTTCGAATTCTCGAAGGGTTAGTCGGTGGTTGTCGATCTGCTTGCCGAGTCATCGCAAGGGGGCGGCGCACCGATCGCGGAAGGCCGATGATCCCTTCGGGTGCCAGGGCGTTTGCGAGGCTAACGAGGCGCGGCTGAGAATTCATCACGGTTCCGTAACGATGCGACGAGGCGCCTACCACTCCATTCGCGAACGCTGCATGCAGAAGGCCGTGACCGCCTGCATCTTCCCGGAGCAGCTATCCCCGACGAGGAATAGAGAGGGACTTTCTTGTATTAAGGTTTTCTGGAGGACGCAATTCGGCCACCTGTCCTTGCCGATGCCGGCGACGAGCGGCCGGTGGGAGAGACACCATGACCTCCCGTTGCTCATGGCGCCCGACACGGGGATCGCGCGGTGACTGGCGAGCACTCGCTGGCGATCGTCCGCCGTGCCCGCCCGATCCGTCGACATCACCAGCCGACGACGAGCACGACATCGAGCTGCACCTGCGCGGAAGCGGCAACATCACGCCCGTGGTGACGCTCACGGGTGCGATGACGATCGGCGACCCTGCCCAGCTGCGAGCGCTGGTGCCACGGCTGTACAGCGCGGTCGATGCGCTGAAGCACTACGCTTCATGATCGGTCCGATTCCGCCCTATCCTGCCGATCGGTTCATCTTTCGCGTGGGCAGAACAGACATGGCCCTCCCCCGATTAGGTGGACACCTTCACAGGGCCAACCCCTGACGCATCAACCCGCTGTCCAAGGATGTGGGTTTGGTGCCGGCACCAAGAGTCGAACTCGGGACCTACTGATTACAAATTTGCCGGCCCTATATCAATCAATGACTTACGAGCGTACGGCGAATGTCGCCGAAACTACGCTAACCGACTGATACGACAGCGTTACCCGGTAGTTTTATCGACATTCGACGTATGATCGGCAGTCTCCCCAGAGTCTCCCAGAATCGCCGGGGAGACTGCTCGCCACCCGGAGCCGTCGATGCCGTCCACCCGCCTGAACCTGACACCCGCCGTGCTGAAGTCGCTGCCGAGCGACGGACACGAACACCACCTGAGCGATGCGGGCGGGCCGAAGTCGGTGCCGGGGCTCAGCGTTCGAGTGCGCTCGTCCGGCTCGGCGGCATTCGTGCTCAACAAGCGCGTATCCGGCCGGCTGCTGCGCGTCACGCTCGGCGCTGTCTCCACGCTCACGCTGGGCGAGGCGCGCGAGAAGGCGCGACGCACGCTCGCCGAGATCGCGCTCACCGGCACATCACCGAATGATGCGAAGCGTGCCAAGCGTGACCGGGGTGTGACGCTGGGCACCGCGTTCGCCGACTACCTGGACGGGCGCGGGATCAAGGCGTCCACGCTCGCGCTCTACCGGCAAATGTTCGACCTGCACCTGTCGTGCTGGGTGGATCGCTCGATGCTCGACATCACCCGTGCCGACGTTCGCAGGCTCTACGCGCGAGTGTCCACCCGCACCATCGCGTCGGCGAACCTGACGATGCGCCTGCTGCGCGCGGTGTTCAATCACGCGCAGGGCGAGTACCTGGACACCGACGGGCGCCCGATCATCGTGGACAACCCGGTACGCGAGCTGTCGCGCAAACGGGTGTGGAAGAAGGTGGAGCCACGACGCGCCCGCATCATGTCCGCCGATCTCGCCGGCTGGTTCGCCGGTGTCGAGCACGCACGCATCCTGTCACCGGTGCAGGCCGACTTCATGGAGCTGCTGCTGCTGACCGGACTGCGCCGAAGCGAGGCGATGCCGCTGCGCTGGACGGACGTGGACCTTGCCACCGAGACGCTGCGCATCGGCGACACGAAAGGCGGGCGCGAGCTGGAGATACCGCTATCCGATCGCGTGCTTGCCCTGCTGCACCGGCGTGCCAGCGATGGCGGGCGGTTTGTGTTTCCCGGCACTGGCCGCACCGGGCACATTGTCGAACCGAAGTCGGTATGCGCCACGATCGCGAAGCACTCGGGCATCGTCGCCAGCCCGCACGCGCTGCGGCGTACGTTCGTCTCGATCGGCGAATCGCTGGAGCTGTCGCCCTACGTGCTCAAGCGACTGGTAGGGCACGCGGTGTCGAGTAACGACGTGACGGGTACCCACTACGTGGAGATCGAGCTGCAACGGCTGCGGGTGGCGACGCAGAAGATCACCGACGCGATCGTGTCGCGGGCGAGTGCAGGGCCGGCGGGAAACGTGGTGGCGTTGAGGGCGAGCGCGTGACGGCCACGCCAACCGATGACGAGCTAGAGGAAACGACGTTGCGGGGCGACATTCCATCCCATCGCCGCGAACACTGGGAGTACATGGAAGCACTCAAACGGATGGAGAACTATGCGTCCATGCCGCCCGTCGTCACGGGCGTGGCGCGCTACGTCGTATCCGCAGAACCAGACGAGGGCGCGTGCAACCAACGAGACGTGCTTGCAACGCTGCCGCTGGTTACCAACGACTTCTGGCGGGCTGTCCGACGAGTGTTCGATAACTTTGACTGGTCGGTGCGAGTGCCCGAGGACGTGAACCCTGAATCACCGGGTTTCATCATTCAGTGGAGACTGTTATCGGGCCTGTTCGGGTATCTCGGATCCGCAGGTGCTGACGGTTCGAAGCGTACAGACAAGGATCGCCGGGACGCGGCCGACGCCATCGTCATCGCATCGAAGAAGCTGCGAAGGGCGCTCGACGCGGCGACAGGATTCGATGCGGCCGGCGACTGGCTCGGACTCGATACGCTATTCGCAGAGGAGCTGATAAGGCAAGCTGGCACCGTTCGCACGGGTGAGCGGTTCTGTGTTGTCCCGGTGACTCAACCTCGCTTTTCTCCCGTGAACGAGGCGGACCAAAGGCAGCACGCGCAGTACATACGCGAATCGAGAATGCTTCGCGGCCTGACTGTGCAGGAGCTGCTGCTGCAAGGCGAGCAACAGATCGAGCGACAGGCGGCGAATATCTCGGTGGACTCGTTCGGCCAGCCCCGACAGGCACGGTTCGTCATCCTGCTTCAGAACTGGCTGGGACTCGTGCAGTTTTACAGCCGTCAGGACAAGCCCGAGGGCTTCTACCGGCCGTGCGTGCGTACTGCTGACGTGATTCTCGAAGCTCGGCACCCCGAGGTACCACGAGTCGCGCACCCTGCCCGATCGAGGTCGAAATCATGATCTCGCTTAACGTGCCGCCCGAGGTCGCGCACGCGCCCGGACAGTTCGAGTACGTCGCCGCGCTCGGGGCGATCGAGAACATCGAAGCTATCCCCGCGTTCGTACTCGGCGCTGCCCGGTACGTGTCCGACGAACCACGCTCGCGGGTGGGCGCGCACCCGCCGCCGGCCCCCGATCCGAACCCGTCCACCGCCGACGTGCTCGCGACGCTGCCGCTCGTGTCCGAAGGGTTCTGGCGTGCGGCGCATCGCGAGTTCGAGGCGTTCGAGTGGTACGCCAACGATCCGAACGAGGTACACGGTGGCGCTCCGCACTTCTTCGATCAGTGGTTGCTCGGTTCGCGTCTGCTCACGATCCTGGCGACGGCGGGTGCGCGGCACGGATCGGTGCGGACCGACGGTGAACGGGTGAAGGCAGCGGAGAAGATCAGGCGCAAGTCGCACGAGCTTCGGCGACTGCTGAACCTTCACACCGGATACACCGACGAGGGGGAGTCGCGCGGGCTGCACGTGCCCGGCGCGCGCTGGCTGCTGGAAGCGGCCGGGCGAACGAGAGACGCGGCCAGACGCGCCGGCGGTGACACAGCGTTCGCCGTCGCGCCGCTGGGGATCGGACCGGGCACGATCGACGGACTTGACCACCGAATCCTGAACGGTACGACCTTGCCGGACCTGTTGATAGCGCTGGAGGACCACATCACCGCTCACGCGCGCGACATCAAGTACGCCGCGGATGGCAGCAACAGACAGAACCGCTTCATCGCCGCGCTCGAAGACTGGCTGATGTGCCGGCGACATCCGTCGGATGCGAGCGAGCGCGGTCACCTCACGCCGTGCCGCGACACCGCTGGGCGCATCCTCACTGCCCGTTACCCGGACGTGGAGCCACGATCGAACGCTGGGTGTGGACCTGCTCGGCGCAAGCGAAAGCGCCGGATGCAGGAGTGGCATGAAAGAAAACGGACGAAATTCGCCGAATAGTTTCACGCGCCCCGATTGGACCTGAACGGTATTCAGCATGTGCCCTGTCAACATCGACACGGGACACACGCAATGCCATCCACACCGATTGATTCGCCGGAACTGTCCGGCGCCATCCGCTGCATCCTTCGCGACATCGGGCGATCCGTCGGCGCACCACTCGACGACCTGCCCGGCAAGTTCGACACCTTCCAGACCGCGGCGATCCTGGACCTGACGACACCGCGCACGCTCGATACCTGGGCATCGCGTCCTGATCGCGGCGACCTGCCGTTCGTGAAGGTGGGGCGGTCGCGGCGCTACCTGCTCACCGACCTGGTGACGTTCATCGCGAAGCGTCACAGCGGCGCCAGTGACTACGCCGCGTCCGCCGTCCCGTCAGCGGTCTACGCCGAAGTGTCGCGGCTGGGGGAGCCGACCATCGAGGCCGCAGTATGACGACCCGAAGGCGCGGCGACCGGGCTCGCAACCCGGCCGCACGCAAGACAATAACGCTCCGACAGAAGCCCGTTCAGTCTACTCCGCGAAAACGGATCGCTCTACTCGATGCGGTCCGCGCTGATGCCGAGCGAATTCGAGCGAGGATCGAGGCGACTACTGCACGAGCTGCATCGACTGGATGCCTCGTGTGGCTTGGCGCTCGAAACGCGGACGGTTGCGGACGCATGACGATCAGGATCGAAGGACGACGCGTCCAGACGCTTGTCAGTCGCGTCGTCTACGTCCTTGAGCACGACGTCGAACCCGGTCAGCAACTTGTGCTGTATGGACCGTGCGACCGGCCCGAGTGCTGCGCGATCGAGCACCTTCGGCTCGGCAGCTACGCCGACAACGTCCGCGACATGCTGGAGCGTGGGCGTGCTCGTATCGGGTTCGACCACCCGCAAGCCAAGCTCCGCGCCATCGATCTCGAATTCATCCTGTCGAGGCTTGCAACGCACACTGACGCGCAGATCGCCGCCGCACTCGGGCATCTCGTCTGCCGGCGCACGATCTGCGGCATCCGTCGCGGCGAGACGTGGGCGCACATCACGGGTATCGAGCGTCAACGTGATCGCCTCACGACCGGAGGCGTCCGATGACTGCCCACCGACATGCCGACGATCGCGACACCACGGCCGTCATCGTCGACCTGCTCGCCCGGCTGACAGACGACCAGATCGCGGGTGCGACCGCGGATCTTCGCCGGCTGCCGAGCGCCTTGCACCGTGCGGTGCTGCTTGAGACGCACACCCGCGCGGACGTAGACCGGGCCGAGTGCGAGGCGCTGGGCGCTGGAGACGGGCTGTGATGGCGCTGGAGGGCCGCGAGGCGGCAAGCGCACCCGCTGATCCGAATGTGGCCGGCGCGGCGCCTGGGGGCGAACCGGCGACCGTGATGTACGATCGGATGGCTTCCCCGAATCTGGAAGCGGACCGGAACGGCGTTGGACGCGCCGAACCGATCCTGACATCACCGACTGATAGAGAGCCGAAGATGCTGCGAACAAGCGTACCCCGCGCGCGTGCCCGAGTGGCCGCCCGCTTCCCTGACCGCTCGGCCATAGCCGATCCGGTTGCGACCTGGCATCACGCTCGCGATGCGGCTGCCGCCGACGGCTACACGCTGCCGGCCGAGCCACCAGCACCCGGCGGGCGGCTTCGGATCGCCTCGCGGGACAAGAACGACCGGAACCGCTCGGCAAGCGTGTGGCTTGCTCCAGACGGCGGTGTCGTCGCGATCACCGACCATGCCGCGGGTGGGCTCACGCTGACCTACTGGCCGGATCGCGCCGAACCGCTGGACCCGGTCGAGCGGGAGCGCCTGGAAACGGCTGCACGAGAGCGACAGACCGCAGCCCTTGCCCGTGCCGAGCGTGAGCGCGTCAAGGGACTCGTCGCGGCCCGTGATCTGCTCGCGAGCGGCACCGGTGCCGACGCCCACCCCTACGTCATTCGCAAGGGTCTAGCGAGCGCCTACGGTGCGCTCAAGCATGGCGACCTGCTGTTGATCGCCGGCCACGATGCGGGCGGTGCGCTCTCGTTCGTCCAGACGATCGACACCACCGGGAGGCGCAAGCGATACGTGACGGGCACGAGCTGCCGTGGCGCGTTCGCCACGTTCGGCACGCTGGGCAATGACACGACGATCATTCTCGGCACCGGCTGGGCGACTACCGCCGTCACCCACGAGGAGACCGGGCATCCGGCCATTGCCGCGATGTCGGACGCCAACCTGGGGCACGTCGCCCGGATCGTGCGCGACCGGTTCCCCGATGCCGATGTCGTCATCGTGGGTGACGATGACCGCCTGAACCGACACAACGGCGGCCGACAGGTGGCGACGGATGCGGCCCGTGCGATCGGTGCCCGCGTGGCGTTCCCGCCGTTCTGCTGCTCGGCCTGCCGGTGCAGCGACTTCGCCGACACCCGCGCGTGTGAGCGCCGACGTGCCGGGGGTGGCCTGTGAGCGCCACCGCCGCGGTACTGGAGTGCGCCGAGACGGTGCCGCACGACGAGCCGAACGAGTCAGCCCCAACGTGGGCCGTCTGCACCGGTGACGACACGAAGGCGACGGTGTCCGGGTTCGAGGTGCGGCGCTACGCCGAGTCCAGCATCTTCGCCTTGTGGCGCAAGTCGACGGACGACAGCCCCGAGGTGCGCATCGGTTCGGGTCTGTGGGTCCGTGGCATGGCTCGGGATGCCGAGGGGCTGGGCTGGTGCCACGTTGTCGCGTTCGTGGACTGCGACTGCACGCTCCGGCAATGGCTGATGCCGCGCGAGCTGCTGGCGGCGGACCGTAGCGACCTGATCCGGCACCTGCTCGGCCGTGGATACGATGCCGTGCTCAGCAAGGAAGCGCGCGATGGCCTGGTGGCCTATCTCGGCGCGACACCGAAGGACAGGTTCACGACGGTCACCTCGATCGGCTGGCACGGGGAGTCATTCGTGCTGCCGGACCGCGCCATCGGTCCCGGTGCCTACCTGCTTGCGGCAACACCGGCCGCAGCGACCCTGCCCGGCGGCACGATCGACCGCTGGCGTAAGCACGTAGCCCTGCCGTGCCGCGGCAACACCCGACTGACGTTCGCCCTGTCGCTGGCGTTCGCCTCGCCGCTGCTCGCGGTCGACGGCATGGAGTCCGGCGGCGTGCACCTGGTCGGCGGATCGAGTGTCGGCAAGAGCACTGCGGCGCACGTCGCCCGCTCGGCCTGGGGTGTGGAGCTGCAATCGTGGCGGGCGACCGACAACGGGCTGGAGGGCGTTGCCGCTCGGCACTCCGATGTTGGGCTCGTGCTCGACGAGATCGGACAGGTTGACGGCCGGATCGTCGGTGAGGTGGCGTACATGCTCGCGAACGGGCAAGGCAAGGGGCGCGCTGCCCGCGACGGTGGCGACCGGGCTCGGCTGTCCTGGCGATTGCTGTTTCTGTCGACCGGCGAGACGACGCTTGCGAAGCACATGGGGGATTCCGGCAAGCGGGCACGCGCCGGTCAGGAGTTGCGACTCGTCAGCATCGAAGCCGACGCCGGTGCCGGCATGGGGTTGTTCGAGAACATTCACGGACTGCCCGCCCCGGCGGCGTTCGCGGACCGTCTCGTGGAGGCGTGCAAGGCGAACCACGGCCACGCCGGCCCCAAGTTCGTCGAGCGCCTGGTCGCCGACATCGCCGGTGCTCGCACGATCATCGAGCAGGTGCGCACCCGCTTCGATCGAGACATCGGGCTCGACGATGCGGACGGGCAGGTGCAACGGGTCGCCCGACGTTTCGCGTTGATCGCCGCGGCCGGGGAGCTGGCAACCGAGTACGGACTGACCGGTTGGGCGCCGGGTACCGCGATCGGCTCGGCCATTGAGTGCTTCGGTGCGTGGCGAGCTTCGTGGGCGCCGGCAGGTTCGCGCGAGGCCGAGCGGGCGATCGAGGCGGTGGTGTCGTTTCTCCAGACGCAGGCGTCACGCTTCCAGACGCGCGACCACGATGCCGAGCGGCATCCGATTCGCGACCGGGCCGGGTTCGTCATTCAGGGAGAGCCCGACGAGTGGCTGATCTACCCGAGCACGTTCCGAGAGGAGGTGTGCAACGGGCTCCGCGTCGAGCAGGTCACCGAGGCCCTGATCTCACTCGGCCACCTGACGCCCGGCAGTGACGGCAAGCGTCAGATCCAGCGGCGAGCGGACGGGCGGTCGCAACGGTTCTATGTCGTGCGCGGCAGCGTGCTCGAAGGGGGCCGGGTATGAAGGTCGCGCAACGCGAGTCGGACCTTGTCATTTCGGTGGTGGTGCGGGTGGTGCAGGTGGTGCGGAAGGCTGGAAACGGCGTGAACAGTGGCTCTCAGCCGCACCACCGAGCAACCCGAGGCGCACCACCCGCACCACCGTGCCGATCGGGTGGTGCGGACGAGGTGGTGCGGCTGGAACCCGCATGGACAGTGGCTCTCAGCGTCGGTGCACCACCCGCACCACCCGCACCACCGCTATTTCGGGGGATCGCGTCGTGAACCGCCGTCAACGACTGCCGACACCGTCACCGGCTCACGACTGGCGAGCACTCGCCGCCGATCGTCCTCAGCGCCTGCCCGAGCTGTCAGCCGGCGCCGAGCACGACGTGGAATTGCGCCTGCGGCACGACGGCCGCGACGTGCCCGTGGTGACGCTCACCGGCGCGATGACGACCGACGACCCGGCCGCGCTGCGAGCGGTGGCGGTACGACTGCACGCTGCGGCTGATGCGCTGGAGGTGGCCCGATGACGAACTTCAGACGCAAAGGCTCGGCCGGTGAGTTGGAGTTCGCTCGCGCCATCTTCGACACGCTCGGCGTCCGACTCGTGCGCCAGCTTGACCAGTGCCGCGCGGGTGGGTTCGACCTGGCACCCGAGCCTACCGACGACAGCGCGTGCGCGGTGCTGCTGCGCGGGTACGCCGTTGAGGTGAAGCGACACCGCACGGCAACATCCGGCGAGGTGGCCGTGTGATGGACGCAGACGTGCCGACAGGCCGACGACGCTGGACTGCGCCCGATGCTCGCCTACCGGCCCGATCAGGCGCCCTGGCGCGTCGTGCTGGCGCTGGACGCGCTGGTACCCGACAGCGCAGGCGCTGATGGTCTGCCGCACATGGTGGTGCTGTCGCTCGACGGTTTCGCCGCCATCGCCCGAACCTGATCCCGACCGGCCCGCGGCGCGCTGGCGACCCGCCCGCGTGGCCGGACCGAGACAGGTCGCCATCACCCGACAGGCAACAACACACCATGACCGACACCATCATCATCGACACCGCCGCCGACCCGATCAACCTGGCCGACCCGGCGGACTGGATCGAGACCGAACACGCCAGCGCCACCATGCCGGTGAGCGAGCACGAACGGCTGCGGCGTCTCGTCGCGCTCACCCTGGCCGCACCGCTGATCGAACACGAACGGGCCGACACGCTCGACGACACGCCCGCCCACCGCGCGTTTGAATCCCTGCTGTGGGGACTGGTAGCGAACATTGGCGCCGAGGACGACGAGGACTTCGAGGGCTACCCGTCCGGCGACATGACCGACGAGGACTTCGACGCCGACACCCGCGGGCTGACGCTCGACGGCGCCACCGTGTGCGGCTCGCTGACCATCGCCGCCCTGGCGGCACTCGGGCAGGGCTGGCGGTTCAGGCACCCAAGCGGATACGTGCTCGTGATCGTGCGAGACGCCGCGGGGCTGCGGTTCGTGCAGCCGATGTCCGGGTTCGTCGACCCCGTGTGCTGGAACGTTCCGCGGGTGCCGATCACCGCGCCGGCAGTCCAGACCGTCGACGAGCTGGTGCCGCTGATGCGCGCGTACATCGACCTGCTCGACCGGATGACCGGGTGGGGCCTGATGGACGAGCGCGAGGGCGACGACGAACCGCGCCTGTACTGGTGCTATACAGGCGGACCGAACCAGAACCACAACCGCCCGGACGAGCTGGTGGTGGACATGCAATGCCACGGCACCGCGGCGACGCTGACGCTTGCGCGTGATGGATATGCGCTCGTGCGCCTGGCCGGGCTGTCCGTTGCGAAGCATGGCGATGGCGACACCTGGCGGTTGACCGACGAGGCCACGGGTGCCCGCTTCGACGTGGTGACCGCGGACCCGTACCACCACGGCGGCCGGTTCACGGTCTGCGCGATGGACCTGGCGGCGGTCGAGCTGATCGACCAGCGAGCAATCGCACCCGCCGGGCTGGGCGCCTGAACCTCGCCTGCTCACCGGCGGCACGGACGCTGCCCTACCCGCAGCACGGCACCGAGAATCGCATGGACACCGACACAAGCCACGACACGCATGACGACACGCGCACTTGGTACCGCCTTGCGACTATCGAGTCAACTCACCCACACGACGTTGCTCCAGATCCAGATTCCGCCGGCTGCAAGAGAAGCCCAGTATGCCACCAGACCGAGCCCTTCCAAAAATCCGTCAAGGCTCAGCTTGGCTGGCTCCGACATCCAGTTCGTGCATGTGAACAAGAACCAGACGGGCAACATAATCGCCGCAGCCGTTGCAGCCACCCACCACAGCGGTGCGAACACAACCCACCACGACATCAGCGCCAGCTCGCTTACCTTGAGCATGGCAAGGGTTGCGACCGCCATGGGGATGGCTACAGAACCGGACGAGCCCTTCGAGCGCGCTGTAGCACGGTTGGTACTCATGGCTGGCCCTTCGTGATGGGGTCTGACTACTTTGCCAGTTTGCAATGCGGGTTGCTGCATCGATACCACCGGCATGACTGACGTGATCGACGACACACGCACCTGGCACCGCCCTGGCGTCACCGCCATGTGAACCGGATCGCCCGCCTGATACCTGTCACCGAGCGGCAGCGCGAGGTGCTGACATCTTGCATCGCTCGCATCGGGAGGCATGGCTACGAGCCGCCCGCCTGCCAAGGGCTGCCGAACCCATCAGCTTCTACTGGTCGGCCCTGTCCGCAGTCTCTTTCGTACCGATAGCAACGCGGCGTCGAATCGATTCGAGAAGTCGTTATAAATGCCAGCCTCCGAACAGAGTACGTGCCACAGAGTTTCGAGGTTGTGCCACGCGAGTGGAATGGCGATTCCCACCTTCACATCAGGCGTATAAGACATAGCCACTCGAAGCAACAAGACGGCCTTGGCGGCTTCGCCTTCGAGGTCTCCCAGCTCGCGAAGTAGCTCCGGTAAACGGATATCGCAAACGGCCTCGACCGTCAAGAGCGCCCGCAACAGTTCTCCCTTTGCTTCGACGACCCTGTCCAGGCGTTCTTCCACTACGTCAAGCACCTGCGAATCGATCGGCGGGCGGTAGCGAGGAGGAGGTAGTGGCGGGTCCCACGTCTCTGGCAACGCAGGCATCACCCTTGGCATACTCTTCACATTGCGAAACTCGCGCATTCGTTCTCGATAGAGCAGGAGCGCAACCTCAGCATCGCGTCGAACCTTGTACTGGTCACCACCGCGTACCGAGTCTCGCCATGTCGAGAGCCCGCGCCACAGGACGAACAGCGTAAAAATGACGGCGAGATCGGCAAACAAGTCGACCAGCCATCCCGCGCTGGCGCATCCCAAGCACATGCTCACCGCTACAGTCTCCGGAAACGAGTGTTCACAGGGCGTGCCTAGCCAAGGCACTGATGTTTACTGAGCATGCGCGTGGCACCACGATCGAGAGTGTCCCTGATCTAATCCGCCCGTACCTCACCCGCAAGCGCTGTCGCGTCCGTGTAAGTATCGAAGCGCTCGGTAGATACTCGGACCGAGCCAAGCGATTTCAACGACGCGGCCCCCCTTCTTCGGCGACCCATACGAGCGGTCGTTTCCTTCGCGGCTTTCTTCATGCCGTGACGATACCTCGTCGTTCGAGGGCTCGATCCATCGTCCGGGCATGGGACCGACGAAGGAATGGCCGGGCGAATCGGCGGCCTGACGCACCACCGGCGGCACGGACGCCGCCCGCCCGAGACCTGTCATCCACCGAACCCGAGAACCAGACCATGCCCGATACTAACGAGCACGATACCGACACACCCGCGGCCGACACACCACGACCGAACACCGTGACGATCCGCGGCGAGAAGGGCACGAGCAAGGCCCGAAAGCTCGCCCGTACCGCCCTGTCGCCGGAGTTCGGCGCGATGATGGCCCTGTCGGGCATGAACAAGGCGAGCGGCGTGCACGCCGACGTGGACCTGAGCGCGCTGCACGACGAGCTGATGACGGCAACTCGCGACCAGAGCGCCACCGGCACCGATCGGCTGATGGCGCAGGCGATGGTGCTGGACCGGCTATTCACCCACCTGACCGCCACCGCCATGCGGCAGAAGTACGTCTCGCAGATCGCCCCCGCCCTAACGCTCGCGCTGAAGGCACAGGCACAGTGCCGGGCGACGTTGCAGGCGGTGAGCGACATCCGCCACCCGCGCACGCAGTTCGTCCGAGAGCAGCACGTCGGCACGCAGTTCAACGCGAACGGACACCAGCAGGTGAACGTCGAGGGCGACGCGCGCACGGCGAGCACGCGAGAATCGGCCGAACGAACTGTCAGAGGGCATAGCGAATGAGCTACACCAGAACAGCGGCGCACCGGCAGGCGTCGAGGGAGCGGGCGATGCGGTCGAGACCGTGGGAGCACGCGACCGGGCCGCGAACGGCTGATGGCAAGGCGTCGAGCAGCCGCAACGCCTATCGGGGCGGCACTCGCGAGAGGTTTCGCGAGATCGCCCGCCTGATGCGCGAACAGCAGCAGCAGGTGCGCGAGGTGCTGGCGTGAACCTGGCCGAGCCTGCCCGGTCCGAGCGCTTCGCTGGCTGGCTGGCGCTGAACAGCTACCGACCCGAGTACGCCCGACAGGTGCAGAGGCTCGCGGGTGCCGTGTTCGAGCGCGCCGGCATTGCCGAGTTCTTCGAGGTGGACGGTGCGACGCTCGACGGTTGGCGGACCGATCACGCGGACTTCGCCTGCGCGATGGATCGCGGCGCCGTGCTGGCCGATGTCAACGTGGCGGCGGCGCTGTACCGGACCGCCATCGGGCACGAGCGCACCGAGACGCGCACCGTGGCCGGGCGGACCACCAGCTACACCGTGCACGTCCCACCGAACGTGCGCGCCTGCATGTACTGGCTGGAGCGTCGGTGTCCCGAGCAGTGGAGCGCGCGGTCCGAGGTGCGGGTGGACGCCGGGTACAAGCGGGTAACGTTGACGATTGATTGATGCTTTAAAGGCATACGGACGCGTCTGCCCGACGTCTGCCGCAGGTAGTCGGCAGCTCTGCTTACTGAGGCGGATGCTGCTTGGATCACGCACAGGATCTGCGCAAACTACTGAATAATAGGTAAAAATTTAGCAGGCAACGTGATCCTTCTAGCTTCCGGCTTAGGATATAGACAGCAGCTGAAGTCAACTAGCTCAAGTATTAGGGTCTCTCATTCTTTGGAGCGCGATGTCGAGCACGGACATGGTTGTATCAAGATTCGTTTTCGAAAACGATGGGCGCGAGTCTGAGAAATCGCTCGACGCCCGGAGATGCACAACTCCGTTGATGTAGTCGTGGCTTACGTTAATCGAACACTCAAAGGTTTTCCAGTGCCGGCATCCGAAAACGTCTACGTATTTAGCGCGAATCCATACGATCTGCTGCTGCGTCACATCTCCGGGCCCAACTTCAAGCCGGAGTTCGTCCCATTTAACAATCGTCCGCCGATCTCTCGGCGCAAGCGGCGGCCCATAAAGGTTACTAAAATTTGCTGTTATCTCCGGATTGAAGAAATCGGGAATTCCGTCGCCACCGATTCTAGAATCTGCCTCCCCCCTGGTTTTCCAGACATGGAAGTCCGGTTCAATGGCAACACTGCCGCCGTAGTTTCGAACTGCAATGTGACCCTCTTCTATAATCGCGAACAGGTAGGCGCGGTTCACAAGCTGATCGTTGGTGACGAGCTTGACTCCTGTTTCCGAAGCAGTGAGCGCTGCTTTCGCGCTAGCCGCAGCTGCCCTGAAGGTCACGTAGAGCAAGCCAACGGTTACCGCGCCCGCCGCGAGCTGAAGCAAGTCGACCGCTGCTGCTAGCCGAACACTGCGCGCGACTTGTTGCTGGATGTCGAGTTCTTGCATCGCAAGGCTATTGTCCTCGCCATCGATCGCCACGAAACGCTCGACGACTATTGGCTCGGTCAGGAGCAGCGCCAGTGCGCCGCCCAGGACGAGCATGGCGGCTCCGAGCAAAACTCCTTTGCCAATGTCCATGTTGCGCCAGCTTCAGTCCGTTGCGGCGCCACAGCTTACCGTCAGGTACCGGCATGGCCGCAGCCATCCGCACGACCGCGCGCCCCGTACCTGTGCTGACAAAATTACTCGCCCGGACCCATGGTTTAGCGTCGCAGTCGGCCTTTTGATGTCCTCACGCATGATCGTCGGCAAGACGCACACCGGAGACCAGGCCATGCCTGCAACGACCGACACGCCCACCGCCCGCACCGCGCCCCTGCCGGCCGTACCTGGCTGCACAGGCGCGCTGACCGGTCCGCCACGTTCGAGCCACCGACTGAGGATCGCCGCGCCTACTCACAGCCCGGTGGCTCCTCCTCGGCGAGTTGGACGCATTCTGACTGGAGGTCGAACGGCAGCGTGCGCCAAGCACGAGAACTTAGAGCGCCGATAACGGCGTGATCAGGACAGACGGCAGATGACATTCGTTCAAAGGGGGTTCAGATCAAGCCTGACTTTGAGTGCTCGCAGCATCTCGAAGGTGCTACACACAGGCACATTAAATTTGTCGCACAGATCAGGCAAAAGGACCCTTTTTCCTGGATGTCGGCGATCGATTTTCGTGAGTTACCAGAGCGGCACCGATGGTGCTCGCGTGCGCTGCAAGCCAACCGTCTGCCACCTGTGCGAACTCATTCTTTGCGGCTTCATTGAACGTCGTACTGGACTGCACCCAGTCGATCATTTCGCTGTAGCGACTCACTGTACCATTGGTCACAGATGGCAGGAATAGTTCGGACGAGATGGGTTTTGTCCAGTTCTCAAGGGCATCGCCCGTAGCAAGTTCATCGCGAACGCGATCAATGCTTCTTACCCGACCTTCCCGCACGAAGTGAATCAAGGCGTCCCAGAAGCCGGGCGTCAAGTCCATTGCGTAATAGCGTCGATGAGCCTCGATGAACACATTGGCATCGAGGAGGTAGACGTTATATGAATTAACAGGGTTCAACCGACGTGCTGTCTCACGTACGTATCGAATGTTGTCGACTTCAGGCCCGTCAACGACCAAGCATCCTTGTAGGTCAGGCGCCCATCGCGAGTAGCTCGAATCACTGCCGAGCCAAACCGATCTCCGATACGCACGCCCTGCGTACTCCAGAAATCACCACCGGACTTCTTGGAGCCGGAATGCTCGCTCACAAGGTACTTCTGATAGAACTGCCCATAGCCGCCTCTATTAATCAGACCGAGATCTAAGGCTCGACGAGCGACTACAAACGTGCTGACCTTGAACCGTTTAGCGCCTGCTTGGAAGGGATCTGGTCCGTTCAACAGTCTCGGCCAGAGTTCTGTCAACTGCTGCGCAGGCACGAGAAACTCACCGGCAGCTGCGTTGCATCGGCGCTCCAGAGTGTGTCGGGCTGGACGCTGAGTATTAAGATCGAAGACGCCACTTTCTCCCACGAGTAGGTGCATCATCTCGTGTGCCAGCGTGAACATCTGAGCGGATTTGAAGTCGGCGCCATTGATGAACAACAGCGGGGCGTAATCGTCAACAAGGGCGAAGCCACGGAACTCGTCGGGGTCGAGCTTCCAATGGGTGTTGTTTCCAACGACACCGTTGAAGACAATCAGCACTCCAGCTTCATCGACGCGGTCTCGAAGCGTTCTCAGTGCTGTAGCCCAATTGCTCTCTCTGCTCGCCCATTCTTCATCCAGGTTCAGCACCTGCCGCAGGTGCACCGCCCATTCACTAGGGTCGGACTCCGGGTCGACACTTCCAACGAACGGCAAGGGTGTCGCGCCTTCGTCGACGAGGATCTCTCGCATCCACATCTGCCGGCGCTGCATGAGGTGCAACGTCTCTACGAGCCCTGGGCTGAAGCTACCAAGCTCCTTGTCACCCACCGTCCGAAAATCTGGAACCGAAGTCTCACGATCGGGAGGAGTGCTTAGAAACAGCTTGCCGAAGGGCGTGTGCGTAGCTGTCGCTAGCCGTTCAGCTCTAGAGAATGTGATCCGTCCAGAGGATTCCCAATCCCGAACCACATCTTCCGCTACGTCCAGCTTCCGAGCGAGCGGTCCGATGTCTAGACGCGCGCGCGCGCGCGCCCAGCGAAGAACGCTCGGGTTAAGCTCTATGTCAAGACGCTGACGCCTCATGATCGGATTGGCAATGGGACGGACTGTTCGACATGCACTGCTTGTTCCCTTAGATCATGGCACCGAACCGCTAGTTCTGGGCGTCCTAGCGTGCGACGGTGTTCAGCTATCTCACTGCCGCCGGGCTACCCCCGCCACCCGCAAGGACTACCGCACCCGCTTCCAGCCCGGTAACCGCGCGTGGGCTGCTCGACGCTCACCGGGACGCCGCCGACGCTTCGCCGATCCTGACGCGCTCGAAGCCGCCTGCATCCGGTATTTCGAGTGGTGCGCGGCGAATCCGCTGATTCGGCACGAGCCCGTCGTGTACCGCGGCAAGGTGACGATGATGCTGGCGGTGCCGAGACTGCGCGCCCTCACGCTCGCCGGGCTGTGTGTCCACCTGGGCATCGGGCGCTCGACGTGGCGCGACTACCGCGCCCGGCCCGCTTTCTCGCCAGTCATCGAGTGGGTGGAAAACACGGTGTGGGTGAACCAGTTCGAGGGCGCGGCGGCTGGGCTGTTCGACAGGCGGATCGTTGCCCGGATGCTCGGCACCGGCGGGATGGACTGAACAGGTACGGCGGTGCAGTAGTCGCGTCAATCGGTGCCGAACTTTCCGGCGATCGAGTCTCCCCAGAGTCTCCCAACGATTTCGCGATGCTGCCCGACTTGTCGCCCCGATCGCCTGAGAGCTAGGCGTGGCGAGGGTTGCAGCTGGTGCCGGCACCAAGAGTCGAACTCGGGACCTACTGATTACAAATCAGTTGCTCTACCAGCTGAGCTATACCGGCGTCCCGTCAGTCTAGAGCGCTCCGCCCCCCGGCGCAATCCACCCGCGCACGCTGCGGCGCCCAACGCATCCCGAAGGCACGCCCCCTCAACATAAAGCCCGCACGTCCCCGTCCTCGACATCGTTCGCCACCTCGGCCACCCCTCGCAGCACCAGCAGCGGATCGCGCACCACCGTGTTGTTCATCATCATCTGCAGGATCAGCGACTCGCCGCCGGTGACGATGGCGGTCAGCTCGCCGATCTCGGCGCGCGCCTCGTCCACCAGCCGGTCGATGGCGCCGACCGAGGCGAAGCCGGTGCCACCGGCGATGCCGGCGGCGGTGTTGGTGGAGAACGGGCTGATCTCGCCGTCGGCCGCGAACAGCGCGGTGGTGTAGCGGCCCAGCGAGCGGCGCATGGTGTAGATGCCGGGCAGGATCGCCCCGCCGCGGTGCCGCCCGTCCGCATCGATCAGATCGACCGTGGTGGCGGTGCCGGAGTCGATGATGCACAGCGCGCCCTCGTGCGTGGCGCGGGCGCCGATCATCGCCGCCCAGCGGTCCACGCCGAACGTTTCCGGCTCGGTGTAGCCGTTGACCAGCGTGCCGAAGCTCTCGGTGGAGCGCATCGCGATCGGGCGGATCCCGAAATGCTCGCAGCACCAGGCCGACAGGTTGGGCAGCAGCCGATCACCGGTGACGTTGGACACGTGCACGCTGTCCGGAGAACGCCCGTCCAGCACGCTCAGCCAGTGCGCGGCCAGCGGCTCGTGCAGGAACACGTCCTTCCAGGCGAACGGCTCGAGCGGTTCGAGCTGACCGTCGTGATCGATCGCGGATTTCACGCGCGAATTGCCGATGTCGACCAGCAGTCTCATCGCATCGCTCCTGCGCGTACGCTGACTTCGCCGGCATGCACGGTGCGCGGCCCGGCGGTGGTATCGATCCGCAGCGAGCCGTCTTCGGCCACACCCCGCGCGATGCCTGTGAAGGTGTTCGTGGTACCGACCGGCCCGTCGAGCACGGTCACCGCCCGCTCGTGCAGCAGGTCCACGCGCGTCCAGTCGCTTCGGAACGCCGCCCAGCCGTGCGCTTCGAAGCGTGCCCAGGCATCGAGCACCGCCGCCGTGACGCTCACCAGTAACGCATCCCGATGCGCCGGCGCCACGCCGTGCTCGGCCAGGCTGGTCGCGCCGAGTCCTGCCAGGCGCTCGTCCCGGACCAGGTTGATGCCGATGCCGCCGACGATCCGCAGTCGCTTGCCGTTCTCATGCCGTGCCTCGATCAACAGTCCACCGAGCTTGGTACCCGCGACGAACAGATCGTTCGGCCACTTGATGCGAACCGGGACACCGGTCTCGTCCTGCAGCGTCCGGGCGACCGCGATGCCGGTCACTAGCGCCAGCGCCCCGGCCCCGCCGGGCGGTGGCGCCAACCGTTGCAGCACCGAGAAGGTCAGGTTGCCCGGCAGGGTCTCCCACCGCCTGCCGCGCCGTGCCGCGCCGTGCGTCTGGTGATCCGTCATGCACAGCGCGGGCGCCACCGCGCTTGCGCCCTCGCCTGCGCCCAGCCAGCCATTGGTCGAGCCCAGCGTGTCGAAGGCGTGCACCGCGACGTCGGCATGATCGTACCCGCGCAGCCGCTCGGCGATGGCCGCGCCGAGCGATGCGTTCACGTCCGTGTCCGTGCCGGTGCTGGTGCCCGCATCCACCTTCAAGCCTCCGACACCGCCAGCCAGGCGTCCGCACGCGCCTCGTCCACGATGCCCAGCACCGCCACGTCCGTCGGCGACGGTTCGACCGGCAACGAGCGCACCACCAACCGTCCGCGCTGGAACGCGTGCACGTCGACCTCCGCCCGTCCGTCGTGCCGGGCCAGCCAGCCGTCCAGCGTGCCCTTGTCGACCCGGTAGCCGCCGATCGCCACCACCACGTCGCCGGGCGCGAGTCCGGCACGCTCGGCCGGGCCGTCGGCAAACACCTGCACCAGCCGGGCGCCACCGTCGCCAGCGCCCAGCACGGCGCCGAACCAGGGTTGCCCCGCCGCCTTCGCCGCCGCGGTGCCACCGACATCGCCGCTGCCGCCGCGCGATCGCCAGCTCAGCGCCACGCCCAGCGTGTTCAGCGCCTGTTCCAGCGGCAGATCGCCGGTGGCGTCCAGCAGAGCCGACAACCGCTCGGCCACCGCTTCCCCTGCCAACGCGGCCACGCGTCGTTCAGGCTCGTCCTCGGCCAGCCCCTCGCCGGTGTCGCGCCAACGCTGCCACAAGTCGCGCATCAGGTCGTCCAGCGAGCGCTTCCCGCCGCTCGCCTCGCGAATCCAGCCGTCCAGGCAAAGCGACATCAGCGCACCCTTGGCGTAGTAGCTGACGATGGCGTTGGGCGAGTTCTCGTCCTGCTTGTAGAACTTCGTCCAGGCATCCAGGCTGGAGTCGGTGACGCTCTGCACCAGCCGTCCGGCACCGCGGCGCACCCGGCTGGCGGTCTTCGCCACCAGTTCCAGGTACGCATCGCGCGTGATCAGCCCGGCGCGCACCATCGTCAGGTCGTCGTAGTACGAGGTGATGCCTTCGAAGAACCACAGCAGCCGCGTCGGCACCTCGCGATCGAAATCGTACGGGATGAAGCGTGCCGGCTTGATGCGCTTCACGTTCCAGGTGTGGAAGTACTCGTGGCTGCACAGGCCCAGGAAGGTGACGTAATCTTCGCTGCGCTCGATGCCGTCGGCACCCGCCTGGCCGATCGCCCGATGCGGCATCGGCAGCGCTTCGCGGGTGGCCATCAGCGCGGTGGAGGCGCGATGCTCCAGCCCGCCGTAGCCGACATCGACCAGCGCGGTCTGGAACAGGTAGCGCGGCATCGGTGCCGGCGCACCGAAGAAGCGGAGGTGCGCCTCGCAGATCACTTTCAGGTCCTCCCGGAGCCGTGTCTCGTCGAACGGCACGCCGCCGGCGATCACCATCTCGTGCGGTACGCCGCAGGCCTCGAAGCTCACCTGCTGCATCGCCCCCATCTCCACCGGGTGATCGACCAGCTCGTCGAAGTCGGCCGCCCGGTATCGCCCGAACCCGCGTGCATCGACATCGACCGTCTCCAGCGTGGTGGCCACGGTCCAGTGCGCGCCCTCGGCATGCGCGGGCGGCAGGATGTCCAGCGTCACCGGCTCATGGATGCGCGCCGGCAGGTACGGGAACAGGCTGGTGCCGTTGAAGAAGCCTCGCTCGCGGTCCAGCCAGGCGGCACGCACCGAGGCGTCGCGGGCGTGCACCTGCAGCCGCAGGGTCAGGCCGTCGTCAGCTGCCGGTAGCAGCCAGCCGGCACTGTCGATCTTGGTCAGCGGCTGGCCGTGCCCGTCTGCCAGGCGCAGCACGCTCTTGGCGAAGTCCCGAATCAGGTAGCTGCCCGGGATCCAGCGCGCGAAGCGCAGCGGCTCGCCCGCCGCGATGCGCCCGCCGATGGTGAAGGTGATCTCGAAGACGTGCGCATCGGCACGTGCCGGGCACACCGTGTAGTGAAGGCTCATCGAATCGGGTCCGGCCAGGCGCTCAGGGTCAACGCGGCGGATGATATCGCGCGCGGCCACGATGACCGGATTGTCGATCGGTGACACGCGCTAACGCCCGGCCGCAGGACGCCGTTACACGGAAAATGAAGCCGCATACCTTGCGCAGGATCGCGCTCGCCGTCGTCGCCACGACCTGCCTGTCGAGCGCGGGCACGGCACAGACCATCTTCAAGGACCAGGACGACACCGGCACCGTGGTGTTCAGCGATCTGCCGTCGGGCACTTCGCGCACCGCGTACCGGGCACCACCCGACCGGCCGCAGGAAGTGGCGGGCGCGTCCTGCACCGGCATCGGCAGCGCCGCGCTGGACGATCGCGCGGCCGTGTGGCGCGAGCGGGTGCACGCCGTGGCGGCCCGTCACGCCCTGGAGCCTGCGCTGTTCGAGGCGATGATCCGGGTGGAATCCTGCTTCGACCCGGCGGCTATCTCGAGGGCGGGCGCGCAGGGCCTGACCCAGCTGATGCCGGCCACCGCCCGGGAGCTGGGCGTGGACGATCCCTTCGATGCCGAGCAGAACCTCGAGGGCGGCGCCCGCTACCTGGCCCGCATGCTCGCGCGCTTCGGCAGCGAGACGCTGGCGCTGGCGGCCTACAACGCAGGACCGGGTGCGGTCGAGCGCCACGACGGCGTGCCGCCCTTTCCCGAAACGCGCAGCTACCTGGAACGCATCGCGGCGCTTCGCCTACGCCCCTGACGGTGCGGCCCTTATACTGCGCCCGCTCCCCCTTGCGCAAACCCGCCATGTCCGCCCCCGACACGCCCGCGGCCGATCTCGACCGTACCGATGCCGACACCGCCCAGCGGGTCGGCAACTTCATCCGCTCGCACATCGATGCGGATCTTGCCCGCGGCAAGAACGACGGCCGTGTGATCACCCGCTTTCCGCCGGAGCCGAACGGCTACCTGCACCTGGGCCACGCCAAGTCGATCTGCCTGAACTTCGGCGTGGCGGGCGACTACCGCGGGCGCTGCAACCTGCGTTTCGACGACACCAACCCGGCGAAGGAGGATGCCGAGTACGTCGAGGCGATCAAGCGCGACGTGGAGTGGCTGGGCTTCCAGTGGCACGAACTGACGCACGCCTCGGACTACTTCGAACGCCTGTACGACGATGCGGTGACGCTGATTAGGAGCGGTCACGCCTACGTGGATTCCTCCAGCGCCGAGCAGCTGCGGGCGCTGCGCGGCTCGCTGACCGAGCCGGGCCAGCCGAGCCCCTACCGGGAACGCGGCGTGGAGCAGAACCTGGACCTGTTCGCGCGCATGCGGGCCGGCGAGTTCGAGGAGGGCGAGCACGTGCTGCGCGCCAAGATCGACCTGGCCTCGGGCAACATGAACCTGCGCGATCCGACGCTGTACCGGATCCGCCGCGCGCACCACGTGCGCACCGGCGACAGCTGGTCGATCTACCCGATGTACGACTACACGCACTGCCTGTCGGACGCCTACGAGGGGGTCACCCATTCGCTGTGCACGCTGGAGTTCGAGGATCATCGCCCGCTGTACGACTGGGTGCTGGACACGGTGCCGGCGGACAACCATCCGCAGCAGATCGAGTTCGCCCGCCTGTCGCTGGAATACACCTTGCTCAGCAAGCGCAACCTGTTGCGCCTGGTGGAGGAGAAGCACGTGGATGGCTGGGACGATCCGCGCATGCCGACCCTGTCCGGCATCCGCCGGCGCGGCTTCACGCCCGGCTCCATCATCGATTTCTGCGAGCGCATCGGCGTCACCAAGAACGATGCCTGGATCGACATGTCGGTGCTGGAGACCTGCATCCGCGATGACCTGAACGTGAACGCGCCGCGGCGCCTGGCGGTGCTCGATCCGCTGAAGGTCACGATCACCGATCTGGCCGACGATCATAGCCAGCTGCTCGAGTTCCAGAACCACCCGCAGAACGAGGCATTCGGCACCCGCCAGGTCCCGTTCAGCAATACCCTGTGGGTGGAGCGCGAGGATTATGCCGACGTGGCGCCGCCGAAGTGGCAACGCCTGGTCGAAGGCGGCGAGGTGCGGCTGCGCGGCAGCTACGTGATCCGCTGCAACGAGGTGGTGAGGAACGCGGACGGCGCGGCGATCGAGCTGCGCTGCACCCACGACCCGGACACGCTGGGCAAGAAGCCCGAAGGGCGCAAGGTCAAGGGCGTGATCCACTGGGTGTCGGCACCCGATTCGATCGCCGCCGAAGTTCGCCTGTACGACCGGTTGTTCTCGCAGCCGCATCCGGGCGGTGCCGACGATCTGGCCACGGTCCTGAACCCGGATTCGATCGTGCGTCGCGAACAGGCGCAGGTGGAGCCGGCACTGGCGTCGCTGGAGCCCGAGGAGCGGGTGCAGTTCGAGCGTCTGGGCTATTTCGTCGCCGACCGGCACGACTACCGGCCCGAACGACCGGTATTCAATCGCGTGGTCACGCTGCGTGACACCTGGGCGCGCTGACACGCCGCCCACGTTGACGCTGTCCGGTTCGCGGTCTATCTAAAAGAGTCTGAAGTTCGTCGGCGCCCGGGCGCGGGTACGGCCCGCACCTTGCTCCGACGATGCCCCGTCTCCGTGATCCGCATCCAGACGAGAACCGCCATGCGCACGAGCCCTGTCTCCCTGTTCAACAAGTGCCTGCTGGCCGCGGCCGTGCTGGCCGCGACCGGTTGTGCCAGCACCGCGCCCGAGCGCGCCGACGACACCGGCTTCTCCGGGCCGCTGGTGGATGCCGGACGCGCCACCGCCGGGCTCACCGCCCGGGCCCTGAGCCGCACCGGCTACCTGCTGGGCCTGCACGACGGCCCCGATTCGAGCGACGTCTCGCCACAGATGGACGAGGTCGATCTGGCCATGCTCGAAGAAGATGCGGTGATGCCGATCGATGAGCGACCGGTCACCGTGGCCGCGGTCGATCGAATCGATGCACGCCCGCAGCGCGGGCTGTTCGACGAGGGTGGCGGTGAGCCGCTCACCGACGACGGCGCGCAGGATCCGGAGCTTGCCGTCGCCCGGTTCGTGGCGACCGATCAGGCGCAGGGCGCCGTCGTGGCGCTCGACGATTTCACGCACACGGTCGGTGCCGACGAGACTCTGTGGGACATCGCCAAGACCACCACCGGGGATGCCACCAACTGGCACGCCCTGGCCGATGTGAACGACCTGGGCCAGAACGCATCGGTATACCCTGGCCAGGATCTGATCATTCCGGCCGACATGCTGCGTCCGGAACTGGCCATGGCCCCGGTGGATGCCGGCGGGAACGCGGCGCCCGCCGAGGCGTCCCTGCCCGGCCCGGACGAGCAATCCCTGGCACAGGCGCCGCTGGCCGATCCCCTGCTCGAGGTCGCTCCTGCCTCCCCGATCACCCCCACCCCGGAGCGCCCGTCGGACGATGCCAGGGGGTTCGTGGTGGAATCGGGCGAGAGCCTCTGGGAGTTCGCCCGCCGCACCACCGGGGATGCCACCGAATGGCAGGCGATCGCCGCGCACAACGGCTTCGACGAGCAACGGGCACGCACGATCCGGCAGGGCGAGCAGATCTTCGTGCCCGATACCCTGGTGCGCGACGAGCTGAGCGTGGCGGCGGCGAGCGGCGCGCAGGGCCCGTTGCAGGAAGATCTGGCCCCGGTCACCGAGCGGGTCAGCCCGCGCATGGTACCGATCGCCGAGGCCAGCGCCGCGCTGCCGGCCGAACCGGGCCTGTCGGCGACGGACCGGACCACGACCGCCATGACGCAGATGGCCCCGGCACCGACGACCGACGCCGCGCCTGTCGACGCCCCCGTGCAGACAGCTTCGCTGCCCGCCCCGGAAGCCGAAGCGGCGACCGGACAGGAGCCCACCGCCGGGCTCGACGAAACGCAGGACCTGACGATCGTGGAAGCCACCTACCGGGAACCCGAGGCCGGGCAGGACTCTTCGTCCAACGCGGGCGGCGCGGGCGCACCGACCGAGATCATGATCAGCGGTACCTACTATCCGAAGGCGATCTACAACGAGGCGGATTTCTCGTCGAGCCTGCTGATGCGGGTCTCGCCGGGCACTCGCCTGCGGGTGGCCAGCGTCGACGGCGCCTGGTACGCGGTCGAGACCGAGGACGGTGTCGGCTACGTGCACGATCGCGACATCAAGTGAACGACGGCTGAATCAGCCGGCCGAACCGGGCCCGGCCCTTCCCTGGGGGAGGTGCCGGGCCTTTTTCGTGGGAGGCACTCCGACTTGAAAGCGGCACCGTGGCCCGGTACCGTCGGGACACCGCGTTCGAAAGTCCCGCCGACAACGGTCGATAACCGATCATCGAAGCGTCCGAAGCGAGGCGCGCCGCCCCGTACCCGCTCATGGACCAGACTCACGTGGACGCACCCCGATCGCTCGTACGCCTGACGGGCGCCCTGTTGATCCTGTGGGCGAGCGGGTGCTCGATGACCGGGGACGCCGGACCGGACGCTCCGGCCGACGTGGTCGCGCCCGCCCCGACGGCGATCGTCTACACGGTCGCCCCGGGCGATGCGCTCGCCGCGATCGCCGCTCGATTCACCGGGGATGCGACCGCCTGGCGCTCGATCGCCGCGCACAACGGCATCGACGATCCGCGGCGACTGGCGGTCGGTCAGCGCATCGAGATTCCCGCCAGCCTGATTCCCGCCGCGTCGGGCGACGCTCCGGCCGCCGCTTCGGATCGGGCGTCTCGCCCCGCCGCACCGACGACGACGCCACGAGCCGACCCCGTCCAGCCACCCGCGCTGCCGGTGCGCCAGGAGCCGGTGGTGGTCTCGGCCGTCAATGCCAACCGCCGCTTCGAGCTGGATCCGCTGCAGCAGACCCGCTTCGAAGGAGCGGATCGGGTGGTGCGGGTCATCGGAACCTACTACCCGATCGCGCTGTACACCGAGCCACGCAACGGGTCCCGGCTGGCGCAACGGGTCGCGCCGGGCACCGTGCTGGAGCTGCAGCGCGAGGTGGGCGACTGGCTGCAGGTGGTCGCCGGCCCGCAAGTGCAGTACCTGCGCCGTGGTGATGGCGAGATTCTCTCGCCGCGCGACGTGACGACCGACGCGGAGCAAGGGCCTGTGAAGGAATAAAGGGTGCATCCTGCCGGCCCGCAGGGTCGCTTCGCCGGGCGCGCCATCCGTTGTTGC